>Ga0255338_1001832_pt1 | contig 36377 bp, 35 predicted proteins | sample MeOH1_35cm_T4_19_FD_203715 | JGI IMG/M metagenome (GOLD analysis project Ga0255338, IMG submission 203715) | Sandy soil microbial communities from University of British Columbia, Vancouver, Canada - MeOH1_35cm_T4_195 | ecosystem: Engineered > Artificial ecosystem > Sand microcosm > Unclassified ...
CATGAGTGCCGGCCGGCGCTTCTCGTTCCACCGAGTGTGGGCCGTCCTCGTGAAGGAATTCGTGCAGATGCGGCGCGACCGGCTTACGTTCGCGATGATGGTGGTGATACCGGTGCTCCAGCTCGTGCTCTTCGGCTTCGCGATCAATGCGGACCCGAAAGCGCTGCCCACCGCCGTTCTGGTTGCCGACCACAGCCCGTTCTCCCGCAGCTTCCTCGCGGCGCTGGAGCACAGCGGCTATTTCCGCATCGTGCGGGAGCTCCGGAGCGAGCAGGAAGCGGACGAAGCGCTCGCGAGCGGCGACGTGCAGTTCGTCGTCACCATTCCGGCCGAGTTCGCGCGCAAATTGCAGCGTGGCGAGCGGCCTGCACTGCTGGTGGAGGCGGATGCGGCCGATCCTGCCGCGACGAGCAACGCGCTCGCCGCCTTGTTCACGTTGAATCGCACCGCGCTCGCGCGAGATCTCACCGGCCCGCTCGCCACGCTGCAATCGTCGCCACTGCCGTTCGAGATCCGGATCCAGCGGCGCTACAACCCGGAAGGCATCACGCAGTTCAACATCGTTCCCGGCCTCATCGGCACCATACTCACGATGACCATGGTGATGATGACGGGGCTCGCGATGACCCGCGAGCGCGAGCGCGGCACGATGGAAAATCTGCTCGCGACGCCGGTGCGCCCGATCGAGGTGATGATCGGCAAGATCGCGCCGTACATCTTCGTCGGCTACACGCAGGTGCTCATCATCCTGCTCGCGGCCAAGGTGCTGTTCGACGTGCCCATGGTCGGCAGTCTCGCGCTGCTTTCCGTCGCGCTCATCGTCTTCATCGCGGCGAACCTCGCCGTCGGATTCACGTTTTCGACGCTCGCCAGGAATCAGCTGCAGGCGATGCAGATGGCGTTTTTCTTTTTCCTGCCGTCCATCCTGCTCTCGGGATTCATGTTTCCGTTTCGCGGCATGCCGCGCTGGGCGCAGTGGATAGGCGAAATCTTGCCGCTCACGCACTTTCTTCGCATACTGCGGGGCATATTGCTGAAAGGGAACGGCTGGGCGGACATCGCGCCCAACATGTGGCCGATCGCACTTTTCCTGCTGTTGATGACCGCCGTCGCGCTGCAGCGCTATCGGGAGACGCTCGATTGACGAAGCTCGTGTTTGCGGTGCTGTATATGGCTTGCACGACCGCGGCCGCGCAGACGCCCGAGACGGTCTCGTTCATGAGTCGCGACGGCAAGACGCGTCTGTCCGGTTTTCTGTTTCTGCCGGCGACGCCCGGCCCACATCCCGCAGTGGTGATGCTGCACGGACGTGCGGGACCGTATTCGTCGCTCAAGCGCGGGACCTATACCGCGGACGCGCTGACGATGCGCCACAAGATGTGGGGCCGGTTCTGGGCCGAGCGCGACTATATCGCGCTGCACGTCGACAGCTTCGGCCCGCGCGGCTATCCGGACGGATTCCCCAAGCATTCGTACAAGGCGCGGCCGCCGGAAGTGAGCGAGCAGGTCGTCCGCCCGCTGGACGCGTATGGCGCGCTCGAGTACCTTCGCGGCCGCGAGGACGTGCGCCCTGACCGAATCGGGGTGCAGGGATGGTCGAACGGCGGCATGACGGTGCTCGCGACGGCGGCGCCGCACCCGCCCGGTCTCCTGCAACCCGACGTGAGCTCGGGTTTCCGCGCCGCCATCGCGCAATACCCCGGTTGCGTCGTGCAATCGAAGCAGAGCGACTATCGTCCGTACTTGCCGTTGCTGGTGTTCGCCGCGACAGACGACGATGAGGTATCGCCCTGGACCTGCCAGAAATTCGCCGCCGATGTAGCGAGCCGCGGCGGCGATATCGAGTTCGTCTTGTACGCAGGCGCGCATCACGCGTACGACGACCCCGGCAGGACCAAGCAAAGCCACGAGGCCAACCGCGCGGCGCTGTTCGACACGCAGCGGCGAGCGGAAGCTTTCTTCCAGCGGTATCTGCAGTAGCGCCCGCAGCCATGCACACACCGAAACGCAGTGGCACGCGTGCAGCCGCGCTCGTCGTTCTCGTCTTCATGTGCGTGTTCCCGCTCGGCGGACACGCGCAGGCGCTGCGCGGCGTAGCCATCGCTTCGGCTCATCCGCTCGCTACCCGCGCCGGATACGACGTCGTCGGACAGGGCGGCAACGCGTTCGATGCCGCAGTCGCCGTTGCTGCAGCGTTGGGCGTGGTGGAGCCGTATTCATCGGGGCTGGGCGGCGGCGGATTTTTTCTGCTGCATCGTGCCGCAGACGGACGCGACGTGATGATCGACGGCCGCGAGACTGCACCGGCATCGGCGCGGCCCGAGCGGTATTTCGACGCGCAGGGCGCGCCGCTGCCCGGCGCAACGACGCAAGGCGGGACGGCGGTCGGCATACCCGGCGTGCCTGCGGCGCTCGTGCATGTCGCGCGGCGCTACGGCCGGCTGCCGCTCGCGGTGTCGCTCGCGCCGGCGGTGAAGCTCGCGCGCGACGGGTTCCCAGTCGATATGCGTTACATGCGCATAGCCAAACTGCGCGAGCGTTATTTACAGAGCCGGCCGCGCGCTGCGCAGATTTTTCTCGATCGCGGCGCGGTGCCTGAGGCGGGGCATGTGGTCCGTCAGCCGTCGCTTGCAGAGACGCTGGAAAAGCTTGCCCACGAGGGCGAGGCCGGCTTTTATGGCGGGGCAGTGGCGCAGGCGCTGGTTGCGGCCGTCAACGCGGCGGGCGGGGCATGGAACATGGACGACCTCGCCCATTACCGCGTGGTGGAGCGCGAGCCGATACGCTTCCGTTACCGCAGCGCGACGATCGTATCCGCGCCTTTGCCGTCCGCCGGCGGCATCGCGCTCGCGCAGGCGCTGGGGATGCTTCAGCGTTACGACATCGGTGATCCGCTGGACGCGCGCAATGCTCACCTGATCGTCGAAGCGCTGCGGCGCGCATTCCAGGACCGCGCGCTGTACCTGGGCGATACCGACCATGCGCGAGTGCCGGTTGCAGCGCTGCTCGGTTCCGATGATCTGCAGCAGCGCGCAAGCAGCATAGACCCGCAGCGCGCAACGCCCAGCGCGGAGCTCGGACGCCCTGAGCGAGCGAAAGCCGAAAGCGGCAACACCACGCATCTTTCGGTGGTCGACGCGGACGGCAATCGCGTAGCGGCGACGTTGTCGATCAACTGGATCTTCGGCTCCGGCATCGTCGCAGGCGGCACGGGTGTGCTGCTCAACAACGAGATGGACGACTTCACGCTGCGGCCTGACGTGCCCAACACATACCGGCTGCGCGGAGCCGAGGCCAATGCCATCGCACCCGGCAAGCGCCCCTTGTCGAGCATGACGCCGACGTTCGTGGAAGACGAGCGGGGCGTGCTCGTCCTCGGCGCGCCGGGCGGCTCGCGCATCGTGAGCCAGGTGCTGCTCGGGATACTCGGGTATCTGTACCGTCCGGCGGTGGACCTGCAGGGGCTCGCGGCGGCGCCGCGCTACCATCATCAGTACTGGCCCGACCGGATCGAGATGGAGCCGCAGGGCTTCGGTCCCGACTGGCGCGCTGCGCTCGAGGCGAAGGGCCATCGCATCGAAATCTCAGGCCGCAAGTGGGGCAACATGCAGCTCGTCTTCCAGGCGCGCGACCGCAGCGCAGCGTCTGCCGCAAGCGATCCGCGCGGCAGCGACATCGCCTGGTATTGAGGCGCCTGTCCTGCGGCCGTTGCTCATTCTGGGGTAAGATTGCGCGCCATGAAGACGACCTTTCTCGAATTCGAGCAGCCGATCGGCGAGCTCGAGACCAAGATCGAAGAGCTGCGCTACGTGCAGGACGATTCGGCGCTCGACATCTCCGAAGAGATCGAGCGGCTGCACAAGAAAAGCCAGACGCTCACGCGCGACATTTACGGCAAGCTCACCGCATGGCAGATCGCGCAGGTGGCGCGGCATCCCAATCGTCCGTACACGCTGGACTACGTCAACGGCATATTCACCGGCTTCGAGGAGCTGCACGGCGACCGCGCGTACGCCGACGATCCGGCGATCGTCGGCGGACTGGCGCGGTTCAACGATCAGCCGGTGATGGTGATCGGCCATCAGAAAGGGCGCGACACCAAGGAGAAAATCCTGCGCAGCTTCGGCATGCCGCGGCCCGAGGGGTATCGCAAGGCGCTGCGCCTGATGAAGCTTGCGGAGAAGTTCAAGATCCCCGTGTTCACGTTCGTCGATACGCCGGGCGCGTATCCCGGCGTGGGCGCGGAAGAGCGCGGTCAGTCGGAGGCGATAGGCCGCAACCTGCTCGTCATGTCCGAGCTGCAGGTGCCCGTCATCTGCACCATCATCGGTGAAGGCGGCTCCGGCGGCGCGCTCGCCATCGCAGTGGGAGACGTCACGTTGATGCTGCAGTACGCGACGTATTCGGTGATCTCGCCCGAAGGCTGCGCCTCCATACTGTGGAAGAGCGCGGAGCGCGCGCCGGACGCCGCGGAAGTGCTGGGCATCACGGCTACGCGGCTGAAGACGCTGGGGCTCATCGACCGGGTCGTCAACGAGCCGCTGGGCGGCGCGCATCGCGACCACGATACGATGATGCAGAATCTCAAGAAATCGCTGCAGGACGTCTGGCGTCAGACGCGCGAAAAGCCGATTAACGAGCTCGTGCAGACGCGGTTCGAGAAGCTGCTCAACTATGGCAAGTACAAGGAAGCCGAAGCGCGGTAGCGCGACTGCCGACCTTCTTCCGCGCTTTCGCGAGCGGGCCGCACGCCTCGTGCGACCCGGAAGCCGCATCACCGTTGCCCTGAGCGGCGGCGTCGACTCGGTCGTTCTGCTCGATCTCGTGTGCCGTCTCGCAGCACGCCGCCGATGGCACGTCTCCGTCGTGCACGTCAATCACCAGCTGCAGAAGCCGGCTGCGCAATGGGCGACCTTCTGCCGGCGGCTGTGCCGGTCGCTGCACGTACCGCTGCGCGTATCCAAGGTCTGCGTCGAGCAGGGCAACAGCCTCGAGCGTGCTGCCCGCGAGGCGCGATACGAGGTGCTTGCGCGCGAGCGCGCCGATTACATCGCGCTCGCTCACAACCAGGACGATCAGGCCGAGACGGTGCTGCTGCATCTGTTCCGAGGCGCCGGCATACGCGGGCTTGCGGGCATGAAGGAAGTGGGCGAGCTGCCGTCCGTGGCGGGGGCGACGAACGCGGCCGCCGGACCTCGTCCGCTCGCGTGGCGGCCATTGCTCGACATGCCGCGCAGCGCCATTGCCGCATATGCGCGCCATCGGGGGCTTGAATGGATAGAGGATCCGAGCAACGCCGACAGCCGCTTCCTGCGTAATTTCTTGCGTGTCGAGGTATTGCCGGCGTTGGAGACTCGCATTCCCGCTTATCGCGAAGCGCTGGTGCGCGGCGCGAGCCACGCCGCCGAAGCCGCAGAGTTGCTCGACGAGCTTGCCGCTCGGGATGGCGACCTGCAGCGGGATGCGCGGTCTCTCGTCGTGGACCGCTTGAGGCCGCTGTCGATGGCGCGAGCCAAGAACGTTCTTCGTTATTTCCTGCAGCTCAACCGGCTCGACGTTCCGTCCGCGGAACGTCTGGAGGAGGCGTTACGTCAAACCCTGAACGCCGGCCGGGATGCACAGATGTACATCCCCATAGGGCACGGCAGGGCGTTGCGGCGTGAGCGCGGTGTGCTCGTCGTGACGGACGTGGTCGACGCGCGCGGGGTGCCCGATGCGCAGATCTGGCACGGGGAGCGGGAACTCGTGTTGCCGCAGTTCGGCGGCGTGCTGCGACTGGAGCGTGCACGCGGCGACGGCATCAGCGTCGCGAAGCTGAACGCCGACCCCGTAACCGTGCGGCCGCGCCGTGGCGGTGAGAAGCTGCGTCCCGACGATCGCCGTCCGCGCCGCAGTGTGAAGAACCTGCTGCAGGAGCACGGCGTACCGGCATGGGAACGCAGCCGCACGCCGTTTCTGTACTGCGGCGAGCGACTGGTATGGGTGGAAGGCCTCGGCATAGACTGCGCTTTTCGGGCTGGCGGCGACGAGCCCTCGATCCGTCCGCTTTGGGTGCCTACCGCCGTTTGCTGATGGATGGCGCAGCTTCGGCGAATCCCCTGTATTTCAAAGCCTTATCGTGGTATCCTCACGCGTTAATCTTAAATCATCAAAGCAAGGGATTTTTGACATGGCAGTGGAACGCACTTTGTCTATTATTAAGCCCGACGCGGTCGCCAAAAACGTGATCGGACAGATTTACAGCCGGTTCGAGCAGGCCGGGCTCAAAATCATAGGCGCGCGCATGATGCAGCTTTCCCGCGCGAATGCCGAAGGCTTTTATGCGGTCCACAAGGCGCGGCCCTTTTTCAAGGATCTGGTCGAATTCATGATTTCCGGCCCCGTCATGGTGCAGGTCCTCGAAGGCGAGGGCGCAATCCTGAAGAACCGCGATCTGATGGGCGCCACGGACCCGAAGAAAGCCGAGAAAGGCACCATACGCGCCGACTTCGCCGACAGCATAGACGCGAACGCCGTGCACGGCTCGGACTCCGCGGAGACCGCCGCCGTTGAAATCGCCTATTTCTTCTCCACACTGGGTCTCTGTCCCCGCTAAACGAGTCGCACGGCATGACGGTCAATCTCCTGGATCTGGGCATCGACGAGCTCCGCACGTTTTGCGCCGAGCTGGGCGAGAAGCCGTACCGCGCCCGGCAGTTGCTGCGCTGGATGCACCACGCAGGGACTGCCGACGTTCAGGGGATGACCGATATGTCGAAGGCTTTCCGCGAGCGCCTCGCGCAGACGGCGTGCATCTCGCCGCCGCAAGTCCTCCGGGACGACACCGCGAGCGACGGCACCCGCAAGTGGCTGCTCGACGTAGGCACGGGAAACGCGATCGAAAGCGTCTTCATCCCTGAAGCCGACCGGGGCACACTGTGCATATCGTCGCAGGCCGGCTGTGCGCTGGAGTGCTCGTTCTGCTCGACCGGCAGGCAGGGTTTCAACCGTAACCTCACCGTGGCGGAAATCATCGGCCAGCTGTGGTGGGCCAACAAGTGCCTCGGACGCGGCGTGACGAGCGAGCGGCCGGTGAGCAACGTCGTGATGATGGGGATGGGAGAGCCGCTCGCGAATTTCGACAACGTCGTGACGGCGATGCGGCTCATGCTGGACGACGATGCTTACGGCTTGTCGCGCCGTCGAGTCACGCTCAGCACGTCGGGCCTGGTGCCCGCCATGGATCGATTGCGGGAGGCGTGTCCCGTCGCCCTGGCCGTCTCGCTGCATGCGCCGAACGACGGGCTGCGCAATGAGCTCGTGCCGATCAATCGCAAGTATCCGATCAAGGCGCTCATGGCCGCGTGCCTGCGTTACATCGAAAAGGCGCCGCGCGACTTCGTCACGTTCGAGTATGTGATGTTGGCCGGCGTGAACGACAGCGTGGCGCAGGCGCACGAGCTCGTGCGCACGGTGGCGGACGTGCCGTGCAAGATCAACCTGATTCCTTTCAATCCTTTCCCCGGCGGTGGTTACGCCCGCTCCGGGCATGACGCTATCGCGCGCTTCCGGGACGTGCTGATGCAAGCCGGCCTGGTGGCGACGACACGCAAGACGCGCGGCGACGATATCGACGCCGCATGCGGACAGCTTGCAGGGCAGGTGCAGGACCGCACGCGGCGTAGCGAGTGGCGTGCTGCTGCGGGTCAGAGGCAGTCTGCGGGAGCCGTCCAATGAAACTGCGCGCAGCGCTCTGCGTGGCCGCGTTGTCCCTGATCGCGGGATGCGCCACCGAACAGACGAGCAGCGAATTCAAGCCGGACGTGAACACGACGGGCGACGAAAGCGATGCGCGCAGCCGCGCCCGTATCCACACCGAGCTCGCCAGCGGCTATTACGAGCTGGGCAATCTCGGCGTCGCGCTGGAAGAGGTGAGCGAGGCGCTGCGCGCGGACAGCACTTATGGTCCCGCGTACAACGTCAGCGCGTTGATCCACGCCGAGCTCAAGGAAGACCGGCTGGCCGAGCAGCAATTCGAGCGCGCGTTGCGCCTGAACCCGGTGGACTCGGACGCCAACAACAACTACGGCTCGTTCCTGTGCCAGCGCAAGCGCGAAGAGGAGGGCATACGCCATTTCCTCGCGGCGCTGCGCAATCCGCTTTATCAGACGCCCGACCGGTCCTACGTCAATGCCGGCTTGTGCTCCCGCCGTCGCGGCGACCTCGCGGGTGCGGAAGACTATTTCCAGAAGGCGCTGAAAGTGCGGCCCAACCAGCCGCAGGCGCTGTACCAACTGGCCGATATGTTCTATGCGCGCGGCGAGTACGGGCCTGCCCGTCAATATTCACTGCGCGTGAATCAGATGGGGCCGAGTCCGGAGGCGTTGTGGCTCGCATTGCGCGTCGAGCGCAAGCTCGGCGACCGGAACGCGGAAGCAAGTTATGCGGCGCAGCTGAAGCGAAGTTTTCCGGAGTCGCGCGAGGCGCGCGCATTGGCAGCGGGACAGTACGAATGAGCAAGGCAGCGCAAGTGGAAAACCACGAAACGCCCGCCGTTGCAGTAGCGACGATGCCGGGCGAGATGCTCGCGGCGGCGCGCAAAGCGCAGAATTGGAGTCTCGCCGAGGTCGCCAACCGCCTGAAGCTTTCCGTGAGCCAGGTGGAAGCGCTCGAGCGCGGCGCGTACGACCGGCTGCCCGGTCCCGTGTTCGTTCGCGGCTTCACGCGCAATTATGCGCGCCTGCTCAAGCTCGATCCGGAGGCCGCCGTGCGCGCCGTCGACGAAAGCCTGCCGCGTGCAGCAGCCGAGGAGGCTTCCGCGCTCGCCGCCGACACGCCGATTCCGATGCCGGAGAAATCGCGGCGCTGGCCGGTGTTGGCAGGTGCTGCTGCAGTCATATTCCTGGGTGCTGCGCTGGTCGACGTGCTGTGGCCGGAAGTGCCGGAGCCGGCGAGTACGACGCCGTCTCAGGCTTCGACGAGCGCACAGAGTCCGGTTCACCCGCCTGCGGAAGCTGTCGCGGCGGCAACGGCCGTCGTTACGCACGCGACCGAGGCCGGTGCTGCGGTCACGGCGGAGATGCCCGCAACGCCCGGGACGGCACCTGCTGCCATGCCTGCAACGTATCAACCGGCGGCTGCGGACGGCAGCCGTCCGTTGAAGCTCGTGTTCGACCAGCGGTCCTGGGTGCAGGTGAAGGATCGCGACGGCAAGGTCGTCTTCGAGCGATTGAACGAACCGGGCACGACCCGTGAGCTCTCTGCCCGGCCGCCGCTCGCGCTCATCATAGGCAATGCGCACGGCGTGCGGCTCACTTACGGCGACCGCGCCATCGATCTCACGCCTTACACGCGAGTCGATGTCGCGCGCCTGGCCCTCGAATGACTCAGTGCCTGCCTCAGCACGGACCCGCGGTGCGCCGCTCGAGCTGCGGCGTGCGCGTCGGCGACGTCAGCGTAGGCGCGGCTGCGCCGATCGTCGTGCAATCGATGACCAACACGGACACCGCGGACATCGCCGCGACGGTCGAGCAAGTCGCAGCGCTCGCTCGCGCCGGGTCCGAGATCGTGCGCGTCACGGTGAACACTGCGGAAGCGGCCGCGGCCGTGCCCGTGATTCGCGACCGTCTCGCGGCCAAAGGCGTGGACGTGCCGCTCGTCGGCGACTTCCACTTCAACGGTCACCGCCTGCTCACGCAGCATCCGGCGTGCGCCGAAGCGCTCGCGAAGCTGCGCATCAATCCGGGCAACGTCGGCCGCGGCTCCAAGCGCGACGAGCAGTTCGCAACCATGATCGAATTCGCCTGCCGCTACGGCAAATCCGTGCGCATAGGCGTGAACTGGGGCAGCCTCGATCAGGCGCTGCTCGCGCGCCTCATGGACGAGAATGCGAAATGCGCGGCGCCCGAAGAGTCGAGCGTGGTCACGCGCCGCGCGCTGGTTGCCTCCGCCCTCGAAAGCGCTGCGCAAGCCGAGGAGCTCGGTCTCGCACACGATCGCATCATTCTCTCGTGCAAGGTGAGCGGCGTGCAGGATCTGATCGCCGTGTACCGCGATCTCGCGGCGCGCTGCGATTATCCGTTGCATCTCGGGCTCACCGAAGCAGGCATGGGGTCGAAGGGCATTGTCGCCTCGACCGCTGCAATGGCCGTGCTGCTGCAGGAAGGCATAGGCGACACCATACGCGTGTCGCTCACACCCGAGCCGCGCGGGGATCGCACCCGCGAAGTGGTGGTGGCGCAGGAAATCCTGCAGACGATGGGATTGCGCTCGTTCACGCCGCTGGTGATCGCGTGTCCCGGCTGCGGACGCACGACGAGCACCTTCTTTCAGGAGCTCGCCGATCGCATACAGACTTATCTGCGCGCACAAATGCCCGCCTGGCGCTCGCGCTACGCCGGCGTCGAGAGCATGCACGTGGCCGTGATGGGCTGCGTCGTGAACGGTCCCGGCGAGAGCAAGCAGGCGAACGTCGGCATCAGTCTGCCGGGCTCGGGGGAGAATCCCGTCGCGCCGGTGTACATCGACGGCGTGAAAAGCGTGACGCTCAAGGGCGACCGCATCGCCGAGGAATTCCAGGCGATCATCGAGCAGTACGTGCACGACAAATATTCCGCGCAGCCGCGCGCTCCACGAGAACAATCCGCGACTGCGGCAACATCCGCCGGTTGAGCCGGCGTCATCCGTCTCATGAGTAAAACGATCAATGCCGTCCGCGGGATGAACGATGTCCTGCCGGACGAGGCCCAACTCTGGGAATACTTCGAGGACACGGTCCGCGAGTGGCTGCGCGCGTACGGCTACCAGGCCATGCGCATGCCCATACTCGAGCGCACCGAGCTCTTCGTGCGCTCCATCGGCGAGGTGACGGACATCGTCGAGAAGGAGATGTACACCTTCGTCGACGAGCTGAACGGCGAGAGCCTTACGCTGCGTCCCGAAGGCACGGCATCGTGCGTGCGCGCCGCGATCGAGCACAACCTGCTGTACGCCGGCCCGCAGCGGTTGTGGTACGCGGGGCCGATGTTCCGTCACGAGCGCCCGCAGAAAGGCCGCTACCGGCAGTTCCACCAGGTCGGCGTGGAAGCGCTCGGTTACGAGGGCCCGGATATCGATGCCGAGCACATCGTCATGTGCGCGCGGTTGTGGCGGCGGCTGGGGCTCGACGGCGTCGCGCTCGAGCTCAATACGCTGGGCAGCAGCGAAGCACGCGCCCGTTACCGTTCGCGGCTCGTGCAGTATCTCGAGCGCAACGCGGATGCGCTCGACGAAGACTCCCGGCGCCGCCTGCATACGAACCCGCTGCGGGTACTGGACAGCAAGAATCCCGCGATGCAGGACCTGATTGCGCAGGCGCCGCGGCTTTATGACGACCTCGACGAAGAGTCGCTGCGCCATTTCGAGGATCTGCAGGCTGCGTTGCGCGCGAGCGCCATTGCATATACCCTCAACCCCCGGCTGGTGCGCGGACTGGACTATTACAATCGCACCGTCTTCGAGTGGACGACGGACCGGCTGGGCGCGCAGGGCACCGTTTGCGCCGGCGGCCGCTACGACGGGCTCATCGCGCAGATCGGCGGCAAGCCCGCTCCCGCCTGCGGTTACGCCATGGGCATAGAGCGGCTGCTCGCCCTGATCGAGATGAGCGGGCGGGAGGTTCCGCGGCGGGTGCCCGACGTCTATGTCGTCCGGCAGGGTGCGCTAGCGGAACGTTATGCCGAAAGCGCGGCCGAAGGTCTGCGGGAGGCGGGGCTCGCCGTCGTGCTCCACTGCGGCGGCGGCAGCTTCAAGTCGCAGATGAAGAAGGCCGATGCGAGCGGTGCGCGGTACGCAGTGCTCATCGGAGACGACGAGGCGCAGGCAGGCGAGGTGAGCGTGAAGCCGCTGCGCGAGCTCGCCCAGCAGGCGCGCGTCACTGTGGACGTCGCAATCGATATCATCAAGAGCGCCGGCAACCGTTAAGGCGCAAGTACGCGGGCCGTGCGGCCGGCGGGTTCATTGGGAAAGCAGTCATGGCTTACGACCTCGAAGAACAGGAACAGCTGGAAACCATCAAATCGTGGTGGGGCCAGTACGGCAACTACATCGTCGCAGCCGTGATGGCGGTGGCGCTGAGCGTCGCCGGTTATCAAGGCTGGCGTTACTACCGCTTCCAGCAGTCGACGGGAGCCGCGACGCTGTACGGCCAGCTCGATCAGGCCGCGCGGTCCGGCGACGCGAAGCGGGTGCGCGACATCGCGGCGCAGGTCGTCGATCGTTACGGCTCGACGGTGTATGGCGGTCTTGCGGCGCTCGCCAGTGCCAAGGCCGCGTTCACGGCAGGCGATCTTGCAGCGGCCGAGCAGCAATTGCGGTGGGCCGCCGAGCATGCGCGGGAAGCGGAGCAACGGGACATCGCGCGGCTGCGGCTTGCGGGCGTGCTGCTCGACGCGAAGAAACCCGATGAAGCGCTCAAGACGCTCGACCACAAGCCGGTCGATACTTACGTCGCTCTGTATGCCGACATGCGCGGAGACATACTTGCCGCACAGGGCAAGCCGGCCGAGGCGGCAGCGGCCTATCGCAGCGCGCTGGACAAAAGCGATGCGGCCAGCCCGTACCGTCAGCTGGTCGAGATCAAGCTCGAAGCATTGGGTGTGGCGAAATGAAGAAACTGGCGGCCGCGTTGCTGGCGGCACTGGCCCTCACGGCGTGCCAGACCGTCGGCGATGCCTATGACCGGCTCTTCGGCGGCAGCCGGCCGGCACAAAAACCCGCGGAGCTCGTCGCTTTCACGCCGACGGCCCAGCCGCGCGTGCTGTGGCAGGGCAACGTGGGCGCGGCCGACAAGACGGTGTTTTTTCCCGCAGTCACGGGCAACGTCGTATTCGCCGGCAGCGCAGGCGGACAGGTCGCCGGTTTTCAGGCCAACACCGGCGCCGGGGTAGCGCAGTTCTCGACGGGCGCGCCCTTGTCCGGCGGCGTCGGGGCGAGCGGCTCACTCGTGCTGGCATCCACCCCGAAAGGCGAAGTGGTCGCGTACGACCGCAGCGGAAAATTGTTGTGGCGGACTGCCGTGGGTGGAGAAGTGCTCGCGCCTGCGGTCGCCGAAGGTAACCTCGTCGTGGTGCGGACGAGCGACGGTAGAATCTTTGCCCTCGATGCAAACGACGGCAAGCGCCGCTGGGTGTATCAGCGCTCCACGCCCGCGCTATCGGTGCGCAGCTACACCGGGGTCGCAGTCGAGCGCGGCGCGGTTTTTGCCGGATTTCCCGGCGGCCGGCTCGTCGCGCTCAATCTGGCGAATGGCGGCGCCGGCTGGGAAAGCATCGTGGCGCTGCCCCGCGGCACCACCGAGCTCGAGCGGGTCGCCGACGTGATCGGTCTGCCGATCGTCGATGGCACGCAGGTCTGCGCGGTCGCCTATCAAGGCCGCGTTGCCTGCTTCGACGTGCAGTCCGGGACCACCAACTGGGCGCGGGAAATCTCGAGCTATGTCGGCATGTCGGCCGACAACCGGAATCTGTACATCACCGACGACCGCAACGCCGTCGTCGCGCTCGACAAGGGCACCGGAGCGAGTCTTTGGAAGCAGGACAAGCTGTCCGGACGGTCCGTGACGGCGCCGCTCGCTCTCGGCCGTTATGTGATCGTGGGCGACTTCGAGGGCTACGTGCATTTTCTGTCACGCGAGGACGGTGCGTTTGCCGCCCGCATTGCAACCGACGACAGCGGGATACTGGCGCCGCCTGTCGCCATCGACTTGAGCACCTTCATCGTCCAGACGCGCAAGGGCGGGATCTACGCCATCACGTTGCAGTAAACAACCGGCGGGGCCGTCACCGGCCCGGCAAAGGACAAAAGCGGCGGCCTCGCGGCCGCCACGACCGCGCGCATGGAACCAACCGTCGTCATAGTCGGCCGCCCGAACGTCGGGAAGTCGACGCTCTTCAACCGCCTCACGCGCAGCCGCGATGCGATCGTCGCCGATGTGCCGGGGATCACGCGCGACCGCCATTACGGACGCGGGCGTGTCGGCGGCAAGGGTTATCTCGTGGTCGACACAGGCGGTTTCGAGCCGGTGGCCAAGGACGGCATCCTGTACGAGATGGCGCGCCAGACGCGGCAAGCCGTCGACGAGGCGGACGTCGTGCTGTTCGTGGTGGATGCCCGCGCCGGCCTTACCGCGCAGGACCGGACGGTGGCGGACGAGCTGCGGCGCACCGGTCGCAAGCTGCATCTCGTCGTGAACAAGGCGGAAGGCATGGAGCCGGAGACGGCGGCTGCGGAATTTCACGCCCTCGGTCTCGGCGCTCCGCTGTCGATCTCGGCCGCGCATGGCGAAAACGTGAGCGACCTCATGGCGCTCGTCCTCGCCGACTTTCCCGAGGAGCCGCCGCAGGACGGAGCGCGCGACGAGCGTCCGCGGATTGCCATCGTCGGCCGTCCGAACGTCGGCAAGTCGACGCTGGTGAATGCGCTGCTCGGCGAAGAGCGGGTCATCGTGTTCGACCGTCCCGGCACGACGCGCGACTCCATCTACATCGACTTCTCCCTGGGCGGCCGCGATTACACGCTCATCGACACCGCCGGCGTGCGCAAGCGCGGGCGCGTCGACGAAGTGGCGGAAAAGTACAGCGTCATCAAGACGCTGCAGGCGATATCGGATGCCAACGTCGCGGTCCTGGTGCTCGATGCGACGCAGGACATTTCCGAGCAGGACGCGCATATCGCAGGCTTCATCCTGGAAGCGGGCAGGGCGCTCGTGGTGGCCGTGAACAAATGGGACGACGTGTCGGGAGCCGACCGGGACGCAGCCAAGCGCGCGCTCGCCCGCAAGCTGGGCTTTCTCGACTTTGCGCGACTGCACTTCATCTCGGCGCGCGAAGGGCGGGGCCTGAAAACGCTGATGAAGTCGATCGACGCCACGTATGCGGCGGCCATGGCGCGGCTGCCTACGCCCAAGCTCACGCGGGCCTTGCAGGCCGCCATAGTCCAGCAGCAGCCGCCCCGCGCAGGCACCGTGCGGCCGAAGCTCCGTTACGCGCATCAGGGCGGGGTCAACCCGCCCCGCATCATCGTGCACGGCAACGCGCTGGAGCACGTGCCGGACACGTATCGGCGCTACCTGGAACGATTCTTCAGGGAGGCTTTCAAATTGCAGGGCACGCCTCTTGCAATCGAACTCAAGAGCGGGCGCAATCCCTACGTCAGGGGAGGTCGTTGATAGAGCCTAACCTTATGGCGCAGCGACATAAAATCAGATAGAGTTACAGTCCGAATAACGAGAAATGCGAGGGCATCATGAGTAATAAGGGGCAGTTGCTACAAGACCCGTTCCTGAACACGTTGCGCAAGGAACACATCCCCGTTTCTATATACCTCGTCAACGGTATCAAGCTTCAAGGGCAGATCGATTCGTTCGACCAATATGTGGTTCTCCTGAAGAACACCGTTACGCAAATGGTCTACAAGCACGCCATTTCCACCGTCGTGCCTGCACGCGCGGTCAATTTCCAGCTCGAGCAAGGGTCGGACAGCTGATCGATGTCCAGACTGATTCGCAGTTGATAACTGAACCGCAAGGCAGTACCTCCCGTCCCGACGCGGTGCTCGTCGGCCTCGATTTCGGTGAGCCGGACTATGCCGAGAGCCTCGCGGAAGCCGAACAGCTCGCGGTGAGCGCCGGCGTGCGGGGGCTGAAAGTGGTCAAAGGGAGGCGGGAGAAGCCCGATCCCGCGCTTTTCGCCGGCAAGGGCAAGGTCGTGGAAATCGCAGAGGCGGTGGCCGTAACCCGCGCCCCGCTCACCATCTTCAATCACCAGTTGAGCCCGGTGCAGGAGCGCAATCTGGAGCAGCGCCTGCAATGCCGCGTGGTCGACCGGACGAGTCTCATACTCGACATCTTCGCGCAGCGCGCGCGCAGCCATGAGGGCAAGGTCCAGGTCGAGCTCGCGCAGCTCGAGCACCTCCAGACACGACTCGTGCGTGGCTGGACTCACCTGGAGCGGCAAAAGGGCGGCATCGGCTTGCGCGGGCCGGGCGAAACCCAGCTCGAGACCGACCGGCGGCTGATCGGCAAGCGCGTGAAGCTGCTCAAGGGCAAGCTGCAGCGGCTGCAGGCGCAGCGCGCCGTGCAGCGGCGCGCGCGCGACCGGGCATGCGTGTTCGGCGTCTCCCTGGTGGGATACACCAATGCGGGGAAATCGACGCTGTTCAACCGGCTGACGCACGCACAGGCCTATGCGGCGGACAAGCTCTTTGCGACGCTCGACACCACGACGCGGCGCATACATACGCAAACCGGTGCCGCCATCGTAGTGTCGGATACCGTAGGGTTCATACGCCACCTCCCGCATTCGCTGGTGGCCGCCTTCCGTGCAACGCTCGAGGAGACTGCCCACGCGGATCTGCTGCTGCACGTCGTGGACGGCAGCAGTCCCGACCGCGACGTTCAGATCGCAGCCGTGAATCAGGTGCTCGCGGAAATCGGCGCGGACCGCATCCCGCAGGTACTCGTGTACAACAAGATCGATCTGACCCAGCTCGAGCCGCGGGTCGAGCGCGACGAATATGGTAAGATCGCACGCGTTTGGATCAGCGCCCAGTCGGGTGCGGGACTGGATCTCGCACGGCTTGCGCTCGAAGAGCACGCGACCGACGCTTTGCGCCGGACAGAAACCAAGAACTCCGCTGCGGCATAACACTATTCCTCATGGTCGGTTATCTCAGGTCGGTTGGCGACTTCATCCGTGAGCGCGCCCGCCGCGTGCGGCACGCCCGCGCGCTCGACGCGTCCACGACCGCGCAGGCTGCGGGCCCGGGCGAGGGCGCGGCCGTCGCACGCCGTCCCGGTCCGGGCCGGCGCATTTCAGGGTGGCTCATGTCTCTCAACGATCCGCAATGGGGACGCCGCCCGGGCGGCAGTAACCAGGGACCTCCCGATCTGGAGGAGCTCTGGCGCGACTTCAACCGTCGTCTCGACCGGCTGTTCGGCGGCCGCGGTGGCGGCAACGGCCAGGGCCCGGGCACCCGCGAGCCGCGCCGCATCGGCAGCGGAGCGGGTCTGCTATTCCTGCTCATCGTGGTCGTGTGGATCGCGAGCGGGTTCTACATCGTCAACGAGGGCCAGCGGGGCGTTGTCCTGCGGTTCGGCAGGTACATCGAGACGACGCTGCCGGGTCCGCGCTGGCATTTGCCTTTCCCCATAGAGACCGCCGAAGTGGTGAACCTCGCCCAGGTGCGGACGGTGGAAGTCGGCTACCGCAACAATGTGAGAAGCAAGGTCCTGAAGGAGTCGCTCATGCTGACCGACGACGAGAACATCGTCGACGTGCAGTTCGCGGTGCAGTACGTGCTGAAGAGCCCGAACGATTATCTTTTCAACAGCCGCTCGCCGGACGAGACCGTGCTGCAGGCGGCCGAGACGGCGGTGCGCGAGATCGTCGGCAAAAGCAGCATGGATTACGTGCTTTACGAAGGCCGGGCCGAGGTCGCGGCCCAGGCGCACAAGCTTATGCAGGCGATACTCGACCGCTACGGCACCGGCATCAACATCAGCAAGGTGACCATGCAGAACGCGCAGCCGCCCGAGCAGGTGCAGGCGGCCTTCGATGACGCGGTAAAGGCCGGTCAGGATCGCGAGCGCCAGAAGAACGAGGGCCAGGCGTACGCCAACGACGTGATACCGAAGGCGCGAGGCATGGCTGCGCGGCTCGTGCAGGAAGCCGAGGGTTACCGCGGCCGGGTCATCGAGCAATCCGAGGGCGACGCGTCGCGTTTCCGCCAGATCGTTTCCGAATACAACAAGGCGCCGCAGGTGACGCGCGACCGCCTGTACCTCGACGCCATGCAGCAGGTATTCTCGAGCACCACCAAGATCATGGTCGACCAGAAGGCGGGAAGCAATCTGCTGTATCTGCCGCTCGACAAACTCGTGCAAATGACGGGGGCCGGCGCGCCGCCCGAAGGCGGCACGACCGCCAAACCGGCCGAAACCGCACCCGCGGCGCCTGATGCATCGACGGCGCGCTCGCGGGACGCGTTCCGCAGCCGCGATCGGGAGAGCCGCTGATGCGCATGAACGTCGGTACCGCGCTCGTAGCGCTGGTCGTCGTCCTGGTCCTCACCTCGCTGTCGCTCTTCATCGTCGATCAGCGGCAAAACGCCATCGTGTTCCGCCTGGGCGAGGTGGTGGACGTCAAACGCACGCCGGGCCTGTACATCAAGGCCCCGCTGCTCGACAATGTGCGCTATTTCGATACGCGGATACTCACGATCGACACGGCCGAGCCCGAGCGCTTTCTGACGTCGGAAAAGAAGAACGTGCTCGTCGACCTGTTCGTGAAATGGCGCATCACCGACGTGCGCCAGTACTATGTCAGCGTGGGCGGCGACGAGCCCCGCGCGCAGACGCGCCTGCTGCAGACGATCAACGACAGCCTGAGGGCCGAATTCGGCAACCGCACGGTGCACGACGTCGTCTCGGGCGAGCGCGACAAGATCATGGAGCTGATGCGCGACCGCGCCAACGAGGACGCGCGCAAGATCGGCGTCGAGGTGCTCGACGTGCGATTGAAGCGCGTCGACCTGCCGCAGGAAGTGAGCGAGTCGGTCTATCGACGGATGGAGGCCGAGCGCAAGCGCGTCGCGAACGAGCTGCGTTCCACGGGCGCCGCCGAGTCGGAGAAGATACGCGCGGACGCGGACAAGCAGCGCGAGGTCATCGTCGCGCAGGCCTACCGCGAGGCGCAGCGCATCAAGGGCGAGGGCGATGCGAAAGCCTCCGCGACGTACGCGCGGGCATACGAGGCGAATCCCGAGTTCTACGCCTTCTACCGCAGCCTCGAGGCCTACAAGTCGAGCTTCAAGAACCGCAGCGACGTGTTGTTGCTGGAGCCGAACTCCGAGTTTTTCAAGTATTTCCGGTCCGGCGGAAAGCCGGGCAAATAGCGGCGGGCGGCGACCCCGCGCATATGCCTGCTCATGAGCAACAGCCTACTGCTCGCGTTCGCCCTGATGCTCGTCATCGAAGGCATACTGCCGTTTCTCGTGCCGACGCTGTGGCGGGACACGTTCCGGCGGCTGACCGAGATGAGTGACGGCCAGATCCGTTTCATCGGTCTCACTTCGATGCTGGTCGGGCTGCTGCTGCTGTACCTCGTCCGGCACTGAAGGCCGGTCCCGCGCTGCGCCGGCGCAGCGCAAAAACCATCGTCATTTCACTATAATGCCCGTCTTGCCCGGAAACCGCCGCGTTTTGCCTTGAGATCATGAGAACCTGGCTGCTGCCCGAATATATCGAGGACATCCTGCCCGTGGAGGCGGCGCGCGTGGAAGCGCTGCGCCGTCGCATTCTCGAGCTCTTCCGGCTGCACGGCTACGAGCTCGTCATGCCGCCCATGCTGGAGTACGTCGAGTCGCTGCTGACCGGCACGGGACATGATCTCGATCTGCAGACTTTCAAGCTCGTCGACCAGCTCTCGGGGCGCATGCTGGGCGTGCGCGCGGATATCACGCCGCAGGTCGCACGCATCGATGCGCATCTGCTCAACCGCAAGGGCGTTACGCGGCTGTGCTATGCCGGCAGCGTATTGCGCACGCTACCCGACGGCATGGACCAGACGCGCGAGCCGCTGCAGATCGGCGCGGAGATCTACGGCCACGGGGGCATCGAGAGCGACATCGAAATCGAGCGGCTGATGATGCGCGCGCTCGTCGTGAGCGGGATGAGAGCGGTGCATCTGGACATCGGCCACGTCGCCGTGTTCCGCAGCCTGGTGCGCAACGCGGGCGTCGAAAAGGCGCTGGAGTCCGAGCTCTTCAAGGCGATGCAGTCGAAGGACGTGCCCGCCCTGCGCACGCTCACGCGCACGTTGCCGCGCGCAGCCCGCGATGCGCTGGTGGCGCTGCCGGAGTTGTACGGGGAAGCGGACGTGCTTACGCGGGCGCGCCGTGTGCTGCCCGCCTATCCGGAAGTGCGCAGTGCACTGCGCGATCTCGCCGCGCTGTGGGAGGCGCTGGGCGAAGGCGCGCACATCCGCTGCTTCGATCTCGCGGAGCTGCGCGGCTATCACTACCATACTGGTGTCGTTTTTGCGGCATATGCGGAGGGCAGGCCCAACGCGGTCGCACTGGGCGGCCGATACGACGAGATCGGCAAGGCCTTCGGCCGTGCGCGGCCGGCAACCGGCTTCAGCATGGACTTGCGTGCGCTTGCGGCCGCGGGCACCAACGGCGCGCCGCGCGGCTCGGTGCTGGCACCGTACGCACCCCAAGACGGCGAGCTGCAGCGGCGCATCGCGGGCTTGCGCGCGCGCGGAACGCCAGTCGTCGTGGACCTGCCCGGTCATGCGGGCACGAAGAACGAAATCGGATGTGCCCGGGGGCTGGTGAAACGCGCCGGGAAGTGGCTGGTGGAGAACATTGAAACTGCAAAGAGACCAAGGACGCCGAAGAAGGCCTCCGGGTGATGTAGCGGGCACCTCGAGCGATAGCTGGATGCTGCTGCAGACCGGGCAAGTCCGGCACGTGGCGTCAGGTCGTCTTGGCGGTTAATAGAGGCTTTAAAGTCATGTCGAAGAACGTCGTGGTGGTAGGCACCCAGTGGGGTGACGAAGGCAAGGGTAAGATCGTCGATTGGCTGACGGACCGGGCGCAAGGCGTGGTGCGATTCCAGGGCGGTCACAACGCCGGGCATACGCTCGTCATCGGCGGGCGCAAGACGGTGCTGCATCTCATCCCGTCCGGCATATTGCGCGACAAGGTCGCGTGCTACATCGGCAACGGCGTGGTGCTCTCGCCCCAGGCGCTCCTGGAGGAAGTGGAGACGCTGGAGGGCGCTGGCGTGGATGTGCAGTCGCGCCTCAAGTTGAGCGAAGCCTGTCCGCTCATTCTTCCGTATCACGCCGCGGTGGACCGTGCGCGGGAAGCGGCGAAGGGCGCCTCGAAGATCGGCACGACGGGACGCGGCATCGGTCCCGCGTACGAGGACAAGGTCGCGCGGCGCGCAATCCGGCTGCAGGACCTCTTTCACCGCAAGCGCTTCGCCGCCAAGCTGGGGGAGGCGCTCGATTATCACAACTTCGTGCTGAAGAACTATTTCCGCGCGGAGACCGTCGATTTCAACCAGACGCTCGACGAGACGCTCGCTTTTGCCGAGCGCATATTGCCCCTGGTCGGCGACGTGCCGAGGCTGCTGTACGAAGCGCAGCAGGCGGGCGCCAACCTCCTGTTCGAAGGCGCGCAGGGCACGCTGCTCGACGTCGATCACGGCACTTACCCGTTCGTCACGTCGAGCAATTGCGTCGCCGGCGCTGCGGCAGCCGGGGCCGGCGTGGGCCCGCAGGCGCTGCATTACGTGCTCGGCATCACCAAGGCCTACACGACCCGCGTGGGCTCGGGCCCGTTTCCCACCGAGCTCGACGACGACGTGGGCAAGCATCTTGCGAGCCGCGGCAACGAGTTCGGCGCAACGACGGGACGCCCGCGCCGTTGCGGCTGGTTCGATGCGGCCGCCCTCAAGCGCTCGATCCAGATCAACGGCGTCTCGGGCCTGTGCGTCACCAAGCTCGACGTGCTCGACGGCATGGAGCAGGTGCGTATCGGCGTGGGTTACCGGATGAACGGCGTGGAGCGCGACATCCTGCCTTTCGGCGCGGAAATGCTGGCCGAATGCGAGCCGCTGTACGAAGAGATGCCGGGCTGGAGCACGAGCACCGTGGGTCTCACGAGCCACGGCGAGCTGCCGCGCGCCGCGCAAAACTATCTCAAGCGGATGGAAGAAGTGTGCGGCGTGCCGATAGATCTCATCTCGACGGGACCCGATCGCAACCAGACGATCGTGCGGCGTCATCCCTTCGACTGAGACAGGATGGACCGCGGCTCTGCAGCAGGCCGGTGGTCAGGTGGGCGGCGCCTCGAACACGAGCGCCGCCACCACCGTTGCAGAGCTGAAGCTTGAAGATGGTGCCGAGGAAGGGACTCGAACCCCCACGGTGTTGCCACCGCTAGGACCTGAACCTAGTGCGTCTACCAATTCCGCCACCTCGGCGTGACGGCGGATTTTAACCGAAACGATTGCGCGTGATCAAATGAAACCACGGAAAAGCACGAAGCCCCAGTCGCGCAAGACGGCAGTGCGCGCGAGCAAGAAGCGCCGCGCCGATCCCTATTTCGAGCGGGAAAGCGAGCGTTACGCCGAGCCGCTGCCCAGCCGCGAGTACGTCTTGGCGACGCTGACGAAGCAGGGCGTGCCGGTCGCCGACGAAGAGCTCGAGCGCCTGCTCGATATCAAGCCCGGGGAGCGGGAAGCCTTCGGTCGCCGCATCAACGCGATGGAGCGCGACGGCGAGATCATGCGCAACCGGCGCGGCGACTTGTGCGTCGTCGCCAAGCTCGATCTGATTCGCGGTGTGGTGCAGGGGCATCCCGACGGCTTCGGCTTCCTCGTGCGCGACGAAGGCGGCCCCGACATTTTTCTCGGGCCCGCGGAAATGCAGGAAGTGCTGCACGGCGATCGGGTGGTCGCGCGCATCAGCGGCACCGACCGGCGCGGACGCCCGGAAGGCAAGATCGTCGAAGTGCTGCAGCGCGCGCGCGACCGCGTCGTGGGGCGGCTCCATAGCGAGCACGGGGTGATGTATCTCGTGCCGGAAGACAAGCGCATCAACTGCGATTTCCTCATTCCGCCACAGGCGCATGCGGGCGCCAAGACCGGGCAGGTGGTGACCGTCGAGATCCTCACCCAGCCTTCGCGCCATGCGCAGCCGGTGGGACGCGTGATCGAGGTGCTGGGCAACTATGCGGACCCGGGGCTCGAGATCGAGATCGCGCTGCGCAAGCACGAGCTCCCGCATGTGTTCTCGCTCGAGATCGAGCGCATCTGCGAGCAGCTGCCCTACGAGGTGACCGACCTCGACCGCAAGGACCGCGTCGACGTGCGCGATCTGCCGCTCGTCACCATAGACGGCGAGACGGCGAAGGATTTCGACGACGCGGTGTATTGCGAGCCGCTGCCGGCCCGGCGCGGGCGCGAGAAAGGCGGTTACAGGCTCGTGGTCGCGATCGCCGACGTGAGTCACTATGTCCGGCACGGCGATGCCCTGGACCAGTCCGCGCGTGAGCGCGGCAATTCGGTCTACTTTCCCCGCCGCGTGATTCCGATGCTGCCCGAGCGGCTCTCGAACGACCTGTGCTCGATCAACCCGGAGGTCGAGCGCCTCGCCGTGGTCTGCGACATGCAGCTCAACGCGCGGGGGGAAGTGGGCGAGTACCGCTTCTACCCGGCGGTCATGCGCTCGCATGCACGGCTCACGTACACGCTGGTCTGGGACATGCTGCAGGACCCCGGCGGCGAGGCGGCGCGCAAGCACGCCGTGCTCCTGCCGCACATCGAAAATCTCTACAAGCTCTACAAGGTGCTCGTCAAGGCCCGCGAGCAGCGCGGCGCCATCGACTTCGAGACGGTCGAGACGCAGATGATCTTCAACGAGCAGGGCAAGATCGACCGCATCGTGCCCGTGCGGCGCAACGACGCGCACCGCGTGATCGAGGAATGCATGCTGGCGGCCAACGTCTGCGCATCCGAGTTTTTGCGCGCCCATGATCAGGCCATGCTGTACCGCATCCACGAAGGGCCGACCCCGGAGAAGCTCCTGGCGCTGCGCGAGTTCCTCAAGGGCTTCGGCCTGAATCTGAGCGGCGGCGACGAGCCTCGCGCGCTGGACTACGCGAAGCTGCTCGCCAAGGTGAAGGACAGGCCGGATGCGCAGCTGCTGCAGACCGTGATGCTGCGCTCGCTGCAGCAGGCGGTGTACAGCCCCGACAACGTGGGTCACTTCGGCCTCGCATACGAGGCTTATACGCATTTCACCTCGCCCATCCGCCGCTACCCGGATCTGCTCGTGCACCGGGCGATCAAGGCGGTGCTCACGCGCAAACGCTACGAGCCGGGCGACTGGCATGCGTTAGGCGCGCATTGCTCCCGGACCGAGCGCCGCGCAGACGAGGCCACGCGCGACGTGACGAACTGGCTGAAGTGCTACTACATGCAGGACAAGGTGGGCGAGACGTTCATGGGCAGCGTGAGCGGCGTCGCGGCCTTCGGCGCATTCATCGCTCTCGACGATGTCTACGTCGAAGGGCTGCTGCACGTCTCCGAGCTCGGCCGCGATTATTTCCACTACGACGCCGCGAAGCACGAGCTCATGGGCGAGCGCACCAAGCAACGTTATCGTCTCGGCGATCGCGTGCGCGTGAAGGTCGCGCGCGTCGATCTGGGCACGACCAAGATCGATTTCGTGCTCGCCTGACGTCATGGCCGATACCCGACTCATCCACGGCTTTCATGCCGTGCTCTCCCGCGTGCGCCAGAACGCCGGCTCCATCCGCGAGATCTACATCGATGCCGCTCGCGACGACCGGCGCGCCCGCGAGCTGAAGCAGGTCGCCGAGAGCCGGGGCCTGCGCATCATGCCGGTCGATGCCAGGCGCCTCGACGGCATGACGGGCAACGAGCGCCATCAGGGCGTGGCCGCGCGGGTGGAGCTTGCGCGCCTGCCGGTGCACCTCGACGACGTGCTGGAGGGGCTCGCCGAGCCGCCGCTGCTGCTGATCCTCGACGGAGTCACCGATCCGCACAATCTGGGCGCCTGCCTGCGCGTGGCCGACGCGATGGGCGTGCATGCCGTGGTGGCGCCAAAAGACCGCGCCGTCGGCCTCAACGCGACGGTCGAGAAGGTTGCGAGCGGCGCTGCCGAAACGGTGCCTTATATCGCGGTCACCAATCTCGCGCGTGCCATGCGCGATCTGAAGGAGCGCGGCGTGTGGCTGATCGGCGCTGACGAGCGGGGCGAGCAGACCCTTTTCGAGGCGAAGCTGGACGGACCGCTCGCCTGGGTGCTGGGCGCCGAAGGCGAGGGCATGCGGCGGCTCACGCGCGAATCATGCGACCTGCTGGTGCGCATACCGATGCTCGGTACGGTGGCAAGCCTCAACGTCTCGGTCTCGGCCGGCATCTGCCTCGCGGAGACACGCCGGCAGCGCGGCACGCACCGCTGAAGCGCTTCGACACGCGTATAAGAGCTTGTTTTCTATCGGAAGCCGCGTATAATGCCGCCCTTCGGTTCGGGCACCCGCCCGGACCTCATCCTTACCTCACCGTGCACGCATCACGGGAGGCTATATCCACAAGGAGCATCGATGCGACATTACGAAATCGTATTCATCGTCCATCCGGACCAGAGCGAGCAGGTCCCGGCCATGGTCGACCGCTACCGGCAGATGGTGACCGGCAAGGGCGGAAAAATCCACCGCCTCGAAGACTGGGGCCGCCGCCAGCTCGCTTATCCGATCGAGAAAATTCACAAGGCGCACTACGTCCTCATGAACATCGAGTGCGACGGCGATACGCTCACCGAGCTCGAGCACGCATTCAAGTTCAACGACGCGGTCCTGCGCCATCTCACCGTCAGCGTGACGGCCGCGGTCACCGCGCCTTCGCCCATGATGAAGGAAGAGAAATCGCGCTCGCTGACGGCCGAGGAAGCGAAGCCCGCCGCTGCGGCGGCTGCGCCTGAAGCGGCACCGGCCGCGGCGCCTGCAGCAGGGCCGGCCGCAGCTTAAGTGGAATGCAATGCGGTCGAGTTGAGCGGGCGGCTTCTCGAAGTAGAGCCGCTGCGCCACACTCCCGCCGGCGTGCCGTTGCTGCATTTCCTGCTTGCTCACGCCTCCAGCCAGATCGAAGCGGGGCACGAGCGCAGGGTCGAGTGCGAAGTGAAAGGCATCGCGCTGGGCGAGCCGGCAACGCAGATGGCGCGCCTCAAGGCAGGAGACGAGATCCGGGTGCATGGGTTTCTCAGCCGCAAGAACCGTATGAGCGCGCAGCTCGTGCTGCACGCAACACGAACCGAGTTAAAGGAAAGCGATCATGCCTAGACCATCGATGACGAGAGCGGCGAAAGCGAAAGCCAAGGGCAAGAAGGACGGCCGCAGCCGCGGCGCGCTGTTCCGCCGGCGCAAGTTCTGCCGCTTTACCGCGGAGAAGATCAAGGAAGTCGACTACAAGGACATCGGCCTCCTCAAGGATTTCATCAACGAGAACGGCAAAATCATACCGGCGCGCATCACCGGTACGAAGGCGCGCTACCAGCGCCAGCTGTCAGTGGCGGTGAAGCGCGCGCGCTTCCTCGCGCTGCTGCCGTACACCGACCTGCACTAAGGGGAGCACGATGCAGATCATATTGCTGGAAAAAGTCGTGAACCTCGGACAGCTGGGCGACGTCGTCAAGGTGAAGGACGGCTACGCGCGCAACTTCCTGATTCCTCATGGCAAGGCGAAGCGCGCGACGCGCGAGAACCTCGCCGAGTTCGAGAAACGCCGCGCCGAGCTCGAGCGTGCGCAGAACGAAGCGCTCGCACAAGCGCAGGAGGAGGGCGCGAAACTGGACGGGCTCACCGTGCAGATCACGCAGAAGGCGGGTGTGGACGGCAAGCTCTTCGGCTCCGTCACGAACGTCGATATCGCGGAAGCGCTGAAGGCGCAGGGTTTCGACATCCCGCGCTCTTCCATCCGCATGCCGGAAGGTCCGCTCAAGACCGTGGGCGATCATGTGCTCAGCGTGGCGCTGCACACCGACGTCGTGGTGAGCATCACGATTTCCGTGCTCGGCGAGCAGTAATTTCGCGCCGATACACGCGATCTTTCAAGGCAGTGGAAAAAGGGCTGGCGACAGCCCTTTTTTTTCGGTAGATTGACTCTCCGCCGCGGGTCGTTCGACGTACGCGGCGTCCTGCAGGCTATCAATACAATGCGTGCTAACACCAGGGCCGGCGCATGATCCAGGGCGTTTCCACTCTCGTCAAAGATCAGCAGATCGAAGCGGCACGCATGCCGCCGCAGTCCATAGAGGCGGAGCAGTCGGTGCTCGGGGGGCTGCTGCTCGACAACACCGCCTGGGACCGCATCGGCGACGCGGTGAGCGAGGACGACTTCTATCGCGGCGATCACCGCCTCATCTTCCAGCACATCGCGCTGCTCATCCAGAACAACAAGCCGGCCGATGCGCTCACCGTCGCGGAAAGCCTGGAGCGCAGCGGCAAGCTCGCGGAGGCCGGCGGGCAGGCGTACATCGGCACTCTGGCGCTCAACACGCCCAGCGCGGCGAACATACGACGGTATGCGGAGATCGTGCGCGAGCGCTCCATCATGCGCAACCTCGCGGTCATCGGCACCGAGATCGCCGATTCCGCGTACAGCCCGCGCGGCAAGGACGCGACGACGCTGATCGACGAGGCGGAGGCGAAGGTCTTTCGCATCGCCGAGGCACGCGCCAAGACGCGCCAGGGCTTCGTGAAGATCGATCCCATACTCACGGAGACGGTGGAGCGCATCGACATGCTCTACAGCCGGGAGAACAAGAACGACGTCATCGGGTTGCCCTCGGGCTTCGTCGATCTCGATCGCATGACCTCGGGACTGCAGGGCGGCGATCTGCTCATCATCGCGGCCCGGCCTTCCATGGGAAAAACGACGCTCGCGATGAACATCGTCGAGCACGTGGCGCTGGAAACGAAAAAAGCCGTGGCCGTGTTCAGCATGGAGATGTCGGGCGCGCAGCTCGCCATGCGGATGATCGGCTCGGTCGGGCGCGTGGACCAGCACGAGCTGCGCACGGGCACGTTCCAGGAAAGCGACTGGGAGCGCCTCACGCATACGCTGGGCAAGCTCTCGGAAGCGCAGCTCTACATCGACGACACGGCAGGCCTCAACGTGCTGGAAATGCGCTCACGTGCCCGGCGGCTGCATCGTCAGTGCGTGGATGTCGGCGGGCTCGCGCTCATCGTGGTGGACTACCTCCAGCTCATGTCGGGCACACGCGCCGGGCGCGAAGAGAATAGGGCGACGGAGATCGCCGAGATCTCCCGTTCGCTCAAGGGGCTCGCCAAGGAGCTGAAGGTTCCCGTGGTCGCGCTCTCGCAGCTGAACCGCAGCGTCGAGCAGCGGCAGGACAAGCGCCCGATGATGTCCGACCTGCGGGAGTCGGGCGCCATCGAGCAGGACGCCGACCTGATCCTCTTCATCTATCGCGACGAAGTCTACAACCCCGACTCGCCGCGCAAGGGCATCGCCGAGATCATCATCGCGAAGCAGCGTAACGGCCCGGTCGGCAAGGTGGACCTTACCTTCCTCGGCAAGTACACCCGCTTCGAGAACTATGCGGGCGGTGATCGAGGCTTCGCTTCCGGTCCGGAGTATTAGGAGCGTGAATGGTGAACGGTGACCAGGCGATGCGCGACCATGCTGCGCATTACCCGATCACCAGCCACCAGTCACTGTTTTTCTACAGCGCATCCGCCGCATAATCCGCCAGCCGCGACCGCTCGCCGCGCGTCAACGTGATGTGGCCGCTGTGCGACCACCCCTTCATGCGGTCGACCACGTAGGTAAGGCCCGAGCTGCCTTCTGTGAGATACGGCGTGTCGATCTGCGCGATGTTGCCCAGACACACGACCTTGGTGCCCGGGCCGGCGCGGGTGATGAGCGTCTTCATCTGCTTGGGCGTCAGGTTCTGCGCCTCGTCGATGATGAGAAATTTGTTGATGAAGGTGCGGCCGCGCATGAAATTGAGCGACTTCACCTTGATGCGCGAGCGGATGAGGTCGCGCGTCGCGGCGCGCCCCCATTCACCGGCTTCGTCGTCCGTCTTGTTGAGCACGTCGAGATTGTCCTCGAGCGCGCCCATCCACGGGTTCATCTTCTCTTCCTCCGTGCCGGGCAGAAAGCCGATGTCTTCGCCGACCGGCACCGTGACCCGCGTCATGATGATCTCCGAGTAGGTCTTGTCCTCCAGCGTCTGCATCAATCCCGCGGCCAGCGTGAGCAAGGTCTTCCCCGTGCCCGCCTGGCCCAGCAGCGTGATGAAGTCGATTTCCGGATTCATGAGCACGTTGAGCGCGAAATTCTGCTCACGGTTGCGCGCAGTGATGCCCCACACGCCGTTGCGTTGATGGCTGTAGTCGCGCAGCGTCTCCAGGATCGCCGTTTTGCCGCTCACTTCCTTCACCAGCGCGTAGAACGGCTTGTCGTCCTCGAGATAGACGAACTCGTTCACGATGAAGCTCGCCACCAGCGGGCCGTGCACACGGTAATAGGTATGGCCTGCCTGCTGCCAGGACTCCATCTCCCTGCCGTGCTGCTCCCAGAAGTCTGCGGGCAGCTGGCGTGTGCCGCTGTAGAGAAGATCGGTGTCCTCGAGCACCTTGTCGTTGAAGTAATCCTCGGCCGCGAGCCCGACGGCACGGGCCTTGATCCGCATATTGATGTCTTTGGAGACGAGGATCACTTCCCGCTTCGGATGAAGTTCCTGCAGATGCTTCACGACGCCGATGATCTGGTTGTCCGCCTTGCCGCTCGGCAGGCTCGCAGGCAGCACCGTGCTGATCGATTCCGTCTGCAGAAAGAGCCGGCCCGTCGCCTGCCGATCGCCGTGGGCGGCAAGCGGGAGACCGGCGACGATGTCTGCGCTGCCCGTGCCGATCAGCTCGTCGAGATAGCGGCTCGCCTGGCGCGCGTTGCGCGATACCTCCGACATGCCTTTCTTGTGGCTGTCGAGCTCCTCGAGCGTGGCCATCGGGATGTACAAGTCGTGCTCCTCGAACCGGAACAGGCTCGTCGGATCGTGCATGAGCACATTGGTGTCGAGGACGAAGAGGCGGGTGGCGGCGGGTAGGCGGGTGACGACTGAGGATGGTCGAGTCGGTGCAGGTTCTGCGGCGTGCTTGCGCTGTATCATGGAGCTCCCGGATCGTGGAGATAAGAGCTGCTTCGGACCGGGCGTGCTGCTAGAGGGATTTTACGAATTCCAGCACCTCCTCAGCATGGCCGGGGACTTTGACGCCGCGCCACTCACGGCACACGACGCCTCGCGCATCGATGACGAACGTGCTGCGCTCGATGCCGCGCACTTTCTTGCCATACATGTTTTTCATCTTGATGACATCGAAGAGCCGGCAGGCGACTTCTTCGCTGTCGGACAGCAGATCGAAGGGGAAGCCCATCTTCGCCTTGAAGCTCTCGTGGGACTTCAGGCTGTCGCGGGAGACGCCGTACACCCGGCAGCCGAGCCTGCCGAATTCCGGATACAGATCGCGGAAACGCTGACCTTCCGCGGTGCAGCCGGGCGTGTTGTCTTTCGGGTAGAAGTACAGGACAAGCGGTGTGCCGCGGGCTTCCCGCATCCGGAACGTTGCGTTGCCGGTCGCAGGCAGTTCGAAGTCGGGCGCCGGCTGATCTAACATGCGTGCTGCTTCATTGGCGTTTGATCGTATGTTGAAGCAAACGCAGGCGGCACGCAAGGCCGGACGCAATCCGCATCACGCAGCGTCGGCCGCGGTGCGGCAGGCCGCTGCAAGCCGCGCGAAGCCGGCATCGCTCACGTCGTGCAGCACGAGCCGCAGCGCAGCGGCGAGCTGCGGATAATGCTTGAGCGTCGAGCGCGTGTAAGCCGGATCGTAATGCTGCACCAGCAGCTCGCCCACGAGCTCGTCCCAGCGTTTCTCGTGCGCGGCCCGTTGCCATCGCGCGACCGTCTCGCGTCCGTGCAAGGCCGTGAGGCATTCGAGCTGCGCGGCGAGGAGCTCCGGCTCGCTCAGGAAATGCGCGTACTCCTGCTTCAGCAGGACGATGCGCGCCGCGAGCGTCGCTTCGAGCACGAGGCACGGGCTCGCCCACATCGCGTCGATCAACGCCTGCGGCACGCGCAGGTTGCCGATTTTCTTGCTTTCCGCTTCGACGAACACCGGCCGCTGCGGCGAGAACTGGTTGAGCTCGTGCCACACGAGGCTGTCGAACATCTTCTGCGCGGGCTGATGCTCGTCGGGCAGATTGCCGAGCACGGAGCCGCGATGCAGCGCGAGCGCCTCGAGATCGAGCACCTGGCTGCCGGCGGCGGCAAGCTCGCGCAGCAGCCGGCTCTTCCCCGTGCCGGTCATGCCGCACACGACGCGCCACTGCAGGCGGCCGGGCAGCGCGGAAAGGTCCTCGATCACCGCGCGCCGGTATGCGCGGTAGCCGCCCTCCAGCCGTCCGACGCGCCACCCGATCTGCGCCATGACGTGCGCGAGCGCGCCGCTGCGTCCGCCGCCCCGCCAGCAATAGACGAGCGGCCGCCAGGTGCGGGGGCGGTCGTGGAAGCGCTGCTGCAGATGGCGCGCAATGTTCGCGCTCACGAGCGCGGCGCCGATTTTCTTCGCATCGAACGACGAATGCTTGTAAAGCGTGCCCACTTCGACGCGTTGCGCATCGTCCAGGACGGGGCAATTGACCGCACCCGGAATGTGGTCCTCGGCGTACTCGCTCTGCGAGCGCACGTCGATGATCTCGTCAAAGTCGGTGAGTTGTGCTACGGTTGCCGCAGCCGGCGCGCGCGCATCATTGCGCGCTGTTTTTGCATCGTTGCGCATCGAGGTGCGTTCATTCGCTGTCGTGATGCGCATAGTTTAAGGTAAATCGTGAACATTCCAGCGGCACCAGCCGAGATCCGGCTCACCCAGCTCAGCCACGGCGGCGGCTGAGGGTGCAAGCTTACGCCAGCGTTGCTGAGCGAAGTCTTGTCCCAAAGCCCCCTGGGCGGCGCGTTCCCCGATCTCCTCGTCGGTAACGAATCGAGCGACGATGCGGCGGTGTACCGCATCAACGAATCGCAGGCGATCGTTGCGACCACGGATTTCTTCATGCCGATCGTCGACGATCCGTACGATTTCGGGCGCATCGCCGCGACCAACGCGATATCCGACGTCTACGCGATGGGCGGCAAGCCGTTCATGGCGCTCGCGCTGCTCGGCATGCCCGTGGGCAAGGTCCCGAGCGAGGTCATACGCCGTATCCTGGCGGGCGGCGAATCCGTCTGCGCGGGCGTCGGCGTCCCCATCGCGGGCGGCCATTCCATCGATTCTCCCGAGCCCATCTACGGCCTGGTCGCGCTGGGGCTCGTGCATCCCGACAAAGTGAAGCGCAACGACCGCGCGCGGGCGGGCGACGTGTTGGTCCTCGGCAAGCCGCTGGGTGTGGGCGTACTGAGCGCTGCGCTGAAGAAAGGCGAGCTGCCCCCCGAAGGCTACCGGCAAATGATCGAGACCGCGACGCGCCTCAATACACCGGGCATTGCGCTTGCCGAGCTCCCTCGCGTGCATGCGCTGACGGATGTGACCGGTTTCGGCCTCCTGGGGCACTTGCTCGAGGTATGCCGCGGTTCGAAGCTGCGCGCGCAACTTCACTACGCCGACATCCCGGTGCTGCCGGCAGCGGGCGCGCTCGCGGAGCAGGGCTATGCGACCGGGGCGTCCGATCGCAACTGGGCGAGCTACGAAGCGGAAATCACGTTGCCCGCCGGCATGCCGTTGTGGCAACGCAAGCTCCTTACCGATCCGCAGACGAGCGGCGGCCTGCTCGTAGCCTGCGAGGCGGACGCGGCGGCCGAAGTGCTGGCGATTTTCCGGCGCGACGGTTTCGCCGACGCGCGTGTCATCGGACATCTGGTCGAGGGGCCCGCAGGGGCGGACGTCATCTGAGGCTTTACTTGCGCAGCATGGGCTTCAGCGCCGGCCAGACGGTATCGAGCATCAGCGGCTGCGCCTGCGCCGTAGGGTGGACCGCATCGGGCTGAAACAGGGCGCGGTCCTCGGCGAACCCGTCCAGCAGAAACGGCACCAGCGGCACCTTCTGTCTGCGTGCGACGTCCGCGAAGGTCCGCTGGAACTTTTCGGTGTACGCCGTGCCGTAGTTGGGGGGCAGCTGCATGCCGATCAGCAACACGCGCGCTTTTGCGCGCCGGCAAGCTTCGACGATCGCTTCGAGGTTGCGCTGCATGACATCGAGACGCTGTCCGCGCAGGCCGTCGTTTGCGCCGAGCTCGACCAGCACGATGGACGGCTGGTAGGAACGCAGCACGTCCGCGATGCGCGCCGCGCCACCGGTCGTGGTTTCTCCCGTCAGGCTGGCATTCACCACCTTATAATCGAGACGCTCTTCCTGCAGGCGCCGGGCGAGCAGGCTGACCCAGCTTTGCTCGCGCGGCATGCCATATCCCGCGGACAAGCTGTCGCCGTAGACGAGCAAGGTGTCCGCGCGCGCCGCTGCGGGCAGCAACGACAAACCGAGGCACAACAGAAAAACACGCAGCATGATGAGTGAAAGGACGGAAAAGTTGTCGACAGTGGTGCGCGTGGCGGGACTCACCAAAGAGGTTAACACCACGGCTACGCATGTGACCATCCTGAGCGACGTGAGTTTCGAGGTGATGCGCGGCGAAGCGGTGGCCATCGTCGGCGTCTCGGGTTCCGGGAAGTCCACGCTGCTCGGCCTCCTCGCCGGTCTCGATACGCCGACGGCAGGCCGCGTCGAAGTCGACGGCCTCGATCTCTTCGGGCTGGACGAAGACGGACGTGCGGCGTTGCGTGCGCGGCTGCTCGGCTTCGTGTTCCAGTCGTTCCAGCTGCTGCCTGCGATGACGGCATTGGAGAACGTGATGCTGCCGCTGGAGCTCGCCGGCGCGCCGGGCGCGCGCGCGGCTGCCGTCGCCATGCTCGAGCGCGTGGGCCTCGCGGAGCGGCTGCATCACCAGCCGCGCCAGCTTTCGGGCGGCGAGCAGCAGCGCGTCGCCATTGCGCGCGCATTCGTGGCGCGTCCCGCGCTACTGCTCGCCGACGAGCCGACCGGGAACCTCGACGCGGCCACCGGCGCGCAAGTGATCGAGCTCATGTTCGAGCTGAACGCCGAGCGGGGCACCACGCTGCTGCTCGTGACTCACGACGTTGCGCTCTCGCAACGGTGCCAGCGCGTGCTGCGGCTCGCGGGCGGGCGTTTGCAAAGCTGAACGGACACGACCTACATGTCGGGTGAAATCCTGTTTGCCTTGCGCATGCTGTGGCGGGAATGGCGCGCGGGCGAGCTGTCGCTGCTCGCCGCAGCCGTCGTCATCGCCGTGGCGGGCGTGACGACGGTCGGATTTTTCACTCATCGCGTCCATCAGGCGCTCGACCGGCAGGCAGCCGTGCTGCTCGGCGCCGATCTCGTCGTCGGCGGCGATCGCCCGTTGCCCGACGGCTATGCGGCACAAGCCGCTGCGCATGGACTGGCGGTTGCCGGCGTCATGCGCTTTCCCAGCATGGCGCTGCACGGGACTGCAAGCGTGCTCGCCGACATCAAAGTGGTCACGCCTGGATATCCCCTGCGCGGGGAGCTGCGCATCGCCGATGCGCCGTATGGCGCGGATCGGCCAGCGCGTGGCATACCGGCGCCGGGCACGATCTGGGCGGACGAGCGGCTGTATCACCAACTCGGCGTCGCTCGCGGCGCAACCGTCGAGCTCGGCAATGCCCGCTACACGCTCGCGGCAGTCATCACGCAGGAGCCGGATGCCGGCTTGAGTCTGCTCAATGCGGCGCCGCGCGTGCTGTTGAACCAGGCCGATCTCGCGGCCACGGGCCTCGTGCAGCCGGGCAGCCGCATCCGTTATCGTTTGCAGGTCGCAGGAGAGTCTGCAGCCGTCGACGCTTACCGCGCGTGGGCGCAGCCGCGCCTGCAGGCGGGGCAACGCATCGAAGGCGTGCGCGACGCGCGGCCGGAAGTGCGTTCCGCGCTCGAGCGCGCCGAGCGCTTTCTCGCGCTCGCTGCGCTGGTGAGCGTCGTCGTCGCCGCTGCGGGCACCGCTCTCGCCGCACGGCGTTTCGTGCAGCGCCATCTCGACAGCACGGCCGTCATGCGTTGTCTCGGCGCCTCCAGCCGCCGCATGGTGGGCAGCTATGCGCTGCAGCTCCTCATACTCGGATTGCTGGGCTCGATTGCCGGCGGCGTCGTGGGCGTGGCCGCGCAGTCTTTGCTCGCGCATTGGCTTGCCGGCCTGGTGAAGGTGCAATTGCCGCCGCCGGGCGTGCTGCCTGCGCTCTACGGCCTCGTTACCGGCGTGCTTCTGCTGTTGGGCTTTGCGTTGCCGCCACTCGCAGCGCTGGGCCGCATCACGCCGCTGCGCGTGCTGCGCCGGGATCTCGGCCTGCCGGCGCGCGCCGGCTATGCGGGGTATGCGGCGGGCATGATCGCCATCGTCGGACTCATCTACTGGCGCGCGGGCGAGGCGCAGCTCGGCACCTACGTCGCAGGCGGTTTTCTGGGGACGATACTCGTTGGCGCGGGTCTGACCTGGCTGCTCGTGCGTGCGCTCGGCGCGCTGCGCTATGCCGGCGTCACCTGGCGCTTCGGCATCGCCAATCTCCAGCGGCACGCGCTCGGCACGATCGTGCAGACGGTCGCGCTCGCAGTGGGCATCATGGCGTTACTCACGCTGACGCTCATACGGGGCGATTTGCTCGCAGCCTGGGAGCGCAGCCTGCCCGAGCGCGCGCCCAACCGCTTCGTCGTCAACGTGCAGCCGGAGCAGATTCAGGACGTCGCCGCTTATTTCGGCGACCAGGACATCGCGCCCCCGGTGTTGTACCCGATGGTCCGCGGGCGCCTGGTCGCAGTGAACGGGATGACGGTGTCCGCCGAGACCTACACCGACGATCGCGCGCGCCGTCTTGCCGAGCGCGAATTCAATCTGTCGTGGGCAGAGCGCATGCGCGCCGACAATCGCCTCGTCGCGGGACGCTGGTGGACGACCGCAGGGCCGCGCGATCAGCTGTCGATGGAGGAGGAGATCGCTCGCACGCTGGGACTCGAGCTCGGCGATCGCCTCACGTTCGACATTGCCGGGACGCCGGTGAGCGTGCGCATCACCAGCCTGCGCAAAGTGGAGTGGGACAGCTTCAACGTGAACTTCTTCGCGATCGTGCCACCGGGTCTGCTCGAGGGGCAGCCGGTGAGCTACGTCACGAGCTTCTATCTGCCGCCGGGCGATCAAACCGTGCTGAGCGGTCTCGTCCAGCGTTTTCCCAATCTGCTGGTGATCGACGTCGCGCAGGTGCTGGGCCAGGTGCAGCAGATCATGGGGCAGGTCGCGCGGGCGGTGCAGTTCGTCTTCCTCTTCACGGTGCTTGCCGGTCTGGTAGTGCTGTACGCCGCCATCGCCAGCGCACAGGACGAGCGGCTGTACCAGGCAACGATAATGCGCACGCTGGGCGCTACACGCGCGCAGCTCTTGCGCGCGACGGTCGCCGAGTTCATGGTGGCGGGCGGCGTTGCGGGCTTGCTCGCAGCAGCCGGCGCGACGGCGCTCGGATTCGTCCTCGCTACGCGGCTGCTCCATCTCGACTACGCTTTCAACGGCGGCGTCTGGATTGCAGGCGTCGCGGGCGGGGCGCTCGCCATCAGCCTCGCGGGCTATTTCGGCACGCGCCGCGTGTTGCGCACGCGTCCGTTGCAGCTCCTGCGCGAGCTCGCCTGAAGCGGTCCTGCGCCGCTCACGGCGGTCATACGCCTGAGTTAT
>Ga0255338_1001833_pt1 | contig 36377 bp, 40 predicted proteins | sample MeOH1_35cm_T4_19_FD_203715 | JGI IMG/M metagenome (GOLD analysis project Ga0255338, IMG submission 203715) | Sandy soil microbial communities from University of British Columbia, Vancouver, Canada - MeOH1_35cm_T4_195 | ecosystem: Engineered > Artificial ecosystem > Sand microcosm > Unclassified ...
CGCACGCCGTGGCGCTCGAAGGCGTCGGCCAGGGCGGAACTGGGGCGGGCGGTGCGGGGATCCGTCAGGGGGTAGGCGAGGGTCATGGCGGGCTCCTGTCGAGACCCGGACAGTTAAGCCCCGCCCCACCGCCCGCACATTTGGGAGCGTCCCCTAAGTATCGATACGGAGGCCGCCGACCGCCGGCATTGACCCGCGTCAACGAGCTGCCCGTGGCGGCGGCGCAGTCTCCTCTAAACTATGGAGGACAGCATGGACCAAGGTGGCGTGACGTGGATCGTGGCCGCGGACGCGGCGGAGGCGCGGATCTTCGCCGAGCGGGTGCGGTCGGGGGCCCTCCGGGAGCTGCCGGAGTTCCGGATGACGATCAGCGATGCGGAGCGCAGCGCGGGCCGCCGGCAGACCGGCACGGTGCATCAGCGCAGCGGCGTCGGACGCCACGGCGCCGGCGATCGCTCGCCCGAGCATGAGGCCGAGCGCCGGTTCCTGAAGCGGGTGGCGACGCGTCTGATGGTGAGCGCCGGCCGCGGGGAATTCGAGCGACTGGTGCTGATGGGCCCGCCCCATGCCCTGGGCGCCCTGAAGCAGGCCCTGCCGCCCGCGGTGGCGGCGCGGGTCGATGTCACCGATCCGCATGAACGCAAGCACGACGACGCCGAGACGCTCCGGCGTCACCTGCGTGAAGCCCGGGCGCGCACCTGGCAATGACGCTGGATATCAACGCCCCGGAGCCGGCGGTCGAGGCGCGACCGCCGGCGTAGCTGTCGGATCGACGTCGGGCTATTCCGCCGCGGCCGCCGACGCGACGGGAGTCGCCGCCACCGCGCCGTCGTAGACGAACTCCGGTCCGTCGAGATCGACGGCGGGCAGGGCGGTGCGTTCGGCCCAGTAATCCTGGGTGTGCTGCCACTCTGGTTTGTCGCCGCGTTTGGGAAGGGCGGCCAGCCCGCGCATCAGGTAACCGGGGTTGAAGTTCTCGGGATCCGCCCAGGGCAGCCGGGGCATGGCCTCGTCGCCAGCCGGCGGCCGCACCTCGACCTTTCGAACCCCGCGCGCGTCCATGTGGTTGAGCAGACGGCAGACGAAATCCGCCACCAGGTCGACGCGCAGCGTCCAGCTGGCGCGAAAGTAGCCGAAGATCCACACGAGGTTCGGCAGGCCCGTGAACATCATGCCCCGGTAGGTGAGCGTGTCGGCCGGATCGACGGCGCGCCCGTCGACGCTGAACGCGATGTCGCCCAGGACGCTGATGTTGAACCCCGTGGCGGTGATGACGATGTCGGCGTCCAGCGTCTCGCCGGACGTCAGTTTGACGCCGGTCTCCGTGAAGGTCTCGATCTCTCCGTTGGCGATGGAGGCCTTGCCGGCGAGCACGGCCTTGAAGATGTCGCCGTCGGGGACGAAGGCGATGCGTTGGCGCCACGGCAGATAGCTGGGCGTGAAGTGCTTGGCCGTCATCTCCTCGCCGACGAACGCGCTGACGCCGGCCAGGAGTTCCTGCTTGGCGACGTGGGGCTGTTCGAACGCCATCCGGGTGAAGGCGGCTTGATCCTGCAGGATTTTGCGCCGGGTGATTTCGTGGATCCACGCCGGGTCGACATCCAGCGCGCGCAACTGGTCGGCCAGGTCGTTGGCGTTGCGTCCGGGAATGAAATAGGTCGGCGAGCGCTGCAGGAGCGTGACGTGCTTGCAGTCCGGGGCCAGAGCCGGGAGGAGCGTGGCCGCCGTGGCGCCTGAGCCGATCAGCAGGATGTTCTTGTCCTTGTAGTCGAGGTCCTCAGGCCAGGTCTGCGGGTGGACCACCCGGCCCTTGTAGGCCGCGAGGCCCGGCCAGTCGGGCGTGTAGCCCTCGGCGTGGCGGTAATAGCCCTGGCACATCCACAGGAAGGCGGCCGTGAAGGTCAGGCTCTCTCCGGTGTCGGTGCGCTCGACGCGCACCGTCCAGAGACCGGCTTCGCTCGACCACGCGGCCGAGACGATGCGATGGCGGTAGCGGATGTGGCGGGCGAGGTCGTTCTCGGCGATGACCTCGGCGAGGTAGGTCATGATCGCCTCGCCGCTGGCGATCGGATCGCCTGTCCAGGGCTTGAAGCGGTAGCCGAAGGTGTAGAGGTCGCTGTCCGAGCGAACGCCGGGATAGCGGTGGGTGAGCCAGGTGCCGCCGAACCCATCGAGGGCGTCCAGGAGCAGGAACGACTTGCCGGGGGTCTGGTGCTGCAGGTGCCAGGCCGCGCCGAGCCCGGAAATGCCGGCCCCGACGATCAGGACATCGACGTGCTCGGGCGTTGGGGTTTCCGGTGACGGGGCCATGCGCGGTTCCTTCTTCGGTGACGAGGAACGCTGCCGTGGCCGAGGTCACCGGGCCTTGATATCGCGCAAGGCGCAAGCCGCCGCATCGCGGTCTGCTGGTCGCCTTTCCGGTAGCCCCCTGCCGGATGGGTCGCCTCCGCGCCTCGGCCGCTTCGGTCGAGGCGTCCTTTTTGGGCGGCGGTCGCCGGACCGAGGATCAAGCCACGGGGCGCAGGGTGCGACCGGCTCGCGGCGCCGTCGAAACCGTGAAGTCCGTCATCCGGCGCGACAGGTCCGTGGTTTGGGCGGCAAGCGCATGGGTGGCGGCGGTCGTCTCCTCCACCATCGCGGCGTTCTGCTGGGTCAGTTGATCAAGCTGGTTCACCGCGGTGTTGACCTCGCTGAGGGCGCGGGTCTGCTCGGCCGCAGACAGGGCGATCTCCTCCACGAGCGCGTCGATGCCCGCCACATGTTCCGCGATGGCGGAAAGGGTCTTGCCGGCCTCACCCACCAGATCGACCCCAGTCTTCACCTGGGCGCCCGATTGGGTGATCAAGGTTTTGATTTCCTTGGCCGCTTCGGCCGAACGCTGGGCCAGCGCGCGGACTTCCGCGGCGACCACCGCAAAGCCCCTGCCGGCCTCGCCCGCCCGGGCGGCCTCCACGCCGGCGTTGAGCGCCAGCAGGTTGGTCTGGAAAGCGATCTCGTCGATCACCCCGATGATCCGACCGATCTGCTCCGACGAGCCTTCGATCTGGTCCATCGCGCCCACCGCCTGCTCCACCACCGTCCCGGAGCGCACGGCTTCGGCGCGCGCCTCGGTGACCATGCGGTGCGCGGTCTGCGCCCCCTCGGCGCTCCGGCGCACGGTCGCGGTGATCTGGTCCAGGGCGGCGGCGGTCTCCTCCAGATTCGCCGCCTGCTGCTCGGTCCGCCGGGAAAGGTCGTTTGCGGCCTCGCCGATCTGTTCCACCCCTTCGCCCACCACCCGGGCGGAAGCCGAGGCCGCGCCGATGGCGACTTCGAGGGCCGAAACCGCGGCGTTGAAGTTGGACTTCAGCTCCTCGAACGCCGGCGCGAGGTCAGCATGCACTCGCACCCGAAGATCGCCGCTGGAGAGCTGCACGAGCGCTTCGGCGAGGGCCTGGTTGGCGGCCTCCTGTTCGCGCGTCGCCGCTTCGCGCTCAGCCTGGAGCTGTTGGCGTTCGGCTTCGATCGCTTCGAGGTAGGTCGATAGCGCGAAGTCCATGTCGAGCATCATCGCCTTCACCAGCGCGCAGGCGGCGTCCGCGGTCTCGTCCGCGCCGCGACCACGACCGCCGAGGCCCTTGGGCCAGCGACTGTCGATCAACTGGCGCAACAGGCCTTCGCTGATGCGGGCGTAGCCGGCGATGTACCAGCGCGGCTCAAGTCCGATTCGCGCGTGGGTCTGCCCCACGGTGCGCACGCCGCGGACGTAGTCCTCGTCGAAGTTCGCCTCCGCAATGACGCTCCAGTGGCGCTTCTGGCCGTTCTGTGCGGCTCGGATGTGCGCCTCGTCGCGAAAGAAGCTGCGCGCATGCGCGTTGCCGCGCACGCAGTCGTAGAAGGTGTCCAGCGCCGGCTCCAGCGCTTCGGCCAGGAACTCGCGCAGTCCCCGCAGCGCGCGCCTGGCCTTGTCGTCCAGGCCAATGAACGCGAGGCGGTCCCGGATTTCGTGGGAGTCAGTCATGGCGCCGGCTTCCTGCTTCTGCACTTCTGTCGATGAGCCCCCGCTCGACGATCTCGCCGCAGGCGGGAGCGCGTAGGTCGCGCCCCTGTGCGCCGCCTTGATCTAAGTCAAATGCCTTGGTCATCTTATTGGTCTGAAAGAGGTTTTCGGCCGATCCCGACCGCGGGGGAGGTGTCCGCCGGGAAAGGGTGCTCAGCCCTGCGTCCGTTTGAAGACGTCACAGAGCGTGTCGATGATTCGCACGGCGGCAGGGTCCGACAGCCGATAGTGGATTGTCTGTCCGTCCCGGCGCGTGGCCACGATCGCTTCCGCCCGCAGCTTGGCGAGGTGCTGCGACGCCGCCGCCGGTTTCAGCCCGACGTACTGCGCCAGGTCGCCCACGGCGCATTCGCCCTCGATCAGGCGGCAGAGCAGCAGCAGCCGCTGCTCACTGGCAAGCAGCTTCAGAAGGCGCGCCGCGCGAGCGGCCTGGGCTTCCAGCTCCAGGAGCTCTGGGTGGCTGGGCAGGTCGGCCTTATCTTCCATTCTGCGAATATGTGCGGGCAAGGCGCGGTCGGGAAGGGTCACGAGGCCTCCCGGAGAGATATGGGCCGAGGTCCGGCCTCCTGCGTTTCCGTCCGGGGCTCGTGCGCGTCCCCGGGTCCCGTCGATGGCCGGCCATCGTCGCGGAGGACGACGTAGATCGCGGGGATCACGAGCACGGTGAGTAGCGTCGAGGACGCGAGCCCGAACAGCAGGGAGATGGCGAGGCCCTGGAAGATCGGGTCGAAGAGGATGACGGCGGCGCCGATCATGGCCGCGAGCGCCGTAAGCAGAATGGGCTTGAAGCGGATCGCGCCGGCTTCCAGCAACACGTCGCGCAGCGGTCGGCCATCGCCCTGGCTGTGGCGAATGAAGTCCACCAGCAGGATCGAGTTGCGCACGATGATGCCGGCGAGCGCGATGAAGCCGATCATCGAGGTGGCCGTGAACGGCGCGCGGAACAGGATATGGCCAATGACGATCCCGACCAGGGTGAGGGGAATGGGCGTCAGGATCACCAGCGGCAGGCGGAAGCTTTTGAACTGCGCCACGACCAGGACGTAGATTCCCAGGATCGCCACGCCGAAGGCCGCGCCCATGTCCCGGAAGGTCACCCAGGTGATCTCCCACTCCCCGTCCCACAGCACGGTGGGACGACTCTCGTCGGCCGGCTGGCCGTTCAGCCGGACTTCGGGTTTCGACAGGGTCTTCCAGTCGTGGGCCGCGATGGCCTTGTTCACCGCCAGCATGCCGTAGATCGGCGCCTCGTACTGCCCGGCCAATTCGGCCGTGACCATCTCGGCGTCGCGGCCGTCGCGGCGGTAGATGGGGTAGGACCCCGCCTCTCGCGTCGCCTCGACGACCTCGCCCAGTTCCACGAGACGGCGTCCCTGGCCCGTCTGGGAGACGGCGACGGGCGTGGAGGCCAACCGCTCGCTCCAGGCGCGGTCGGACTGCGGCAGGCGCACGGCGATCTCCAGCGGCGGGCGGCCCTCGCCGCGGTGCGAATATCCGAGGGTCGACCCGCCCAGCACCGCGCCGATGGAGTCGAAGACGTCGCGCTCGGAGAGCCCGAAGAACTCGACCTGCTCGCGATTGGGCGTCAGCCGCAGGCGGGGCCGGGGCTCGCCCCAGCTGTCGTCCACGTCGACGATGTAGGGCACGCCCTTGAAGATCGCCTTCACCTCGGAGGCGACCGCGCGGCGGGTCTCCGCGTCGGGACCGTAGACCTCGGCCAACAGGGTGGACAGCACCGGCGGCCCCGGCGGCGCCTCGACGACCTTGACCGACGCGCCCTTGGGCAGCGGCAGCTTCGCGAGACGCTCGCGCAGGTCCAGGGCCACGGCGTGGCTGGCGCGCTTGCGATCGGACTTGTGCGAGAGGGCCACGGCCAGATCGCCCTGTTCGGGGCGGCTGCGCAGGAAGTAGTGACGGACCAGGCCGTTGAAGTTGAAGGGCGAGGCGGTCCCGGCATAGGCCTCCAGCGAGACCACCTCCGGCAGTCCCTGGGCCACCACCGCGGCGGCGGCAAGGGTGCGCTCCGTGGTCTCCAGGCTGGTCCCTTCCGGCATGTCCAGCACCACCTGCAGCTCCGACTTGTTGTCGAAGGGCAGCAGCTTCACCGTGACCGTCTTGGTGTAGAACATGGCCATGGCGATGAGGGTCGCCACGCCCACCCCGACCAGGAAGATCGTGGCGCTGCGGCGGGTGGCGATGACCCGGCCGGCCAGCTTGCGATAGGCCGCGCCCAGCCGGCCTTCTCCGTGGGCCTGGGCGGGCGCGCCGGCCAGCGCCTGCCGCGCGAACCGGACCATCAGCCAGGGCGCGATCACCACGGCGACGAAGAACGAGAAGACCATCGCCGCCGAGGCGTTCACCGGGATCGGCGCCATGTACGGACCCATCAGGCCCGAGACGAACAGCATGGGCAGCAGGGCCGCCACCACGGTGAGGGTGGCCACCACGGTCGGATTGCCGACCTCGGCCACGGCCTCGATGGCGGCGTCGCGGCGCGTGCGGCCGTCGTTCATCGCCCAGTGGCGGGCGATGTTCTCGATCATCACGATGGCGTCGTCGACCAGGATGCCGATCGAGAAGATCAGCGCGAACAGGCTGACCCGGTTGATCGTGTAGCCCATCAGGTTGGAGGCGAAGAGCGTCAGCAGGATCGTGGTCGGGATCACGAAGGCGGTCACCGCGGCCTCGCGCCAGCCGATGGCGAAGCCGATCAGCAGCACGATGGAGGCCGTCGCCAGGCCCAGGTGGAAGAGCAGTTCGTTGGCCTTTTCGTTGGCGGTCTCGCCATAGTCGCGGGTGACCGCCACCTCCAGGCTGTCGGGGATCAGCGAGCCCTTCAGACCCTCCACGCGCTCGAGAATGTGGTCGGCGACCACGACGGCGTTGGCCCCCTCGCGCTTGGCGATGGCCAGGCTGACCGCCGGGGTCCGGGTCCAGCCGGCCTCCGTCCGCGCATGGCGCCAGACGCGGGCCTGGTCCTCCCGGGGCGCCTGGCTGATCTCGGCGACGTCGCGGAGATAGACCGGCTCCCCGTTGATCGAGGCGACCGTGAGCAGCCCCACGTCCCGAGCCGAGGCTAGGGTGCGACCGGCGGCGACATCCACGGCCTGGCCGCCTTGCCGGATCGAGCCGGTGGGGAAGGTGCGGTTGGCCTGGCGGACGGTGTCGATGACCGACCCGAGAGGCACGCCGCGCAGGGCCAGCCGCTCCGGATCCGGCTCCACGCGGATTTCGTCGGGCCGGCCGCCGACCAGGAAGGTGAGGCCAACGTCCTCCACCTTCGCCACCTCGGTGCGCAGCTTGCCCGCGACGTCATAGAGCGCCTGATCGCTCCAGCGGTCGGCGAACCCCGGCTTGGGGGTCACCGTCAGCACCACAGCGGGCACGTCGTTGATGCCCCGCGTGACGATGGACGGCTCGGGAATCCCCACCGGGATCTTGTCGTAGTTGGCGCGCACCTTTTCGTGGATGCGGACCGCGGCGTCGTCCGGATCCTGCCCGACGTCGAAGCGGGCGGTGACCATCACCCGGTCGTCCTCGACCTGGGTGTAGACGTGCTCGACGGCGTCGATGCTCTTGACGATGGTCTCCAGCGGCTTGGCCACCAGCTCGGCGGCGTCGGCCGCGCGCAGGCCCGGCGCCTGGACCATGATGTCCACCATCGGCACGCTGATCTGCGGCTCTTCTTCCCGCGGGATCGAGATCAGCGCGAGCAGGCCCACGGCGATGGCGGCGATCAGGAACAGAGGGGTGAGCGGCGAGGCGATGGTCGCCCGCGTCAGCCGGCCGGAGAGGCCGAGGTTCATCGCGCGGCTCCCTTGGCGGCGACGGGCGCCTGGGCGACGAGGGTGTCACCGGCGCTGAGGCCGGAGAGGATCTCCATCTCGCCCGGTGTGGCTCCCGGCGTCGCCTGGACGGCCACCTCGGCGATCTGTCCCGCGCGGTCGACGACTCGCACGAAGTCGATGCCGAAGCGCGTGGCGACGAAGCGGCGGGGCACGATCAGGGCCTTGCGCTCGCCCACCTTGACCCGCACGCGCACCCGCTGGCCCACAAGTCCGGTGTCCAGATCGGGGACGGTGATGTCGGCCACGACGCGGCCGGCGGTGACGGCGGGATAGATCTGGCCGATGACGCCGGAAGCGCCGACGCCGGGTAGGTCGCTGGCGACGATCGGAACCGCGTCGCCGACCTTCAGCGCCCGGGCCTGGGCCTCAGGGATCTCAAGCCTCAGCAGCGGCTCGCCCGCGGTGATGGTCGCCACCGACTGGCCTGGGCTGACCACGGAGCCCGCGGGGCTGTCGGCCCGCAGCACGCGGCCGGCGGTGGGGGCCAGGACAGCGCCCTGGTTGGCCTGCTCGGCGCTGGCGGCGCGCTGAGCGCGTGCGGCCGCCAGCATGCCGTCGGCCGATCGCGCGGCGGCCTGGGCCTGCTCCAGGCGCGCCTTGGCGTAGATGCCTTGCCGATAGAGCGTGTCGATCCGGACGAGTTCGGCGCGGGCGCGGGTCGCCTCCGCCGCCGCCGCCGCCGCCTGGGCGTCATAGGCGCTGGTCTCGAAGCTGAGCCGCTGGTCGGAGACCAGGGCCACGACCTGGCCCTTCCGGACGTAGTCGCCCTCCTTGACCGCCAGCCGGGTGAGCGTGCCGCCGATCCGCGCGCGGGCCTCGCCCATGTCCTTGGTCGTGACCGTGGCGGCGACCGGCTTCAGGTCGGCGATCAGGCGCTCCTGCAACACCAGGCGCTCGCCGACGGCGGCGACCGGCGCGGGCCCCGCACGCTCGGTCTCCTTGCCACAGGCGGTGAGCGCCAGCGCGGCGGCGGCCAGCGGGCCCAGGCTCGATCGGCGGCGCATGCGGGGTCTCCCGATCAGCCGCGGTCGACGATGGCGCCCGTGGCGGGATCGAAGCGGACCGTGGGCAGGCCCGCATTGGCCCAGGCGGTGATCCCGCCGGCCAGGTGGGCGTCCACGGGGACGCCGGCCTCGCGGCAGCGCTCCAGCGCCATGCCCGAGCGCTTGCCGGTGCCGCACTGAAGGACCACCGCCTCGCCGCCGCTGGGCAGGGCCTGCGGGTCGAAGGTGGAGAGCGGGAAGTTCAGGGCCCCGTGGATACGCTCGGCGGCGTACTCGGCGGGCTCGCGCACGTCGATCAGCACGATCTCGTCGCGGTGGAGCATCGCCTGGACGTCGGAGGGCGCTAGGTCGCGGGTCTTCGGGGGCGCGGACACGGTCGGAATCCTTTCAAGCGGGCATTTATTAATCTGCGTATATGCGCATATATTGATAAACGGACCCGGTTCAAGCCTGTCATCGATAGGCCGGGTGGAACGTGACGGCCTTGACCTCCCTCAATGCCGCCGCGAGGCAGAGGCGCAGGATTTGAGTATGAGCATGCCCACTATCGCCGTTCTGGGAGCTGGTCTGGGCGGGACCATCGCGGCCTTCGAGATCAAGGCGGCGGTTGGCTCCAAGGCCGAGGTGACGGTCGTCAGTCAGGGCGAGAGGTTCCACTTCGTCCCCTCGAACCCCTGGGTCGCCGTGAACTGGCGCAAGCGGGCCGCGATCGAGGTGGCGTTGCCCCCGATCATGAAGGCGAAGGGGATCGGTTTCACCGGCGTCGGCGCCAAGCGGGTTCACCCCGGCGAGAACCGCCTGGAGCTCAACGACGGCGGGAGCCTGACCTACGATTATCTGGTGATCGCCACCGGTCCCGACCTGGCCTTCGACGAGATTCCGGGCCTTGGGCCCCACGGGGGCGTCACCAACTCGATCTGCCATGTGGACCACGCGGAGAAGACCGCCGAGGCCTTCGAGGCGTTCGCCAAGGATCCTGGCCCGATCGTGATCGGCGCCGTGCAGGGCGCCTCCTGCTTCGGCCCCGCCTATGAGTTCGCCATGATCCTCGACACGGAGCTGCGTCGCCGCAAGGTGCGCGATCGCGTGCCGATGACCTTCGTCACCTCCGAACCCTACATCGGCCACCTCGGCCTGGACGGCGTCGGCGACACCAAGGGCCTGCTTGAGAGCGAGATGCGCGACCGGCACATCAAGTGGATCACCAACGCCCGCGTCCTCAAGGCCGAGGCCGGCAAGGTCCAGGTTGAGGAGCTGGCCGACGACGGCGCGGTGAAAGCGACGCACGAACTTCCCTTCGCCTTCTCCATGTTCCTGCCCGCCTTCCGCGGCGTGGAGGCGATCCGGGGGATCGAAGGCCTCACCAACCCGCGCGGCTTCGTGCTGGTGGACAAGAACCAGCGCAACCCGGCCTTCCCGAACGTCTTCGCCCTGGGCGTGACGGTCGCGATCCCTCCGATCGGCAAGACGCCGGTTCCGGTGGGCGTGCCCAAGACCGGCTTCATGATCGAAAGCATGGTGACGGCGATCGCCCGCAACCTGGCGGCCCTGATCGACGGCCGGGCGGCCGAGGCCGAGGCGACCTGGAACGCCATCTGCCTGGCCGACTTCGGCGACGGCGGCGTCGCATTCATGGCCCAGCCGCAGATCCCGCCGCGCAACGTGAACTGGGCGGCCGAGGGCCGCTGGGTGCACCTCGCGAAGATCGGCTTCGAGAAATACTTCCTGGGCAAGGTCCGGCGCGGGGAGGGGGAGCCCTTCTACGAGAAGTTCGCCCTCGACCTGATCGGCGCCCGCAAGCTCAAGGCCTGAAAGCGGAGACACCCGTCATGAACATCGATCGCGCCGTCTTTGTCTTCGCGGGCATTGTCATCCTCACCAGCCTGCTGCTGGGCCGGTACGTGAGCCCCTGGTGGCTGCTGCTGAGCGCCTTCGCCGGACTGAACATGATCCAGGCCGCGTTCACCGGCTTCTGCCCCGCGGCGATGGTGTTCAAGAAGCTCGGCGTAAGGCCGGGTCCTGCGTTCCGCTAGCGGTATGGGCCAGGAACGTCGCCCGGAGGGTCCGGCTACGGCTTCCAGACGATCGCAGCCATCACCATGACCAGTCCCAGCGTCGCGGCGTTCCAGCTGAAGGTGCGCAGCCACGGAATTCCCGCAGCGTAGAGCGGCAGGAAGAGCAGCCGCCCCGCGAGATATGCCGAGGCGCCCGACACGCTCAGCCAGCCACGGGAACGGCCGAGCGTCTCAAGCAATCAGGATGGCGGCCGCGAAGATCGCGAACGTCTCAAGGTAATTGCGCTGCGCCCGGTCCAGTCGACCGGCGATGCCCGTGGGGCGCAGGTTCTCGTCGCGCGGGCCCACCGTATAGGCGTTCCCGACCTGCGCCTTGAAGCTGAAGGACGCGGCGGTGAGGTGGACGAGGCCCAGGATCATCGCCCCAAACAGCGTCCAGAGTTCGATCGACATCGGCAGGTCCCCGCGACTTTTCCGCCCGCGATGGACCGTACCACAGCTGTCAGAGGCTTGGCGCCGTACCCCGGCGAAGGGTTCCGATCCCCTGCGGACCGAACACTACTCCGCGCGCCACGGCGCCCGACGTGGCTCGACGCCCTTTACTGGACCCGTTGATGGTCTGGGGAGTCCCAAGAGAGAGGCGCCTCGGTTCCGTTGGCTCGCGGCTGGACCTCGATCCGGTCCCGCGGCAGGGCCTGCGGATAGTTGGTCTGGAGGAAGGCGATCAGTTTCTCGCGCACCTCGCACCGCAGATCGAACGCCTGGCCGGAGTTGCGGGCGCCCACCAGGCAGCGAACTTCCATTGTCCGTTCGCGGGCGTCGGTCACCTGCAACGCCATGACCTCCCGGTCCCAAAGCGGCGAGGCCTCGACGATCTCCTTCAGCTTCGCGCGGAGCGGCTCAAGCGGCGTCGCGTAGTCGAGATAAAGCAGCACCACGCCGATGAGGTCGGCCGTCGTGCGGGTCCAATTCTGAAAGGGCCTTTCCAGGAAGTATTTCAGGGGAACGATGAGCCGTCGCTTGTCCCAGATGCGCACCACGACGAAGGTCGATTGGATCTCTTCGACCACACCCCATTCCCCCTCGACAACGATGGCGTCGTCGATGCGGATCGGCTGGCTGAGCGCGATCTGTAGCCCGGCCATGAGGTTGGAGAGCACCGGCTGCAGCGCCAGGCCGACGATAATCCCGGCGGCGCCGCCGGCCGCGAGCAGGCTCACGCCGATTTGCCGAGCCCCAGGGATCGTCGTCAGAGCCAGGGCTGCGGTGACCAGGATCACCAGAATGGCCGCCGCGCGCTTGAGAATTCGAACCTGTGTGAGGTGCTTGCGCGCCAGCAGGTTGTCTTCGACGTCCACCCGGTAGCGAAGCATGTAGAGCGCCGAGGCCACGTCCAGCGCCACCATGGCCACCCAGCCGCAGAGGACGATGAAGGCGATCAGCAGGCCGTGCTGGACGATGTTGCTCGGTCCGACCGGAAGGGGCGCGACGTGAATGGCCCAGCTGAGGGCGAGGATCACGAGGGCCAGGCGCGCCGGCCGGCGAGACCGAACCAGCAGGGGTTTCCAGAAGCGACTTCCTTTGCTGGGCAGGCGGCGTTCGATGAAGCGCACCAGGAGCCCGTAGACGCTCAGCACCCCGATGAGCGAGGCCGCGATCGCGACCAGGCTGAAAGCCCAGGGCGGGGCCCATCCGATGGCCGTTTCAATCGATGAAGTTGGATCCACGTTCGCTCATCTTTGCTGGCGCCCCCAGGGTGATCTCAACCCGCGAGCCCACCCGGCGGTTCACCCGGATCGTCGTGTCGCCTTCGGGTTTGGTTCGCCCAGGTGACCTTGCGTTCCCAGCGTAGGTCCAGGGCGCGGCGGAGGCCGAAGGATAACAATATCGTGTCGAGATGTATTTTGCCGCAGGCTCCACAGCCTGCGAAAGAAGGGACCGCGGCGATCGCAAGCGGGCGCCGGCTTGGCGCCCCGCGCGCCCAGCGCGGCTTCGAAGCCACCGCGGCCTTACCGTACCCGGCGCGCGAACGTGATGCAGGCGGAGGCCGGGATCAGCGAACTGGCGGGGCGCCGGAGGCGTCTGCTGGACAGGAGGAACGCGGACATGGGCCGTCTTATTGTCGTCTCGAACCGAGTAAGCCCGCCGACCGACGCCGGCGCGGGGTCAGTCGGGGGCTTAGCCATGGCGCTGGGTGCGGCGCTGCGCGAGTTCTCGGGTGTCTGGTTCGGCTGGAGCGGCCAGACCGTGGACAGCTACACGGGTCAGCTGCGGGTCGAGCGCCACGGGGGCATCACCATCGCCACCGTCGACCTCGATGACCAGGACCGCAACGAATACTACAACGGCTACGCCAACCGCACCCTGTGGCCGCTGTTCCACTACCGGACCGACCTGACCGCCTACGAGCGGTCATTCGACGCCGGCTACCAGCGCGTCAATGCGCGCTTTGCGGAAGCCCTGGCGCCGCTGATCCAGCCCGACGACTTCATCTGGGTCCAGGACTACCACCTGGCGCTCCTGGCGCGGGAGCTGCGGGCGTTGGGGGTGCGCAACCGGATCGGCTTCTTCCTCCATATTCCCTGGCCGGGACGGCGCACCTTCACGACCTTGCCGCGGCACCGGGAGCTCGTCACCGCCCTCCTGGACTACGACCTGATCGGCTTCCAGGCCGACGACTTCCGCGACGCATTCGCCGACTACATCGTCCAGACGGTCAAGGGCTCGGTTTCCGCCGATGGGGAAGTCCGCGCGCTGGGCCGCACGTCGCGCATCGGCGCCTTCCCGATCGGCCTCGACGTCGAAGCGTTCGAAGCCGCAACCCGCTCGGAGGCGGCTGCGGAGACGGCCGCGCGCCTGGCGGCCAGCGCGGCGGGTCGGCAGGTCATCCTGGGCGTGGACCGGCTCGACTATTCCAAGGGCCTAGAGGAGCGGTTCCTGGCCTACGAGCAGCTTCTGGTCGACCATCCGGAGCTGCACGAGAAGCTCTTCCTGTTGCAGGTCGCAACCCTCAGCCGCGAAGAGGTCGACGCCTACAAGGACCTTCGCGCCCGCCTCGACACGGTCAGCGGGCGGATCAACGGCGCCTTCGCGACCATGGATTGGGTGCCGCTGCGCTACGTGAACCGCGCCTATCGCCGCGACGAGCTCGCGGGCATGTACCGGGCTTCCGCGCTTGGCCTGGTCACCCCCCTGCGCGATGGAATGAACCTCGTGGCCAAGGAATACGTCGCCGCTCAGGACCCGGACGATCCGGGGGTGTTGGTGCTCTCGGAGTTCGCCGGGGCGGCCGCCCAGCTCCGCGCCGCGCTGATCGTCAATCCCATGAGTCGCGAGGACGTGGCGGAGGCCATCCGCCGCGGTCTGGCCATGCCGCGGGCCGAGCGGAGGTCGCGGTGGCGCGACCTCATGGCCGAGGTGCGGCGCTCGCCGGTGGAAGCGTGGCGCGACGCCTTCGTCGCGGCCCTGCGGGAACCGCCTCGTCCGGGGCCGCGGAACCTCGTCGAGGCAGAGACCCGCGCGACCGCCTCACCGGCGGCCTAAGGGGTCTTGGCCGCGGGCGCCGCGCGGAGACAGAGGCGTTGCATCACAACGGCGTGGGCCGGACGGCTTCGGATCAAGCCGTCGGGGGCGGAGGTTGGTCCCAGAGGCCTTCCGCATCGAGCCGGCGCAGGGCGCCCATCAGCTCGCGAAAGACGTCCGAAGCCCTGTTGAGTTCGCCAAGGTTGTTGCGCGAGATGGTCTCCAGCCGGTCCACGGCTTCCGGCGTGAGGGCGAGGACGACGCGGCGTCGGTCGAAGGTCGACGGCGTGCGGACCATCAGACCGCGATCGACGAGCCGGGAGACCAGCCCGACGGCGCTGTGGTTCTTGATAAGCAGGCACTCGGCGAGCTCGCCGATGGACATCGGCTCGGAACCCACGTGAGCGCGGACCGCCAGCAGCGCCTGATGCTGCTGGGGCGTCAGGCCGAGCGCCCGCGAGCCGGCTTCGCTGAACGCCAGGAACTCGCGCAGCGCGCGCCGGAAAGCGCCGAGCGCGCGGTATTCCTCGGTCTTAAGGCGTCGGCGCGAGGGCCGGCGGGATCCTCGGGGCGCGGTGGCGGCTGTCACGGTTGTCTTCGAGTCCGGGGCGGGTCTCGCGCCATGAAGTCGCAAGTCTATCCGCGGGGCAAGGTGGTCCGGCGCCTTCGATCGGCCGGGTCCCGGCGGATCAACAGGCCTGTGCCGATCCGGCTGGCGACGAGGCAAAGGGCTTGGACGGTGGCGCGGGAGAGCGTCATCGATCACGGCCCTTGAACCTGAAGGCGTCGGCCAGGGCCTGGATCCGGTCGTCGGGGGCTGAAATCAGGTTGATAATCGCCACCGGCCGCTCGCGATACGCGGCGTCCACGGCGTCGGCCAGCGTGGCGAGCAGCGGGTTGGCCGGCGCGTAGCGATAGCGCCCGGCGCCCTCGGCGAGCACCAGCCCGGCCTGTTCCAGTCCTTGCAGGTTGTTGGCGACAAGGTGTGTCGAGGCGCGCAGTTCCTGCACGAGCTCCGGGGCTGACCAGGCGAAGTCCGGCCGCGAGCGCATCAGCAGCAGGAGTTCCAGCGTCCACACCGACCGTATGTGCTGCCGCACGAGGCCGGTCAGTTCGTGGTTCAACGGCATGCGCGCGGCCGGCGCCGTCCCGGTGGTACCTGGATCTGCGATCTCAATGTCATCCCCGGCGGCCTGTCCCAGGCCGGGCGCTTAGCACATCGTCAATAGATCGTGCAGCGATCAAATTCCCGTGGGACAGTTGCCTCCGCGCCCGCGCCGCGACATCTCCATCCGCGCGTCTGGGGCGCGACTTCGCGCGTCCGGGCCACGTCCCGTCCCTCGCCGATAATATCGTGAGGAGATATATATGCCTTAGGCCGGATGAACTTGGTTGGGGGGTATGGATCGCACGCTCAGGGCGCCGTCAGAACGGGAAGAAGGCGGGGATGGCGAACGCCGCGACCACCCAGGTGATCAGGTTGAGAGGCAGGCCGACGCGGACGAAATCCATGTAGCTGTAGCGGCCGATCTCATAGACGAGGACGTTGGTCTGGTAACCGAACGGCGTGGCGAAGGCGGCGCTGCCCGCCATCATCACCGAGACGATGAAGGGTTGCGGACTGACGCCCAGGCTCTCGGCCAGCGCCACGGCGATCGGGGTGACCAGCACCGCCACGGCGGCGTTCGAGAGGATCTCCGTCAAGAGCAGCGTCGCCCCGTAGAGCAGCACCATCGCTCCGTGGGGCCCGAGGGCCTGGACGACGCCGGTCAGGGCGCTGGTGGCGGCTGCGGCGAGCCCGGAGAGCTCCAGGGACAGGCCGACCACGACCATGCCCGCGATCAGGATGAGGATCTCCGGCCGCAGGCCGCGATAGGCCTGGTCGGCGCTGATCACCCGGCCGAGGATCAGGATGACGGCCCCGGTGAAGGCCGTGGCCGCGATCGGCGCTACGCCGAGAGCGGCGGTGATCACGACTCCCAGGAACACCCCGAGCGCCGCAAGGCCGCGCTTCAGGTCGAGCGGGCGGTCGTCGAGGAAGACGGTGGGGTCGCCCACGGAGTCGGAGACGCCGGAAGCGTCCTCGACGGCTTCGGCCAGGTCCACGGGGTCGGCCCCATCCTGCGCTCGGAGCAGGCGCGGCGCCACCAGCAGCAGATAGATCCCGCCTGCCGCCGCGATGATGAGCGCCACCGGCGTGACGTCGAAGAGATTGAACGTCGGCTGGCCGGCGCTGCGGGCCATGTCGTTGACCAGCAGATTGGTGGAGGTGCCGATAAGGGTGCAGCTTCCGCCCAGGATGGTGACGTAGGACAGCGGGATCAGGAAGCGCTGCGGCGGCAGCCGCAAGGATGTGGCGACATCGCGGACGACCGGGGCGGCCAGCACGACGATCGGTGTGTTGTTCAGGAAGGCCGACGCGGCCCCGCACAGGCCGATGATCAGCCAGAGGCCGGCCCCGCCGAGGCGCTTGCACAGCCGCACGGCCCAGCGGATCACTGCGCCGAGCAGCCCCGAGACCTCCATGGCATGGGCGATGACGAACAGGGAGGCGAGGGCGATCAGGGCTGGGCTGGCGAACGCGGCCTGCGCCTCCACGGGGCGGACCACGCCGAGGGCGAGGAGGGCCGCCGCGCCAGAGAGAGCCACCACGTCGGACCGGAGCTTGCCCCAGATCAGCGCCGCGACCACCGTGGCCAGGACCGCGAGCGAAGCGACTTGGTCGAACGTCATCGCCGCACAGTAGGTGAGCCGGGGCCGCCCTGCTATCGTTCACGCATGTCCGCCGTTCGATCCCGCTGTTCCGCCGCCGCTCTGGCGCTGCTCGTGCTCGGTTGCGGCCCGCGCACCGAAAAGGCGGCGGCCCCGCCGCCCGAGCCCGCGACGCCCGCTCCGGCGCCAGCGGCGGCCCCCCTGTTGCCGGTCCCGCCGCCAGAGCTGACCCGGGCCGACCTCATCGCCGCCGCAGCCGCCGCAGCTTCGGCGCTGGCGGCCGGCGAGCCCTATCCGGAGGCGGCGACCAAGCTTGCTGGCCGTGACGTCGCGGTGCGGTTGCCCTTTGGCTGTCGTCCGGGCGCCGGCCCCGGCGCCCAGGCCGCGGCGGTCCTCGACCCGAAGGCGGGCGCCCTGCGCCTGACCGTGAAGCCCCAGACCTGGACCGATGATGTGCGCATCCGGCCCCTGGCGGGATCGGCAGACACCGAGGCGGTCGAGGGGTTCTGGATCCGCTGGCCGTGGCTGCGGTCAGAGGCCTGTCCGGCCGGCGCGCCGCCTGCCCCCGGATCGCCCGCGGTCGCTGAATCGCTGGGCCTCGCCCAGGTGTTCGCCGCCGAGGGGTCGCGCCTGCGTCGCCGTGGGGACCGCAGCTATGAGACCACGGTGAAGGCGCCGGACGCCACGGCGCCGGCGGGCGGCTTCCGGCTCGTCCTGCGGGGACGGATCGCCGATCCTGAAGACCACCGACCGGTGCGCTGCGTTGCTGAGAACCAGGACGTCCGCCCGCTTTGCGTGATCCTGCTCGACATCGACCATGTAGCCTTCACCACCGCCGATGGCGAGAAGCTGGCCGAGTGGGATGGCTGACCCCGTCATCGACCCCTGGGCCGGGGCGGCGCCGGGACCCGACGAGCCCAGCCTCGAGATAGCGGCGCCCCTGATGCAGGCGTCCGCAGGCGAGCGCGGGCCGCCTGTGACCCTGCACTAGCGGCCGTCGCGCCCGCGCTTCGCCGCTACGGTCTTCGGAGCCGTGGTTTCGGGCGGTAGGTCCAAGTGCTCGAGGGCCTCCAGCAAATCCGTGAACACCGGCAGGTCGCTCTTCAGGCTGCCCAGGTTGTTGCGGGAGATGGCCTCAAGCTTCCGGTGTCCGGTCTCGGTCAGGGTGAGGAGCACGCGACGCCGGTCCAGCGGGGACGGCGCGCGCACGAGCAAGCCGCGCTCGACGAGGCGATCGACCAAGCCCAGCGCGCTATGGTTCTTGATGATCAGGGCCCGCGCCAGCTCACCTACCGACATCGCGTCCGGGCCGGGATGGGCGCGCACCGCGAGGAGGGCCTGGTGCTGCTGAGGCGTCAACCCGAGCGTACGGGCGCCGGCCTCGCTGAAGGCCAGGAAGCGGCGCAACGCCTGGCGGAAGGCCCCGAGCGCCTGGTAGTCGCCAGGCGAGAGCTTGCGCCGGGCGCGGCGCGGGGGCGGGGTCAGGGGGGACGCGGACGCGGGCATCTGGGGCCGGAATACGAGAAAAGCGGGATAGTCGGTGGGAATTTCGAGCGACGCCAGTCCGAACTGCGCGCGGCCCGCCGCGCCGACCGCCCGCGGTGAACCAGGCGGTCATGCTCGGGCCGCAGGAAACTTAGATATCGGTCCACGATGCATGTCGATGGCCGCCTCGCGGGGGTCGGGCGCGAGTACGTCGCGGGCGTTCTGCGGAACAGCGGCCCATCGGACGCGTTCGCCACGGCGATGGATCTCGCGAACCTCGACGGCCTGGTGCTGTTCGCTATCGGCCGGACGCCCGTCACCGTGGGCGGGGTCGCCGCTGGCCTGCTGATCATCCTGGGCGGCGCCCTGGCGGGCAAGCTGGCGGGGCTGGCCATCGGTCGCCTCCGTCGACGCGCGCGCTACGGGGCCACCGCCCTCTACATCGTGCAGAAGCTGGTCACCTACGGCCTTGTCATCGTCGCGGTGGTCGCGGGCCTCTCCACCATCGGCTTGAACCTGTCGTCTCTCGCGGTGTTCGCCGGCGCCATTGGCGTAGGTTTGGGCCTGGGCCTGCAGGGGATCGTCAAGGAGTTCGTCTCCGGCCTGGTGCTCATCTTCGACCGCGTCCTGAACGTGGGGGACTATGTGGAGCTGGAGGATGGCAAGCGCGGTCTCGTTCAGGAAGTGGGGCCGCGGGCCGTGCGGATCCGCACCAACGACAACGTGGAACTGATCGTCCCGAACTCGAAGTTCATCGACGGGCCGGTGGTCAACTGGACCCTGCACGGACGCTCGCGGCGCATCCATGTGCCGTTCGACGTCGCCTACGGCAGCGATCGCGAGAAGGTCCGCGACGCCGTGCTCGCCGCCGCGCGCAGCGTCCCCTTCACCCTGCCGGAGACCGAGGCGTACAAGAGCCAGGTCTGGCTGGTGGGCTTCGGCGAGTCCGGGCTCAAGTTCGAGCTCCTGGTGTGGCCGACCCTGGAGGCGGTGAAGCGGCCCGCGGCCATGCATGCGGCCTACACCTGGGCGATCGCCGATGCGCTGGACTGCGCCGGGGTGGAGGTGCCCTTCCCGCAGATGGACGTGCGCGTCCGCAGCCTGTTCGGACAGGAGGGGGAGGCCGCGCTCGGCGCCTTGCGACTGAACGTTCCGCAGGCCTCGCGGGCGGCGCCGGCGGCCAGTCCGCTCTCCACCAACGACGCGGCCGAGGACATCTCGCGGCCGCTGCCCGCGCAGGATGCGGCAGAGTAAGGTGGGGCGGCGGAGCCGGAGCCTACCGAGGTCGTCGAGCGCGAAGCCGTTAGCGACCCGCCACGCTGCCCGCGATCGACCCGGCCACCTCGGACGCCATCTTGATCTGAGCCTGCCGGTCGCGGATCTCGTAGCGGTCGGCGATCCAGCCGAAGTCGCTGTAGGCGACCCAGACCTTTCCGGCGGCGTCCTGGGTGACGAGGATCCGCACCGGCCAGTCGAGGCCGGCATAGGGGTTCGACGTCAGGAACTGGGCGCCCAGCGGCGGGTTGCCGAACAGCAGCAGCTTGGAGGGCTTGAGGTCGATCTTGGCGCCCCTGGCGAGCTGGGCCTGATCGATCTCGGTGAAGAACTGGATGCCCTTCGCGGCGATGTCGGTCTTGATGCGCGCGACGGTGTCGTCGAAGCCATAGGCGCTGGCCACGCGGACCACGCCCTGGGCGGGCTGGCTCGCCACGGCGGGATCGGCCACCGCGGAGGCGGCGCCGGCGCAGACGGCCAGGCTCACGCCGGCGGCGACGGCCATCAGGGATTGGCGGGCGATACGGGTCATTTCTGAATGTCCTTGGGTTGGATGTCTTCGGTGACATGGCCGGCCTCGGCCTCGTGGAGGATGATCCCCTCCATCGGGTCGACGCCGTGGGTCCACGGGGCTTGGTCCAGCACGCGGGCGGTGTGGGCGTAACCTGCCTCCCAGCGCGCCTTGATGCCGCCGGGGCTGAAGTCGATGTCCTTGGCGTGGTCCTCGCCGGCGAGCGGCGGGGAGAGGAGGCGGATGACGTGCATCTGGGTGGGGCAGCCATAGGCGGCGAGCTCGCGCGCCTCGTTCGTGGCGCGCACGTCGGGCGGAAGCTTTCCGGCCAACTCGGAGATCACGTGGCGCAGTTTGTGGATCTGCTTCTGGCGGGCGATGTGGGTGATCGCGCGGCTGGAATACTGCAGGTCCTTCTGGCGTGAGAGCACGCTCCAGATGCTGTCGGGCTCCGGGCCGGCCGGGGCCCACATGTGCACGGCGAAGACCACGCCCGAGCGGCGCGGCTTGTCGTCGAAGACTGCCTCCACCGGGGTGTTGGAGAGGATGCCGCCGTCCCAGTACAGCTCGCCGTCGATGCGGACGGCGGGGAAGGCGGGGGGCAGGGCGCCCGAGGCCATGACGTGGCGCACGGTCAGAACGTCGTCCCGGCTATCGAAGTATCGCATCTGGCCGGTCTGGACGTTGGCGGCGCCGACGGTGAGCCGGGGGCGCCCTGCGTTCAGGAGCTGGGGGTCGAGCAGGTCGCCCAACGTCTTCTCCAGCGGATCGGTGGAGTAGTATCCGGCGAGTTCGGACCCCAGCGGGGTCTGCATGCCGAGGAAGGCCCAGGGGTTGGGGCGGAAGAAGGCCTCCAGGCCATTGGCCACCGTCATGGCGTTGGCCATCAGGGCGCCGACGCCGGGCAACATGCCGGCGAACTGGGCGGTGCGGGAGTGGGTCATCCGCAGCCAGAACTCGCGCAGGCGTTCGAGGCGGCGGCCGGGCTCGTTCCCGGCGATCAGGGCGGCGTTGATCGCTCCGATCGAGGTGCCGATCACCCAATCGGGTTCGACGCCCGCCTCCTGTAGCGCCTGGTAGACGCCGGCCTGATAGGCGCCCAGCGCCCCGCCGCCCTGGAACACCAGGACGACCTGGCCCAGCTTGGACTTGTCGAGCGCGGTCGAGGTCTTGGCGGCGGTTCTCATGCCACCCTTGTCCCAGGACAGCGATCCCGGCGGAAATGTCGCTTGGGTAATGGCGCGATGCGGCCAGCGCATCGGCAGCAGCGCTCGCGCGCGGGCGAAGGATTCAACAGTATTGCCGCGTCGCAACGCGCCGCGCATCGCCGCCATAACTTAAAGCGAATTCAGGCCTGGGCGGCCTCTCTCTAGGTTCGGGTCATCGAACACCGCCTCAGAGAGACACCGATGAAAACCCCCATGATCCTCGCGGCGACGGCCTCGATGGCCGCCGCCCTCTTCGCTTCCGGCGCCGCCGCGGCGGGCGAGTGCCCGGCCGCCCAGATGCGCACCGACGCCCGCACCTCGGGCGAGACCATGCCGGCCAAGGTCACCGACACCGAGCTGGCCTTCGTGGCCCTGGGCGATCAGATCGGCGGCCTCGACAACCGTCGCCTGCGCCTGCGCCGGCTGGTGGTCGAGCCGGGCGGCGTGGTGCCATGGCACAGCCACACCGATCGCCCGGCCCTGATCATGACGGTCTCGGGCCAGATCACGGAATACGCCTCGAACTGCGCGATCGGCATCGATCACAAGGCTGGCGACGTGGCCCGCGAGGTCAAGGGCGTCAGCCACTGGTGGAAGAACAACGGCCGCGTCCCCGCCGTCCTGATCGCCGCCGACATCAAGAACGACGCCGATACGACGGCCGCCGCCGACCACATGTGAGCACCGCCCGCGGCGCCGCTATCCCCCGCCCGGCGCGCCGCGGGTCCGGAGGCCTGACACTCCAAGTCCCCAGGCCTCCAGTCGAGGCGCGTGGCGCTCCCGGACTGTCCCGGCGCGCCGCGCGCCTCTTGCGTTTCAGCACCCTGGAGAACCTATGACCGCCGCCGACCCCCTGCTGCGCCGAACCCTTATCGGCCTGATCGGCTTTCTGACCCTGGTCGATCTGTTCGCGGCCCAGGCCATCCTGCCCACTCTGGCCCGGATGTACGGCGTCCCGCGCTCGGCCATGGGCGTGGCCGTCAACGCCTCGACCATCGGCATGGCGGCCGCCGGCCTGGTGGTCGCCCTGGTCAGTCATCGACTGCCGCGCCGGGGCGGGATCTGGATCAGCCTGGCCCTGCTGGCCATCCCGACGACCCTGCTGGCCCACGCGCCGGACCTGGCGACGTTCACCGCGCTCCGGATCGCCCAGGGAATCTTCATGTCGGCCGCCTTCACCCTCACGATGGCCTACCTGTCGGAGGAGAACACCGGCGCCGCGACCGCCGGGGCGCTCGCCGCGTACATCACCGGGAACGTCGCCTCGAACCTGGTGGGCCGGCTGGTGTCCTCGGCGGTGGCCTCGACTGCCGGCGTGGCGATCAACTTCTACGCCTTCGCGCTCCTGAATCTGGCCGGCGCGGCGCTGGTCTACATGACGCTTGGCCAGACGCCGGCGATGGCCGCCGCGAACGCCGAGACGCGCCGATCCGCCCTCGCGCGGATCGGGGCGCACTTCGCCAACCGCTGCCTGGTGGCCAGTTTCGGCATCGGCTTCTTCGTGCTCTTCGCCTTCCTGGGGACCTTCACCTATGTGAACTTCGTCCTGGCCGAGCCGCCCCTGAACCTCGGGCCCATGGCGCTGGGCCTGGTCTATTTCGTCTTCCTGCCCTCGATGGTCACGACGCCCCTGGCGGGCGGCGTCGCCAGCCGGTTCGGCCCCCGCCCGACCTTCTTCGCCTCGCTCGGCCTGGCCGTGGCGGGCCTGCCGCTGCTGCTGGCGAGCACGATCACGCCGGTGATCGCGGGGCTGACCCTCGTGGCGGTCGGCACGTTCTTCGCCCAGGCGACCGCCACGGGCTTCGTCGGCCGCGCCGCCCGCGAGGACCGCGCCGCGGCCAGCGGGATCTATCTGGCCAGCTACTATCTCGGCGGCCTCGCCGGCGCGGCGATGATCGGTCAGGTCTATGAGCGCCAGGGCTGGCCCGCCGCCGTCGCTGTGGTCGGCGGATCGCTCGTCGCGGCGGCGACCCTGGCGGCGACCCTGCGCCCGGCGACGGCGGGCGCTCGCGCCGTGGCGCCGGCGGCCTAGCCGGTCGGTTCAAGCTCGCAATCGCTGGAGCCGCAAGGCGTCGGGTCCAGCGCCGCCGGCGGCCACTTGAACGCGCGGGCCTGCTGGACGAAGGCGCCGACGGCGGGCGAGTGCGGGCGTCCGCGGACCGTCACCAGCATGATCGTCCGCGTGAATTCCGGGTCGATCAGGCGGCGCGTGACCAGGGCCGGGTCGGTCACGCTGAGCTCGGGGAAGAATCCGATGCCCAGGCCCGCCTTGATCATCCCCTGCACCCAGTCGTCCCGCTCGGAGGAGAAGACCTTCTTCCAGAGTACGCCGGCGGCGCGAAGCTCTCGGCGGGCGTAGTCGAAGATCTCGCAGTCGGCGCGGCTCACGTAGGGCTGCTCGTGGGTGTCGCGACAGGTGACGACATTCTGCGCCGCCAGCGGATGGTCGGCCGGCAGGGCGATGACGAACCGCTCGCTGTACAGCGGCAACCCGTGGAAGCGGACGTCGAGCGCCTCGGGCAGGCCGAAGAGCGCCAGGTTCAGGTCGCCCTTGGACAGCATCTCCTGCAGCTCCGCCGAGCCCTCCTCGATGACCTCCAGGTCGACGTTGGGGTGGGTCATCCGGAACTTGACGATCAGCTCGGCGATCATCTGTGGGCCGATCGTGCACATCACGCCGATCCGCAGGGTCACGTTTTCCAGCTTCCTGCTGGCGCGCGCCTGGGCCTTGGCGGCCTCGGTGTGGCTCTGGATCTGCTCCAGGTAGGGCAGCATCATCTTGCCCAGTTCGGAGAGGTGGGTGTTCTGCCGCTCGCGATGGAACAGCGGCCCGCCCAGCTCGTGTTCGAGCTGCTGGATGGCGCGGGTCAGGGCCGGCTGGCTGACGTTGGATTGTTCGGCCGCGCGCGTGAAGTTGAGCGTCCTCGCCAGGGCGAGGAAGTAGCGGACCTGCTGCATCTCCATGGCGGGATCCCCCGTTGGCCAGGAAGCGCGGTTAGGAGGCGATACGCGCCTCCACCGACGGTGAAGCTACACGGATTGTGGGTTCGCGCCCACGCGTGACCGCCTCGAAGACCAGTCGCGCGCCGCGTTCGAACGTCAGGTAGGACCAGATCCAGTCCAGCACGACCTGAAGGCGGTTGCGGAAGCCGATCAGGAACCAGACGTGGGCGGCGCACCAGAACAGCCAGGCCGGGAAGCCGGTGAGTTTGATGCGACCCAGGTCGGCGACCGCCGCCTGGCGGCCGATGGTGGCGAGGCTGCCGGCGTTGGCGTAGCGGAATGGACCCGGCGCAGGACGGCCAGCGATGCGCGCGGCGATGAGCCCGGCGGCGTACGCGCCGGCCTGCTTGGCGGCGGGCGCCACGCCGGGCACGGGCGTTCCGGTGGAGTCGCGGATGCTGGCGCAGTCGCCGATCACGAGGACTTCCGGCCGGCCCGGCAACGTCAGGTCCTTCTCGACGAAGACGCGCCCGGCGCGATCGGTCTCGGCGCCCAGCCAGCGGCCGGCGGGCGAGGCCTGGACGCCCGCCGCCCAGATCACATTGGCCGCATCGATCCGCAGGTCGCCGACGCGTACGCCGCCTTCGTCGCAGTGGCCGACCGGCCGACCCAGCATCAGCTCGACGCCCAGCTTTTCCAAAGCCGTCTTCGCATAGGCCGAGAGCGACGGGCAGAAGGTCGCAAGCACCCGCGGCCCGCCGTCGATCAGCAGGATGCGGGCGCGCTGGCCGCGGATGCGGCGGAAGTCGCACGCCAGGGCGCGGCGGGTCAGCTCGGCGATGGCGCCGGCCAGCTCGACGCCGGTCGGGCCGCCGCCGACCACCACGAAGGTGAGCAGGCGCTGGCGGGCGTCGGCGTCCAGGTCGAGTTCGGCCGACTCCAGCGCCAGCAGGACGCGGCGGCGAAGGCCCAACGCGTCCTCCAGCGATTTCAGGCCCGGCGCATGCGCCGCCCAGTCGTCGCGGCCGAAATAGGCGTGGGTGGCGCCGGTGGCGACGATGAGCTGGTCGTAGGCGACCCGCCGAGGACCCAGGAGCACGCAGCGCGCATCGAGGTCGACGCCGCTCACCTCGTCCAGCTCGATGTGCAGGTTGGGGAGACGGCGCAGGATCATACGGATCGGGCTGGCGATCTGGGTCGGTGCGAGCCCCGCCGTGGCCACCTGGTAGAGCAGGGGCTGGAACAGGTGGTGGTTGCGGCGGTCGATCAGGGTGACGTCCGCGTCGGTCCTCGCCAGCGCATGGGCGGCCGCCAGCCCGCCGAAGCCGGCGCCCACGATTACCACCTTCTGGCGTGGACGGTCCATCAGTGCGCGGTCCAGCCGCCGTCGACGCTGAGCGCCGCGCCGGTGATCGAGGCGCCGTGCTCTCCGCAGAGGAAGGCCGTCAGCGCGCCGATCTCTCCGACGGAGGCGAACTTGCGGTTCGGTTGGGCGGTGAGCAGGACATCGGTGATCACCTGCTCGGCGGTCATCATGTGGGCGCGGGCCTGGTCGGCGATCTGCTTCTCCACCAGCGGCGTCCAGACGTAGCCGGGGCAGATGGCGTTGCAGGTCACGCCCATGCGGGCGGTCTCCAAGGCGACGGTCTTGGTCAGGCCGACGACACCGTGCTTGGCGGCCACGTAGGCCGACTTGAACGGCGAGGCGACCAGACCGTGGGCCGAGGCGATGTTGACGATCCGCCCGAAACCCCGCTCCAGCATCTCCGGCAGGACGGCCTTTGTGGCGTAGAAGGCGGACGACAGGTTCACCGCCAGGATCGCTTCCCACTTGGCGTTCGGAAACTCGGTGACCGGCGCCACGTGCTGGATGCCGGCGTTGTTCACCAGGATGTCGATGGGACCCAACACGTCGCGGGCGAAGGCGACCATCTCGCAGATCTTCTCCGGTATGGAGAGATCGGCCGGCGAGTAGATCACGTCCACGCCGTGCAGCGTGGTCAGGGTCTCCCGGGTGCGCTCGATCTCCTGCGGGTCGCCAAAGCCGTTCAGGACGATCCGGGCGCCCTGTTCGGCCAAGGCCTCGGCGATGCCCAGCCCGATGCCGCTGGTGGAACCGGTGACGATGGCGACCCGGCCGTCCAGCGGACGGGCGAGGACGGTGGCGGTCTCGGCGGCGGTGAGCGTCATGGTTGGATCCTGTGTCCTGAACAGGCCCTCAGCGTGGGCCGCGGGCCGGGGCGGGTGAAATGCCCGGAGCGCATGGCCTCACGCCGCGTGGCGCATGAAGAGCGGCCGCCAGAGACCGCCGATGCCTACCTCGCCGGCCAGGTCGATGACGCCGCGCCGGTAGAGGTCGAACAGATGGGCCAGCACCGAATGGCAGGCGGCGGGGTGCAGGCGCTTGTCCGTGTCGGCATAGAGCTTGGCGACCAGCTGGCGCACCGTGGCCGGGCCGCCGGTCTCCAGCGCGAGAAGGATCTGCTTCTCGCGCTGGCGTCGGTGGACGATGTAGGCGGCGAGGAAGCTGTCGACGCGCCGGATCGGCGGTCCGTGGGCGGGGAACAGGGCGTCGTAGCGGCGGGCGCGGATGCGCTCGAGGCTGCGCATGTAGAGGCCCATGTCGCCATCGGGCGGGCTCACCACGCTGGTCGACCAGCCCATGACGCAGTCGCCGGGGAACAGCGCGTTCTCCTCCAGCAGGGCGAAAGCGTAGTGGTTCGAGGTGTGGCCGGGCGTGGCGACCGCCTCGATGGTCCATCCCGGGCCGCGGAACAGCTGCCCGTCGCTCAACGCCACGTCCGGGCGGAAGCTGAGGTCGTCGCCGGCCTCCAGCCGATCCCCGCCGCCCGAAGGCCGGCAATAGGTCGTCCCGGCGTAGATCACCGCGCCGGTCCGCTCGGCCAGCGGCCGCGCCGCGGGCGAGTGATCCAGGTGGTTGTGGGTGACGAAGATGTGGGTGATCCGCTCACCCTTCGTGGCCTTGAGGATCGCCTCGATCTGGCGCGGGTCGTCCGGACCGGGGTCGACGACGGCGACCTCCCCATGGCCCACGATGTGTGCGCCGGTGCCGGTAAAGGTGAACGGGCCGGGGTTCTGGGCGATCACCCGCCGGATCAGCGGACTCACCCGGTCGGGCCGGCCATACTCGAACGCCAACTCACGCACGAAGGGGATCATGACCTTGGCTCCGTGATCAGGGCCCTGAGCGCGCGGCCCATGCGGGCCACGGCCAGGAGCTTGTGGAAGAAGGGCAGGGCGATCGGCGGCCCCATGTCGGTCTTGTTGACGTCGACGACGTAGAGCCGCCCGGTGGCCCGATCGCGCAGGATGTCCAGGCCGCCCCAGTCCAGCCCCATGGCCCGGCAGAAGGCGCCCAGGGTCGCGATCTCCTCGGGGGAGAAGACATCCTGCGGTCGGGCCATGCCGACGCTGCAGTTGTGGTTGGCGAAACGGTCTTCGACGCGCCGGCGCTTCAGGAACACCACCACGGGCTTGCCGCCCACGAACGGCGTGCGCAGGTCGACGGCCAGGCCGTCTTTCACATTGTCGATCAGCCGCTGATAGGTGCGGCCCGGACGGGCGCGCACGGGCAGGTGGACGATGCGACCGTCGTGAACGCCGTTGCCTTCACTCTTCTCGACCGCCAGGCCGGCGCCGGCCTCAGGATCGAGCGCCAGGGGATAGCCGAACACCTCGGCGAACACCTCGGCCACGCGGCTCTTGGTGATGTCCGCACAGCCGTAGTTGAAGGCGCGCGAATGCGCAGGCGGGGGCGGTCGGGCGCGGGTGACGTCCTCGAAATAGAACGCCGCCTGCGCGTCCTCGGGCGAGCGGGCGATCCGCACGCCGTTCCAGACCGCCGCCGCCCAGATGAGGTACCAGGGCCGGGGCTTGTCCGGCGCGAACCAGACGCTCGGACCTGGCGGCAGGACCAGGTTCGCGAGGCTCTTGGCCCTGATGGCCAGGTAGAGGCCGAGCCAGGCGGCCGCTTCCGACGCCAAGGCGCGGTCCAGGGGGATCACGGCGCCGGTCTTCTTGACGCGGACGGCCCGCCCCTGGACGGAGAAGTCGGAGATCCATGGGGTGTCGCTCATGGCCGGATCGGCGCGAAGACCGCCGCCGCGCGGCTGAGGAGGCGCGCGAACTCGCGCCGCCGGAACAGGCCCAGCAGCAGCACCGCCGCGCCCAGGTTGACGCAGGCGGCGGCGAATAGGCCGCCACCGTCGTTGTTGGGGTCCACGCCCAGCGGGGTAAACAGGTGGAAGCTGACCGCGCCGGCCATGACCAGGAATCCGGCCAGGGCGCCGCCCGCCTGCAGATGCCGCAGGCGCGGCAGGATGCCGACGACAAGCAGGCCGGAGGCCAGCAGCTCGATCGAACCGATGACATACTGGCTGAAGAGACCGGTGTGAGCGAAGAGGCCAGGAAGGCCGATCTCACTGGCCCATCCATCCAGGCGGCCGAAGATCACCTGGGTCTTGGGATGGTCTGTGAACTTGTAGCGCAGGCTGTCCAGGAAGACGGCAGCCATGAAGAGGGCGAGGCCGTGCGGGACCAGGCCCAAGAGGCGTGTGCGCAGGCTCATTTCAGCACCTGCGGCCAGTTCCGGTCGCCCTTGGCGATGTTGCCCGGGATGTCCTTGGCCCAGCGCTTCTGAACGTTCTGGTCGTAGTTCAGGTAGAGCTTGCCGTTCACGACCTTCCAGGCCAGCGGGTCGCCCTTGGCGGTGTAGCCGCCGGCCACGGCCCAGGCGCAGTAGCCGCCGTACTGGGGGGCGTAGGCGGCGGGGTCGGCCTTGAACTTCGCGAGATTGGCGGCGCTGGCGAACCGGAACTCGGCGCCCTTCCAAGTGGCGGAGAACTTCGCGTCGCCCTTGATCGGCGCACCGGCGAAATAGCTGACGGGGTCATAGCCGCCGACCGCGACCTTCGAGAATGGGGCCACGTAGACCTCCGGCGCTGCGAGGGCTGGCGAAGCGACCGCGGCCGGCGCGAAGGCGATGAGCGTCGCAGCGGCGAGCGCCTTCAGGTTTGGTGTTCTTGTTCTCAAGCGAGCGTCCTCCCAGCACCGTCGCCGCTGCGACGTGACCGAACGACCGGTCGAGGCGTGGGATACTCAGGAGGCCCCGCCGGCGCTCATGCCGAAAGGTTATGGTTTCGCGCGTCGTCGACACCTGGCGACCTGGCGGGCCACTGGCGCCTCCCGGTGGCGTCGATCGCGAAGCCGCCAGACCAGCCCGTTTCCGCCTTCCTCGCGGATGGAAGCCATTTTCGCGTGCAAGAAGGGTGCGGTAGAGGATCGAAACCGGGCGAAACGGATCGGGGAACGTCCTAAAATGGCGTGCCGAGGCGTTCGCCTGGCGCATTGAACACAAGTACAAACCATTGAAAAAACATCATCATTTACTCTGTGTGGCGCCCATGATGGACTGGACGGATCGGCATTGCCGGGTCCTGCATCGGATGCTGACGCGGCGCAGCCTGCTCTACACGGAGATGCTGACCACCGGCGCGGTGCTGCACGGCGATCGGGCGCGGCTGCTGGCCTTCTCCAGGGTGGAGCATCCGGTGGCGCTGCAGCTGGGCGGTTCGGATCCAACGGACCTGGCGGCCGCCGCCCGGCTGGGCGAGGCCGAGGGCTATGACGAGATCAACCTCAACGTCGGCTGCCCGTCGGACCGGGTGCAGTCGGGACGTTTCGGCGCCTGCCTGATGCGCGAACCGGCGCTGGTGGCCGACTGCATGGCGGCCATGGCCGCGGCGGTGAAGGTCCCGGTGACCGTGAAGTGCCGCATCGGGGTCGACGACCAGGACCCGGAAGACAGCCTCTTCCGGCTGGTGGAGCTGTCGGCTCAGGCCGGGGTGAAGCTGTTCGTGGTCCACGCCCGCAAGGCGCTGCTGCAGGGCCTGTCGCCGAAGGAAAACCGGGACGTCCCCCCGCTGAACTATCCTCTGGTGTGGCGGCTGAAGCGCGAGCGGCCGGAGCTGACCATCGTGATCAACGGGGGCATCGGCTCACTGGATGAGGCCGAGGAGCATCTGAAGCATGTGGACGGGGTGATGCTGGGTCGCGCGGCCTATCACACGCCGGTGATCCTGGCGCAGGCCGACGCGCGCATCTTCGGCGAGGGCGACGCGGTCGATCCCGTCGCGGCGGTCGAGGCCTACAAGGACTATGTGGTCTCGGAACTGGCGCGGGGCACGCATCTGGCGGCTATGACGCGGCACATGCTGGGGCTGTTCCACGGCATGCCGGGTGCGCGGACCTGGCGGCGGATCCTCACCGTGGAAGGCGTCAAGGCGGGGGCGGGCCTGGAGGTCATCGACCGGGCCCTGGCGTCGCTGTCAGGGCTCGAAGCGCAGCGTGTCGCGGGTGGCCTCGAAGCGGGTGAGGCGGCCTAGGTAGCTCATCCCCAGCAGCGAGACATCCAGGCCGTCGGAGACGACCAGCGCCTGCACGTTCTCCAGCCGGGCTCCGTTGATCGAGATCGAGGCCAGGGTCACGGCGGCCGCGCGGGCCTGGCCGCCGGCGGTGGTGACGTTGTGGGCGTACTTCAGATCGGCCGGCTTGATGCCGAGCTTGGCGGCGTCCTGCGGCGTGAGCGCCACGGCAGTGGCGCCGGTGTCGACCAGGAAATGGACGTTCTGGGTCGGGCCTTGCGCGCCGCTGACCTGGGCGTCGGCCCAGAAGTGGCCGTCGGAGGCCTTGGCGACCGCTCCGGAGCCGGGCTTCGGCGGGCCGGACGCGAACCCGTCCACCTCCAGGCGCGCGATGCGCAGCGGCTGGGGGCTGATCGCCGTGACGGCGCAGGCGCTCAGCAGCGCCGACACGCCCGCCACGATGGCGAATTTGCCGAGAGAAGACACCTGATCACCAAATGAAGCGGCCGTTCCGGCCTGTCTTATGGCGGCGAGGCTACGTCCGGTTGAGTTTGGAAGGCGTGAAGAGGCAGGGTTTCCTGTTCCTGAATGGCCGGGCTTCCGGCTCAGAACATGGCCAGTTTCTCCGGCCGGATCAGGCTTCGGCGGCCGGGCAGTTCGGCCAGGATGCGGTCGCGCTCGTCGTCGGTCAGCCGGCCCCAGGCCGCGACTTCGTTGAGCTTGCGATAGCAGCCCAGGCAGAGGCCGCTCTCGCCATCGACGACGCAGACCTTGATGCAAGGCGTCTTTATCGCGGGCGGCGGGCCCGGTCTTTCCTGAGAAGCGGTCATTACGGGATAGCGTAGGTGACGTTGGCCTGGGCCGCCAGGCGGTCCGGGCCCTCGGTCCAGATGCGGACATCGCAGACCGCCAGGCGCCGGCCCAGCCGCAGCAATTCGGCCTCGGCGTGGATGTCGCCGGGCTGGGCGCCGCGCAGGAAGCTCATGTTGAGTTGCGAGGTCACCGCCATCAGCTGGTCGCCAATGTGGGCCAGGACAAGGGCGTAAGCCGCGCTGTCGGCCAGCGACATCAGGGTCGGGCCGGATATCACGCCGCCAGGGCGGAGCAGGCCGTCCCGGTAGGGTGTCACCATGCGCACGCGTCCCGGCTGGACCTCCGTCACCCGCGGCATGCCGTCCTTCGGCGCCAGCGGGAAGGCGCGCGCCATCAGCGCATTAACGCCCTCGGCGTCCAGTTTCGGTTCAAGGCTGGCCATGCCGCTTTGTGACGTGGGTGACAGGTTTATTACAAGTAATTTATCTCACGCGTAACATCGACGTATCATGACTGAATATTAATCCATGAATACTGAACATTGCGGCTTGTTCATTTGAGTTGACCGGGGGTGATTGGCAGTTTGGCTGCAGGTTCCAAGGGAGAATTCCTCATGAAGTATGCAGTCATCGCGCTGGTCGCCGCCACCTTCGCCGCGGGCGCCGCGTCGGCATCCGACAAGGTCACCGACGTCGACTATCTGAAGGCGAATCGTTGCAAGGGCCTGGCCACCAGCATCGACGGCGTCGTCGATCCCGCCGCCCTCACCAGCTTCATCAAGGCCGAGCGCGGCACGCGGGCCTCCTACATCATCAACCGCGGCGACGAGGAGTTCCAGCGCGCGCGCAAGGAGGGCAAGAGCGCCGATCGCAAGGAGCGCCTGACGCGGGAGCTCACGACCGCCTGCCAAGCCTATGTCGGCCCCTCCACCAACGTCGCCAAGCAATAGATCCCAAGCCCACTTTCGGCCCTTCAGCCGGCGCGCCAGCCTTCGCTGGCGCGCTCTCTTTGTGTTTGAGGCAGAGTGCGCCGGCGAAAGCTGGCGGGCGTTCTTCTCTTTTTTGACGCGCGACGGTCGCGGCGACGCTTTAGTCTGGAACCCGAGCTAGGCCATGGGATTTTGAGGCTGCGTGGTCGCGAAGAGGGCGTCGATGAGTGTACTGACCCCCGGCGAGACCTGCTGGCGGACCGACCGGGCCGATCGCGTGGCGTTTCTGGTCGATACGGAGGCCTATTTCACCGCGCTCTACGAAGCGATGATGAAGGCCCGGCGTTCGATCCTGATCCTGGGGTGGGGTTTCGACCCGCGCACGCGCCTGTTCCCCGACGGCTACGACGGCCCCGATGACCCGGACGAGGTTGGCCATGTGCTGCTGCGGCTGGCCCGTGAACGCCCCGAGCTGGACGTCCGGCTGCTGATCTGGAAGTCGGCCCTGCCGATCGCCGCCAGCCAGGAGTTCTTCCCGCACAAGGCGCGTAGGTGGTTTCATGGGTCGCCGGTGAAGTTCCACCTGGACGATCAGGTCCCGTTCGGCGCGTGCCATCACCAGAAGGTGGTGATCATCGACGACCGCCTGGCCTTCTGCGGCGGCGGCGACATCTCCATCGATCGCTGGGACACGCCGGGCCATCTCGAGCACGACCACCGCCGGATCATGCCGGACCAGGAGTGCCACGCGCCCCGGCACGAGGTGATGATGATGGTCGACGGCGCGGCGGCGCGCGCGCTGGCCGACCATTTCCGCGAGCGGTGGCGTTGCGCCGTCCATGGCGAGGTGGTGGACCCGCCGGAGGACGCGGGCGGCGACCCCTGGCCCGACCACGTGCCGCCGCATCTCCTCGACCTGCCGGTCTCCATCGCGCGCACGACTCCGGCATGGAAGCGGCAGGCGGGCGTCGAGGAGATTCTGCGCCTCGCGCTCCGCTCCATCGCGGACGCCCGCGAGACGATCTATCTGGAGAACCAGTACTTCACCTCGCCGGTGATCACCGAGGCGCTGGCGCGGCGGCTGGCGGAGCCGGGCGGGCCGGAGGTGGTGCTGGTGACCACGGGCCAGGCGCCCAGCTGGTTCGACAGGCTGACGATGGACAACGCTCGCGGCGCGATGGTCTGGCGCCTGCGGTCCGCCGACGTGTTCGGCCGCTTCCGGGCGTTCTATCCGGTGACCAACGCCGGCTCCAAGATCATCGTCCACTCCAAGACCAGTATCTTCGACGACCGCATCGTGCGGGTGGGTTCGGCCAACCTCAACAACCGCTCGTTCGGCTTCGACACCGAGATCGAGCTGGCGGTCGAATGCGACGGCGAGGTGGCGCGCGGCCAGGCGACGGCTCTGCTGAACCGCCTGGTCGGCCACTTCCTGGGCTACACCGGCGATGCGGTGGCCAAGGCCCGGGCCGAGCGGGGCGGCCTGGTCCACGCCATCGACCACCTGAACCGCGAGGGGCGCCTGCGCCAGGTGGACCCGTCGCGCAGTTCCCACTTCGCCGAGCTGGTGGCGGCGCTACATCTTGGCGACCCGGCCGGTCCGAGGGACTCGTGGCGCCTGGCCCGGCGGCGCGAACGGCTCTTCGCCGAGGCCCGGGCCCTGGAGCCCCGCTAGGTCAGGTCGAAGTCCATCACCAGCGGCAGGTGGTCGGAGGCGACGCGGGTCAGCGGGTCGAACGGAGCCGAGACCTCGTGCACCTCGATCCCGGGGCTGACGAACAGGTGGTCGATGCGCAGCACCGGCAGCGGTGAGGGAAAGGTCGAAGTCGGCAGCTTGCGCTTGGCCAGCCGTCGGGCCGGCTCCAGCCGCGAGGTCAGGGTGCGATAGACGATCGAGCTGGCCGTGGCGTTGAAGTCCCCCAGCAGGATCGTAGGCAAGGCGCAGTCGGCGTGCCCCAGCCAGGCGGGCCCGGCCAGGTGAGTCGCCTGGAACTGCTGCTCCCGCGGCACCAGGCCCAGATGGGTGTTGATGATCTGCACCGGCCGCCCGTCGATCTCCACCTCCACCCACAGGGCGCCGCGCGGCTCCAGCCGGGGCATGCGCGGGTGGCCGGGCAGGGGCCCCACCTTCACCAGCCGCTCGGGGTAGCGGGTGAGGATGGCGTCGCCGTAACGCTCCTCCTCGACCTGCATGGCGGCGTGGAAGTGGTGGGTCATCTCGAGACGCCGGGCGATCTCGTGGGCCTGATCGGCGTGGCCCGTGCGCCGGCGCCCCACGTCCAGCTCCTGCAGCGCCACGATGTCGGGGTTGATCGCGGCCAGCACGGCGGCCACGCGGGCCACGTCGAGACGCCGGTCGTTCCCGACGCAGCGGTGGACATTGTAGGTGACGATGCGCGGCATGTGAGGGTGAGGTCTGGCGGGCTCTTGGGGCGAAGGCAAGGCCTGGGAGGAGAAGGCAGGCTTGGCGGCTGGCTCGGGTCTTGCTTTAACGCTTGGGTAACCAAAGCGTAGGGACCGAAATGCTCCACCTGATCGCACTGGCCGCCGCGGCCATCTCCTCGTCTTCCGCGATCCAGACGGCTCGGGGTCCCGACCTGACCGAAGTGCGCTGGGTGGCGACGCCCACCGGCCAGGATATCGCCAACGTCTATCCCCCCACCGCGGTTCAGGCCGGCAAGAGCGGCGCGGTGCTGCTCGAGTGCCAGGTGGCGACCGAGGGCGAGCTCGAAGCCTGCAACGTGCAGATCGAGGACCCGGTGGGCCTGGAGTTCGGTATGGCGGCCCTGGAGCTGGCGCCCCTGTTCAAGATGTCCCCCAACGCCCCTGACGGCAGCGCCGTCGCCGGCCGCACCATCCGCATCCCGATCATGTTCTCGATCGTGAGCACTGGGGACTGATCGAAGGTCGTAGCGCTCTCCCAGCGTTCAACCCTAAGCTTCACGGTGAGGTTTGGGGGATTCCATGCTGCCAGTTTTGCTCATCGCCTTGCAGGGTGCGCCGACCGTGGCCGGCTCAGTCGAGCCAAAGCCGGTCGTCATCACCAATCCCGACTGGATAAGACGTCCCGACGCTCGCGATCTCGCGCGGCTGTACCCCATGCAGGCAGCGGTCGCGGAGGTCGAGGGACACGCCACGATCTCGTGTAGTGTGAGCGATGCCGGCGCATTGGTCGGATGCACGGTCCTGTCAGAGGAGCCTGGCGATATGGGCTTCGGTTACGCCGCTCTGGCGATGAGCGGCCTGTTCAAGATGCGACCTCTGACCCGCGATGGTCAGCCCGTGGCGGGTGGCCAAGTGCGAATTCCCATCCGGTTTGGCTTGCCGAAGGGGCCGCAGAATCCCACGCCGGTTCCGACACTCGAGGTCGCGTCGCGCTGCTACGGATTTGCAGCGGCAAAACTTGAGGCAGCACCAGCTTCGGCGAACACGCGCGTGGCGTTCTTCGCCTTCCGCATGCTGATTGAACTGAAGCTGGCATCCCAATCGCCCAGACCCTCAGAGCTGGACCGCCGCCTTCAATCCTTCCAGGCAGAAGCGTCCACGCAGCTCCACGATGAGCGCTACGCGGCGGATCGTGCGAAGTGTGACGGCTTGGCGTCGAGCTTCGCAGGGGCCGGATTTGAGCGGATCGTAAGCGAAGCGGCAGACAAGCCCTTACGTTGACGTTAGCGTCATCTTTTCTCCCGGC
>Ga0255338_1001834_pt1 | contig 36377 bp, 37 predicted proteins | sample MeOH1_35cm_T4_19_FD_203715 | JGI IMG/M metagenome (GOLD analysis project Ga0255338, IMG submission 203715) | Sandy soil microbial communities from University of British Columbia, Vancouver, Canada - MeOH1_35cm_T4_195 | ecosystem: Engineered > Artificial ecosystem > Sand microcosm > Unclassified ...
TGCAGATATACAACACAGAATCTCGAAAGCTCGAAAAGTTTGAACCTTTGCAAGCTGGTAAAGTTCGCATGTATGCCTGCGGTCCTACGGTCTATGATTTTTTGCATGTTGGAAATTTTCGTGGACCGGTGGTTTTTAATCTCGTTCGTCATTGGCTTGAGTACTTGGGCTACAAAGTTGAGTACGCACTGAACTTTACGGACATCGATGACAAGATCATTACCCGTGCCAATGAAAAAGGCGTCGACTCTCAAGAGCTCGCCGAAAACTATATCGTTGAATACAAGCGTGATTTTGCTTCTTTGGGTTTGCGTCCCCATGACCACAATCCAAAGGTGACGGACAGTCTTGATGAAATTCGTACGATTGTGACCAAATTGATTGAGGGTAAAAAAGCTTACGTGTCGAATGGCGATGTTTTGTATTCGATTGCAAGCTTTCCGTCCTATGGCAAGCTCAGCGGCCGCAACGTTGATGATCTCATGGCAGGTGCGCGGGTTGAAATCGATGAGAAAAAACAAAACCCTCTCGATTTTGCCCTCTGGAAGGCGGCTAAACCTGGAGAGCCTTCATGGCCCTCTCCGTGGGGGCCGGGGCGTCCCGGATGGCATATTGAATGCTCGGCGATGGTTGAAAAGATTTTTGGCGATCAAATTGATATCCATGGCGGTGGAACGGATTTGATTTTCCCACATCATGAAAATGAAATTGCTCAGAGTGAAGGCTGCACCGGCAAACATTACGTGAAGTATTGGATGCATTGGAACATGCTGAACTTTGGCAATCAGAAAATGTCGAAGTCGCTTGGTAATTTTGTGACCATGCGTGAGTTCTTGGGACGTTATAATGCCGAGATCTACAAATGGATGATTCTGTCGGTTCATTATCGTTCACCAAGTGACTTTAGTGACGAAGCGGTGGACCGTGCCGTTTCAAACTTGGCGCGTATTTATTCAGCGATGGCTGTGGCAGAGAGTTTGTTGGCTGGTCAGAAGGCCGCTCCAGATGCGGGCTTTGAGAAGATCACGGCGGAAGCGTGGACGAAAATCACCGATTCTTTGAACGATGATTTTGGTACGCCAAACGTGATGGCGGCGATCTTTGAGGTTGTTCGTCAGTTTAATAATCAAGTCAAGCGCGGTATCAAGGCGAATGCAGCTGTTTTGGGTAAAGCGCAAAGCTGGATCGATTTTGTTCACAAGATTGGTAAAATGATGGCGATGTTTCAAGAGCCGGCGCATGAGTTCTTGTTGAAACTCGATAATATGCTCTTGGAGAAAATGAATTTGAAGCGCATTGAGATTGATAATCTCGTAGCCGAACGCTCGGTGGCTCGCGCGAAAAAAGATTTTGCCAAATCCGATGAGCTTCGCAAAAAACTAACGGATATGGGAATTTCAGTCAGCGATATGCCGGAAGGAAGCTTCTGGGAAGTGACGAAGTAGTTTTTAGTTTTACAGTTTATAGTGATGAGCAATGGTGTCGGCCGCCTGGTCGACATCAATCACGGTCATAAAATCATAACAATCGAGATCGGTATCGTAGCTGGGCTGAGCGCAGATCAGAGCGCCGGCCATCAGATACGCGCGCATGAGCCCTGGGATCAAACGGCGCCAAGTGGACTTTGCCGTTGGCAGCGGTGGCGGTAAGAGCTCAAAGGCGTCGGTTTTTTGACTCCGGCGATTCAGTGGTTCGACTTTATAGGGAAAAGACGTGTCTTCCAGATTTTTTTGAATAAGCGCAATATTGTTCGGATCATCTTTGACGCTGGTAATGCCAAAAATATATTTGGCGGGGCGGATTTTTATTATCTCCGAGATGCCTTTCCAAAGCAGACTCACGATACTGCCGTTGCGGTAGTCAGGATGAATGCAAGCCCAGGCAAGTTCCAGCTTTGGCCCGGACTTTTCAAGCAATGCTTGAATATTAAAGTCCTCTTCGCATTCAAAGTTTTGAACGAAGTCGGAGTGGGTGAGGCGGTAGGTGCCGCAAAGTTTGTTTTTTTGGAGATCTTCGACAATGAGGAAGTCGCCATTGAGATCGAATTCGCCCTTATCGATGTGGGCATTAAAGCACTCATCGCGAAGGGCGAGGACTTGTTTCAGCTCTTCGGAGTTTTCAATCGTTCTCAACTTGTAGGTCGTCAGTGTGAGCTCGAAAGGGATTTTGCGGCGGAACTGCATGCGCTTAGTAGATGTCCTCTCTAAAGTATGAACTTAAACAATACCAATAGATCTATTGAAAGCATCAAAAAAATTCAGTAGCCTTGCCTTATGGAGTGAGTCATGGATATAGAGCTTCGGGGCATTGAAATCGCATCTTTGTTTAAGTTCAGCCACCTGGCCATTCCGGCCAACGAAAAGCTGCTTATATATGGCCCCAGTGGCACCGGTAAGACGAGCTTATTGCATTTGATTGGTGGTCTCTGGAAGCCCACTCGCGGTGAGGTCTTTTTAGGCGGACTCAATCTCTGCGGAATGAATGACAATGAGTTGAGCCACTTCCGCCGCGACAAAGTTGGATTTATATTTCAGAAAATGAACCTCATTGACCATATGACTTGTGAAGAGAATCTTCAGCTCGTTGAAAATCGAGGCGGGGAAGCCGCCGAAGACGTCCTCAAAAAAGTCGGCTTGTTAGAGAAACTCAAACTCAAAGCTGGGGTCCTGAGTCTCGGTGAGCAGCAGAGGCTTGCAGTAGTGCGGGTTTTACTACAGAATCCGCAAGTCATTTTAGCCGACGAGCCGACCTCAAGCCTGGATGAGGCTAACGCAGAAAAAGTGATGAAACTCTTGGTGCAGGCTTCGGAAAAGAAAACAATGATCGTTGTCAGCCATGACAGTCGCTTGCAGAAGTACTTCGATCGTTCTTTGAATTTTGCGGAGTTGATCCGATGAGTCCCGCTAAGATTGCCTATCTTCATTTGATACGTCGTAAGTTTTCAAGCCTGATAGTCCTTCTGGGCATCGTGCTCGCGGTCGCGACGAGTGGGATTCTGTTGCGGCTTTATTCTTTGAGTAATGCGCGTTTTTCGAGTCTCATTCATACGGGGGATGCGATTGTCGGAGCTAAGTCCGGTGCGCTGGAACTGCTTTTGGGGATGCTCAATTTCGAAGGTGATTATCCGGAATTTATTCCGATGAATCTCTATCAGACGTTGAAAACACAAGAAAATATTCACTTCGAAGATAGAGCCAATGTCCAAACAGATTTTGTGCGCGGAATTTTTCCGTTCGTGCTTGAGGCCAAAGCCGGTGACTTCCGTGTCTATGCGACCTCGAAAGATTTTTTCGACTTTAAAGAAAAAAACTTGCCCGAGATTGAAACGGGTTCAGCCCCCTCGTTGGCAGGACAAGTGGTTTTAGGTTCGGAAGTCGCGTCGCGATTGCATCTTAAAGTGGGCGATACGCTGCCGGCCCGAGTCTGGGTGGGCGGAGAGCCGCAACCCGAGACCTCGCAGTCCTTGCAAGTTGTTGGCGTCTTTAAGCGGACAGAGCACGCTTGGGATCGCATTGTTCTTTCAAGCTGGGAGACCGCCGACAAGATCTTTAACGACAATGCGGTTTTGTTTCATACTCCGTGGGGTACGAAGGTGCTGAACTTTATGTTGGTTTATCTCAAGGAAGGCTCTTTCAATGGCCTTGATAGCCTTGTGAATCGTCGAACCGTTGCGCAGATGATTTCTGTCGGAGAAGGTTTTCGCAAACTCGATCAGCTCACGGGGACCGGGCGCGAGCTCGGCCTCCTTGTGGCGGCGATTATTTTGCTTTTAGGCTTTACTTCGGTGGCTTCGATGATGATGGGGCGCTTTGAAAGCATGAATGTGCAGCTCGCGGTATTGCGCGCGCTCGGCTACACACAAAAAGATCTGTTTAAAGTTTTGCTTTACGAAGCGCTTTACCTCGCGCTCGCGGCTTGTTTATTGGGAGCTCTCATAGACGCCTCTTTATTCCCATGGTTGCGTTCTTTGTTGGGTGCCAATCTGCCAGGAGAAGACATTTCGCCAATGCCAATAGGAGCGAGCTGGCCCGTGTGGGTTGCGGTGATCGCGGGAAATCTGATTTCGGTGCTCTATCCCATTTGGCGAATTTCGAAACAAAACATTCACACCAGCCTTCGCAGCATTTAAACTAGACCATTAACTTATGGCGTTTAAAAAAAGCTTCCAACTACAATCTGAATTCAAGCCTTCCGGGGATCAACCGAAGGCCATTGCTGATTTGGTTCAAAACTTTAAATTGGGGCTGAACCATCAAACTCTTTTGGGTGTTACCGGCTCGGGGAAAACCTTCACGATGGCGCACGCGATTGCGCAATTGAATGAGCCGGCTTTGGTTCTTGCGCCCAATAAAACCCTGGCAGCGCAGCTCTACGCTGAGTTTAAAGAGCTCTTTCCAAAAAATGCGGTGGAATACTTCGTCAGCTATTACGACTACTATCAGCCTGAGGCCTACATTCCTTCGACGGACACTTACATTGAAAAAGACTCGGCAATCAATGAGCAGATCGATCGCATGCGCCACTCGGCCACGCGGTCGTTGTTTGACCGTCGCGATGTGATTATCGTCAGTTCCGTATCGTGCATTTACGGCTTGGGTTCGCCCGAGGCCTACGAAGGCATGATGGTGCAAGTCGTGGCTAACACGCAAATGAAGCGCGATCATTTCTTGCGTGAATTAATTCGTATTCAATATCAGCGTAACAATGTCGACTTCTCGCGCGGAATGATTCGCGTGCGTGGCGATATTGTCGAAGTCTTTCCGGCTTACGAAGAGCAACGGGCTTTGCGCGTTGAGTTTTTCGGCGACTATGTCGAAAAAATTTCTTGGATCGATCCGTTGACGGGACAAGTTCTTGAAGAGCTCGACCAAATCGGCATTTATCCCGGAAGTCACCATGTCACCGGCGAAGAGAATTTGAAACGCGCGATTCGCACCATTCAAGACGAGTTGCGTGAGCGCTTGGTGGAGCTCAATAAAAATATGAAGCTTCTCGAAGCTCAGCGCCTCGAGCAAAGAACTTATTATGATATCGAGATGATGGAGCAGATGGGTTTCTGTCAGGGGATCGAGAACTACTCTCGTCACATGACAGGCCGTGGGCCGGGTGAGCCGCCACCGACATTGCTTGAATACTTCCCAAAAAACTTTGTGACCTTTATCGATGAGTCTCACGTCACGATCCCGCAAATCGGTGGAATGTATCGGGGGGACCGCGCCCGAAAAACCACTCTGGTAGAGCACGGCTTCCGTTTGCCAAGTGCACTGGATAATCGCCCGCTGAATTTCCAGGAGTTTGAGCGGATGATGGATAAAGTGGTATATGTATCGGCGACTCCGGCAAACTATGAATTCCAAAAATCCGAAGGTGTGATCGTTGAACAAATCATCCGTCCGACGGGGCTCATTGATCCCGTCGTGGAAGTGCGTCCGGTTCGTCATCAAGTCGATGATTTGTTGGCAGAGATTCGCATGCGCATTGCCAACAAGGACCGTGTATTGATCACCACGCTCACCAAGCGCAGCGCCGAAGACTTGACGGAGTACTATGAATCTTTAGGAATTAAAGTGAAGTACTTGCACAGTGATATCGACACCGTCGAGCGAACCGAGATCCTGCGCGATTTACGTCTCGGCGTTTTTGATGTGCTTGTCGGCATCAATCTTCTGCGCGAAGGCTTGGATATTCCGGAAGTGAGCCTCGTAGGAATTACGGATGCCGATAAAGAGGGTTTTTTGCGCTCGGAACGATCGCTTATTCAAACGATTGGCCGTGCCGCTCGTAACCTGAACGGCAAAGTGATTCTGTATGGGGATCGCATTACCGATTCGATGCGAAAAGCGATGGATGAAACAGATCGTCGTCGCCGTATTCAATCGGAGTACAATGAAAAGCATGGAATTACCCCGGCCTCTGTCAAGAAGCGCATCAAAGAAGGTTTGGGTGATACTTTCGATGGTTCCTTAGGTGTGCACATTGTCGGTGGGCCTGAACAAAAGATATTGGGCATTGCCCAGAAGTTTGGTAATGAGCCCGACAAAATCGCAAAAGAAATTGAAAAGCTGCGCGCGAAAATGAAAGAACATTCATCGAATTTGGAGTTTGAGGAAGCAGCTAAGGTCCGTGATGAAATCAAACGCCTGCAAATTGTCGATTTGAATGTCCGCAGCGGCGAAATCGAGAAAGAATCTTCAGTCATCCAAGACGGGGGCAAAAAGTAACGCCTATGTCGCAGAAGTTCGACGAGCTCAAAGAGCTGGTAAAAGAGTATCCTATCCAAAGCGGGGTTTATCTGATGAAAAACTCCGTGGATAAGATTATCTATGTCGGCAAAGCGAAGAACCTCCGCAATCGTGTGCGCAGTTATTTTGCCGACAGCAAGGATCACACTGCGAAGACGCGGCTGTTGGTTCAGAACATCAATCACATTGAATACATTCTGACAAAGACCGAAGTCGAAGCGTTCTTGCTGGAAGCCTCGCTCATTAAGAAACATCGCCCGAAATACAATATCCGTCTTCGCGATGATAAGTCCTATCCGTATATTCGCATGACTTGGAATGAGGATTTTCCGCGCTTGTACCTGAGTCGAAAGGTGAAAAAAGACGGCAGTCTTTATTTCGGTCCTTACACAAGCGGCGGGGCGGTGTTTGGGACGATTCGGTTTTTGAACAGAACTTTTAAAATTCGCGATTGCACCGATGCGATGTTTAAATCGCGCAAGCGCCCGTGCATGACTCATCAGATTGGCCGCTGTACAGCCCCGTGTGTGCAGTATATTAACTCCGGCGATTATCGCTCCGAAGTGGAAGGGGCTTTGTTATTTCTCAAGGGAAAAAACAAAAGTGTCGTTAAAACGATGAAGGCAAAGATGATGCAAGCAGCTGAGGAAGAGAAGTTCGAAGTCGCGGCAAGGCTGCGGGATTCGATCGAGTCTATTAAGGCGATTTTGCAAAAGCAGGCGGTCATCAACGATACTTCAGAAAAAGATCAAGATGCCATCGGCTTCTTTGGTGATGACCGCGGTTGTTTGATTGAAACCTTGCACGTACGGCAGGGCCGAGTATTGGGTACGCGCTCACATTTTATTCCCTTGCTAGACGTAGTGGACCCCACCAGCGATCCGCGTGAGTGGCTGGTTTCTTTTATGAATCAATACTACGAGGATAATATCATTCCGGATGAGGTTTTGCTGCCGACGGAAATTGGTAGTGACCTCACGAAACTGATGGAAGCAGTCCTGCAAGAGCGGTCCGGTCAAAAAAACGTCGTGCGGTTTGCAACCGATGAAAAGGGCCGCTCTCTCGTTGAGATGTCTAATCAAAACGCCAAAGCCCATTTTGAAAAATACGTTTCGAAGTCCGAAGAAAAAATCCGCGGCCTTGATGAAATCAAAGAGCGATTCAGTTTGCCACAAAGACCGACACGCATTGAGTGCTACGATATCTCGACCTTTCAAGGGGCGGAAACCGTGGCGTCGCAAGTCGTTTTTGAAGACGGCGTTCCTAGCAAAGAAAACTACCGACGTTATAAAATTAAAACAGTTCAAGGAACCAATGATTTCGCCTCGATGTACGAGGTCTTGAGTCGTCGCTTTAAACATACCGAGTACGAAGATCCGCATTTGATTGTGGTCGACGGTGGTAAAGGACAGCTGTCTCAAGCGATGAAGATTTTAGAAGAAATCGGACGCAAAGACATTCCGGTTGTGGGGCTTGCAAAGGCGCGGACCGAGTCCGATTTCCAAGCGGCTGAAGTTTCGAGCACAGAAGAGCGCTTTTTCCTCCCGGGACGTTCCAATCCAGTGGTGTTCCGGAACAATGCCGAGGCTTTGCATATTCTTGTCGGTATTCGCGATGAGGCCCATCGCTTTGCGATTACCTACCATCGTAAACTGCGTGAAAATACCAGTCTTGAAAGCGAGCTTGATTTTGTCGTAGGGCTTGGTGAAAAACGTAAAAAAGCCCTGCTGACTCACTTTAAAGGAGTCCAAGAATTGAAAGAAGCCGATCCTGAGGAAATTGCTCAATTGAAAGGTTTTAACAGAGTGCTTGCCGAGCGTGTCCTTTTGCAGTTGAATGAAGCAGAAGAGGACAACGAAGACAAAGCTGAGGACTGATGAAGAAGCACGCCTTTTTGGTGGGATTGGGAATTTTTTTAAGCCGTATTGCGGGGCTTGTCCGTGAACGTGTCTTTGCCCATTATTTCGGAAACTCCGATGCCGGGGATGCCTTTAAAGCCGCTCTTAAAATTCCAAATTTTCTTCAGAATCTTTTCGGTGAGGGTGTTCTTTCCGCAAGCTTTATTCCGGTCTATGCTCAGCTGCTCGCAAAGAAGCATGACGAAGATGCCGCCAAGGTCGCATCGGTGATTGGCAGTTTGCTTTTCGTGATGACCTCGGTGTTGGTACTCATCGGCGTTTTTGCAACGCCGTTTTTGATTGATCTCATCGCGCCCGGTTTTCAAGGTGAAAAGCGTGAGCTGACCATCAAGATCGTGCAGATTCTTTTTCCGGGCACGGGCTTTTTAGTCATGTCGGCTTGGTGCCTTGGGATTTTAAATTCACACAAGAAGTTTTTTCTCTCTTACGTTGCTCCAGTTGTCTGGAATGTAGCGATTATAGTGGCGATTGTTGGCTGGAGCCATCAAGATCAGTTTAATTTGGCGATCACGGCCTCCTATGGGTTGGTGGCTGGTAGTTTTTTACAGTTTTTTGTGCAGTTTCCATATGCTTTGAAGTTGGGACGAAAAATTTCTCCGAGCTTGAGTATGCAATTGCAGAGTGTTCGCACGGTGATGAAGAATTTCGTGCCGGTGGTGTTTTCCCGCGGCGTCGTTCAGGTGAGTGCCTACATCGATAATATGCTGGCAAGTCTTTTGCCAACGGGTGCGGTTTCGGCCTTGGCTTATGCGCAGACACTTTATCTTTTACCAGTAAGTCTCTTTGGGATGAGTATTTCGGTTGCCGAATTACCGACGATGTCGCAAGCGACGGGAACGGACGAGGAAATTCGCAGCTATTTACGAAAACGCCTCAATGGGGGGCTTCGGCAAATTGCTTTTTTCATTGTGCCTTCGGTGGTGGCCTTCTTGGTGCTCGGTGATCTCATCGTAGGAGCGATTTTTCAAACAGGTGTTTTTGATCGTGATAGCACGAACTATGTTTGGGCGGTTCTTGCGGGCTCGACCGTGGGTCTTCTTGCTAGTACTTTAGGCAGATTATACTCTTCGACATTCTATTCTTTGAAGGATACGCGAACTCCTCTGAAGTTTGCCTTTGTTCGAGTTTTCTTCACGACGACTCTAGGAATGCTTTGTGCATTTAAACTCCCTGGCTGGATCGGTGTGGATCCGAAGTGGGGAACCACGGGCTTGACCGCATCTGCGGGGCTCGCTGGTTGGATCGAATTTTACCTGCTTCGTCATACGTTGAATAAAAAAATTGGTGAGACTGGTTTAGAGCTTTCGTTCCAAGGTAAACTTTGGACGGTTGCTTTGGCCAGCAGCGCGGTTGCTTTCGCGGTCAAATTCATGTTGAATGATTTTGGCCATATTATTTTCCGTGCAGCTATCGTTTTAGGCACCTACGGAGTTTTGTATTTTGGCCTGGGATACCTCTTTGGAATTGAACAAGCGGCGTCCTTGGTAGAAAAAGTCAAACGGCGACTTTAAAAGGAGACGGCAATGAAAATTCTCAGCGCGATTTGTCTTGTGATGATGATGGCAACAGCGGCCCATGCAGAAGATTTTGGTTTGGGCGTGATTTTAGGAGATCCTTCGGGGCTTTCCGGTAAAATGAAACTCAATGGAAATCATTCCTTGGATGGAGCTTTGGCATACTCCACTGGTAAACATCATGGACTGCAGCTTCATTCGGATTATCTTTGGGATCGGGCGCGAAGCTGGGGCACCACTCAAGGGCCTTTGGATATGTACTACGGCTTGGGTGGTCGACTGATTTCTTACGACGATGACAAACATGAATCTAAAATGTCTCTCGGCCCTCGTGGTTCTTTGGGGCTTAGTTTCAATATCAATAATCCCAACATTGAACTTTTCGGTGAGCTGGCGTTGATTTTGGAAGTCATCCCAGATGTCACTGCCGACCTTGATGCGGGTATCGGTGCAAGGATTCGATTCTAATTCATGAAGGACTCGGTTCAGCGTTTCTTAATCGTGTTATTAGTGGTTGGTGGAGTTTTTTACTTCACCCAACGCAAGCATGATGATTCCTTGGAAGGAGTGGAGACGGAACGAGCGCCATTGCATTCAGCTGAAGTAGAAGCAGAGAAGCCGGTAACGCCACCTAAGCCTGTTGCGGGCAATGCCTCTTTTCCAGCGAGGGCTCCGATCGCAGCGGCACCGGCAAAGACCATCAAACCCATTCCTAAAGGTTCTTCACGTCCTAAAGATGCACTTCAATTTCGTATGGAAGATGGCGTTGCCGTCGTGCAAGGAGACTTGGTTGTTGGCGAGCTCGTTGAAGACGATGGAACGGTTGAAACCGGCTACGTCAAAATGCCTACGCTGAATTTATGGCGCGGTTCCGTAATTCCGTATTTTATTGATCCGTCTTTGCGGGATCCTGAACGAGTGCTGCAAGCGATGGAGTTGTTCTCGGGGACTGTGATCCGTTTTGTGCCCTTCGATGGGCAGGAAGATGCCATGGTTTTTCAGGAGGGCACTGGAATTTGCAAATCCTACGTGGGAAGAGTCGGGGGCCATCAGCCCCTTTGGATAGCGCCGGGTTGTCGCGCCGACGATATCGCGCACGAGATTATGCACGCACTGGGGTTTGTTCATGAGCAAAACCGCAGCGATCGAGATCAGTTCATTGTGTTGCACGCGGAAAATATCGAAGAGCAATATAAAGACAATTTTTTCCTCTTACCGCCGACGCTCATGTCTGTGAGTGGCCTGGCGCCCTTCGATTTTGAGTCCTTAATGATGTACCCGCCGTCTATGTTTTCAAAAAACGGCCAGCCGACTATGCAATCCAAAATCAAAGATCAAGAGATTCGCCCCGGCACCGGTTTGAGTCCTCGTGACATCGAGAGAGTGAATAAAGCATACGGCGGACAGTAGGACATCAGTTCCCATTTAGGGGGCCTCAGGCCGCGCCGCCAAATTGTGTGAAACGAAAAAGATTTTTTGCTCAGTCATTCTGTTCAAGCTGATAAAAAACTTAATGATAAAGCCCAAAGGTCTTTATCGCCCTTCGCGAATTATGGTTTCTGCAGAGGAGTTGAAGATTTTCGAGGTCGTTGGTTCCTCCCAGTGCAATTGAAATTACATGATCTATTTGTAAAGCATGTTTTGAGTTGCATTTAGTTTGAGAGTTTTTGTTTTTATGCTCACAACACGAGTTTGCCCTGGCCCAAACTTTTCTTTGAGTCGCCATTGGAATATGAGTTCGCTGTTGTTTCACCTCTGGTGCCGATGGCAGTTGTGCGTTAAGGCCAGGTTCGTTCTTCACGCTATCTTCTGATATTTCTCTTTTAACGAGACCTAACTTTTTCTTCTTTTGAGCGACGAGTTTTTCTAAGAGGAAATTTAAAACTGCACCATCTGAAAAATCAGAGAGTTCGTGGGCAAAGAGATTTTTAAACTCGGTTAAGAGTTCATTTTGCTTGGTATCTAACAGGGCTTCAAATTTGGTAAACTCAACTAGCTCTTCTCCCAATACTGGCACTGAAGTCGTGACTTTAAATTTCTCTGCCATGAGGGTTGGCATATTTGAAAAGCGCACCAGGTCTTTTTCTAGTTCCCTGATGGATTTGTTTTCTAGATGCTCGAATAAATCTAACTTTTCTTCCTTGGTAAGCTCATTCTCCGCAGACTTCTCTATTTTTAAAAAACTCTGAATTTTAGAAAGGCTTGTGATATTTAAGTCACCTGCCTGGATTTTATTCTCAATCTCAGGAAGCTCTGTGAGAAGTCTTGCTGAAGAAAGCCTGCGCTGGGTTTGACCTTCGGAGTATTTTAAATGCTTAGTGCAGTACTCATACATGGATGAAAACCCCAGATCAATAAACAGCCGACGTATTTCAATTTCACGCAAGTGACGTAAAATCAAAATGGTGTTTTTTCTTTCTTCGGTCACGAGATACTCTGTTTGTGCTAGCAAGTCGTCATCACGAAGGGATCTCAAGTTTTCATTGATCTCGAAATTTTTCTTATGCATGTTTAGCCTCCTTGTCACTCGTAAGCACTCTAGCATAGGTTTTTAAAGAAGAATTTTTCCCTCTAAAATCCTCTCTAAGTGGAATCAAAAAAACCACACGAGACCGGACTCACTTGAAATGAAGAATGCATAGGGATGACCTTGCAGTGCTGTTAATAGAGCTATATTAACAAGGTCTATACTGAAATTTTCCCGAGTGAAAAATCACTAAAACCCCTGTCAAATATTTTTTGTATTCCAAAAAATAACGCCAGCCTGCCTGCCACCGGCGCCGACGGTGATTGCGAATTTTTGGAGTTGAAGATGTGAGCGGAGTTGTGAAGCGTGATCGGGTGAAAAGAAGCGGACCTATCTATTACCGAATAGGGATAATAGATAGGATCGAAACTGGCTTTTTGGACGCCTCTGAAAGGGCCTAGTGCACCGAGTGCAGAAGATTCGAAGCTTTGCGGCCGCAGTCTTTGCAGTGGGCGACCTCTTCGACTTTGTCGGCTTCAAGAGTGTCGAAGTAGTTGAATTCAAGTTTGCCGTGACAAACGTTGCAGTGATTTAAAGCATATTTTAGTTTTTCTCGGCGTTGGATTTCATGCTCAGGGATCACGTTAAAGCGGAATACTTCCATAAGAGCCCTCCTGGCTAAAATTGGAATTCGGCGAGGGTCTTTGTTTCAGAACATCCTGTTCATTCACATGACCTGCCACTCAGGATCCCTATCGGCTTCTGAGTGTCTTAACTTGAGACTCCTTTGGTCTAGTTCTGGGTTAAAAATCCCTTTGACCAGGCATAGCGCAATGCGCGAGGCTGGTCATTGGTCTGGGAAAAGAATAAATTCGTCCCCATGGCAGCAGATTCGGCAGTGACGAACTATTTCTCTTACGTGAAGAACATCTTGGGTGTGAAAACCATCCAGTCGGCACGTCTTCGTCAGGCCATTCAAGAAGAGCAAGGGGCTGAAATTCCGACAACGAGCTGCGATCTTCTTTTTTTGAATCTCAAGCAAGCCAATGAACAAAGTGTTTTTGATGCCGATGCCGCCGAACTTTTGGATAAAATGATTCAGGCGATGCGCTTAAGTTCACGCCAGCATTTAATTCTGGAGTGCGATCTTGCTGGGAGCACTCAATCTTTATCGCAGATTCTTCAACAGTACACACAGAAAGTAACCACTCCATTTGTGGTTCTTTTTTCAAGCAAGCCGTTAAAGCCAGGTCTGCAGAACTTGGGTACCACAAAATATATTGAAACCTATGGTCCCGCTTATCTCTTGCAAAATACTAACACCAAGAAACTGGTGTGGGCGGATTTACAAAAAGTCATGAAGGAAATGGGTGTCGTATGAAACTCTTCGGGGCCTGCTTTGCAGTCCTGATCGGGTTTTTTAGCCTGAGTGCTCGAGCTCAAGAAAAGCAAACTTGCACTGTTGCAGTGACTATTCATGATGCCATTGGTGCAGCCACGTTGGATTACCTCACTCGCGCCGAAACGCTAGCGGCAGAGAAAAAATGCAGCTCGATTTTTGTGCGCATGAATACTCCGGGTGGCAGTCTGCAGAGCACGAGGCTGATTGTTGAAAAAATTCTCGCTTCACCCATTCCCTATATGTGTTTGATTTCTCCGTCGGGCGGACATGCCGGCAGCGCAGGGGCGATTATCTTGATGGCCTGTCATGTGAACGGTGGACTCGCGGCCACCAATATTGGCGCGGCAACCCCTATTCTTGGAGACGGTCGCGACATCCCTCAAGATCTTCGCAATAAAATGGTGAACGACACTGTCAGCTGGCTCGAGGGAATCGCAAGTTTGCGTGGCCGCAATCTCGAATTTGCAAAAGAAATTGTGACGGAAGCCAAGTCGGTGAGTGCAGAAGAAGCGCAGCGACTGAAAGCTCTTGATTTTGTTACCACGACTGAAAGTGAGTTTTTACAGGCGGCCCACGGTCACAAAGTGATTGTTGGCGAGAAAAAAGAAATCAGTTTGGAAGCGGGATCCCTGATAGAGTTCACGCCGGATCTTCGGTATCAAATTCTGAATTTTACGGCCGATCCAGAAATAGCCTATCTGATTTTCATGGGAAGTATCGCTCTTCTCTATGTGGAGATCACTCATCCGGGGCTAGTGGCTCCGGGAGTGATTGGCGGGATCGGTTTGATTCTGTCACTGATTGCATTTCATAAATTGGAAGTCTTCTGGGGCGGGCTTGCGCTGATATTACTGGGCATTGCCTTTTTGGTTGCGGAAGTTTTTGTCGCAAGCTTCGGCATTTTAGGGGTGGGCGGGGTGATTTCATTCGTTGTCGGCAGTGTCCTGCTCTTTGATAAAGACGTCACGGGTTACTCGTTGCCATGGACTCTGATTGGTGGCGTGACCATCGTGGTGGCGGGTATTCTCTTGGGGCTTGGCGGTCTTGCGCTACGGACACTGCGCCGTCAGCATCGTGATACGGATTATGATTTAAAAAGTAAAAATGTGAGAGTTGTCTTCGTCGATTCAACTGGACATTCGGGGCAGGTAGAGATCCTCGGCGAGGTTTGGAAGTTCACCAGTGATCAACCGGTTTCCATCACAGATACTGTGGAGGTTTTGCGCCGCGAGGGCCTAACCCTTCACATCAGAAAGAAGGAGTAAGTCATGGAGTTTTTAATTTTTCTAGCGGTCGTGGTCGTAGTCCTGATAACCGCCACGATTAAAATTTTACCAGAATGGGAGCGTGGGGTGATCCTGCGTTTCGGGCGCTCCATCGGAATCCGCGGACCCGGTTTGATTGTTTTGATCCCCGGGGTTGAGCGTATTTTGAAAGTGGATACAAGAACCATCACCATGGATGTGAAACCTCAGGACATCATCACCAAAGACAACGTCAGTATGCAAGTGAATGCGGTGGTGTACTTTAAAGTCGTCTCGCCGGAAGAGGCCATTACCAAAGTAGAAGATTACTTTTTCGCCACCAGCCAACTGGCGCAAACCACATTACGCTCCGTCGTCGGTCAGTACTACCTGGATGATATTCTCGCGCATCGAGAAAAAGTGAATCAATCCCTTCAAGCCATTTTGGATAAGCACACAGAAGCCTGGGGAATTAAAGTGGTCATGGTGGAGGTCAAGCAAATCGATCTTCCGAAAGAAATGCAAAGGGCCATGGCTCGCGAGGCTGAGTCTGAACGTGAACGTCGCGCAAAAGTCATCGCCGCCGAAGGGGAATTGCAGCGGGCGCAGAAATTGGCCGATGCGTCCAACCTGATGCAGAATTCGCCTTCAGCAATTCAATTGGCTTATTTGCAGACCTTGACGGAAATCGCTGGCGACAAAACGAATACAATCGTTTTCCCGCTGCCGATTGAGATCGTAAAGCCCCTTTTAAAGCTCGGGGAGCTCAACGATAAATAACAAGACAAATAACTAGACTACAAAAGACACGCAAGCCGTACTTTAATATTAGCGTTCCACCCGAAAAATTTTCGGACAAACTCAGGATGGAGTTTCGGCGAGTATGCAATGGATTGCGTGTTTTTTATTGGTATTTTCAGTGAGCCTTGCGAAGGCGCAGCCTGACAACGTCCGTGTACGCATCAAATCCGGCATGAATCGAATCGCGCTTTCTGGTCTGAATTTGCGTCTGATAGGACAGCAGCAAAACTATTACAAGGTCGCCATTCCTCAATCACGGCAAATGGAAATCTCGCGGGTGGCTGTTGCCGGAAAGTCCTACTGGCAAGTCAGCGAAGGCACTCGCGATGTGATGAGCTCCGCTCAGGCCCTTGTCGTTCAAGGTGAAAATCTTCGCCAAGATGGTACCGAATTGCCGAATAGAATCGTCCTTCAAGAAAGTAGCGATGGCCAGATCGATGTCATCGGAGTTGTGCCGATGGAAGAGTATGTGTTTTCCGTGCTGGCGAGTGAAATGCCGCTCAGCTGGCCGATGGAAACTCTCAAAGCCCAAGCGGTGGCGATTCGCTCTTACACGGAAGCGATTCTTCTGGAAAGAAAAGACAAAGCGTTTCATCTTGAGTCGACGGTTTTAGATCAGGTCTACAAGAAAATCAGCCAGCACAACAGCTCCGTATTGTTAGCCAAAGCCCGCGAAGCGGTGCGCGCGACGGAAGGAGTTTTCCTCACGAAACAGAACCGCATTTTGAAAGCCTTTTACCACTCGGACTGTGGCGGTAAGACGGTTCCGGCCGGATCCGTGTGGCGCCAGGAAAAGAACAACGATGCCGGTGTGGCGGTGGATCCGGGATGTCCCCTCAATCCCATGGCTCAATGGCGCTATCGGTTGCCAAAGGCAAAGTTCGCAAACCTTGTGAAAGATTTCTTGGGTGAAATTCGCAGCAATGAGTTTCGGCAGATTTTAGGATTTATGAATTTACGAAGTACCAATTTCGAAATGAAAGACCAAGGCGATGACTTGGAATTTGTCGGAAGAGGCTTCGGTCACGGTGTGGGCTTGTGTCAGTGGGGAAGCCGCGCTTTAGGCGTGAAAGGCTTTTCCTACCAAAGGATTTTGCAGCATTATTATCCTTTGGCTTCTTTAAAATTTTCGTCGAATTCAGATTAGAAATTCAAGAAAACGCGAGCAGCAAATAGAGCAACGGCACCGAATACGATCATGTTGAGGGCTTTGCTTTGCATTTTGTTTCTCCTTGATAATATGAATAACTCTTCGGGTTCTATCTTTGAGAACTGTAGGGAAATTGTAGAAAAAGTGATAAAAAGTTATTGATAAACCAAACTTCGTTGCCTCAGTCAGAGATGACGTCTTCAAAGCCTCGAATTGACACTGTCTGATTTTGTGACTGTTCGGTGACAAAAAATGGGTTCCCGGCCCTAGAAGCGTCCTCAGAGGGGGTGTCTCATTCTGAAAACACCCCTAAAAATCCATTGGATTTCAATAATTTAGTGGTTGGCACGGGCGGAGTCTAAGTCGGCACGGCGCTCGCAATGCTCCTGGGTAAGAGGTTCCCACTGTTTGGGGACTTCATAACAGAGAGGCACTTATGAGAAATGCGAAGCTTATCTTAGTTCTGGCGGCACTGGCCCTTTTAGGGGTTGGCTGTGCGAAAGAGATGAAGGCATCTGATAATACAGCTGTCGTGACTCCTCCTGTTGTGAATCCAACCTTCCCAACCAATGCGCCTCCAGGACAAGGACAGGGCTCGGCGGGAGATAACTGGGCTTACGGTAACACCGTCGCATTCCAGCCGGACTCTTTGGATATTTTTAATACTTATGTGGCATCTCATCCGTTGAATAATCCGACCAACGTGAAACTCAATGTGAACTTAATCGATGTCGGTAATGGCAAGTTCGCGGGCCAAGTGAAATTGGCTTACGACGATGCTGGCCAACATTATGAAGGATATTTCGTCGCAGGCTCTGGAACAAATCAATCGTTCTCGAGCATGGGGACGAACAGAGACGTTGGACTTTTCCACGCGGAGTACAACTACTGGTTCAATAACAACACGAATTTCAGTGGTTACTTCCAAGACAACTACGGTGCGATCGTTTTAGTGATCGATCAAATTGTGAATCAAGGCGACGGACAAAGCGGTGCATATGTCAGCGGATCCGTATGGTTTAAGAACTTTACCAAGACGATGGCTCCACAAGGAACTGAAAGATATTGCTGGTTCATCTACGACGGCCCTTACAACTGCCGCTCGCAGACGGTGATGGATAAGTCCAATGTTTATCCATCCAACAGCTATCGCAGACTCGGTACATTTACAGGACTCTCAAGATTGAAAGCGTTTAATCAATAATTAAGGATATAAAGAGGCGAATATGAAAACACAAACCAATAAGATTTCAAAGCTTCTGTTCACCGCTCTAGCATCACTAGTGTTGATGAACACGGCTTGCCAAAAGAAAAACGATAGCCCACCACCACCTCCACCACCACCTCCGGTGTGTACTGTTCAACCTTGCGTGAACGGGATACCTGGTGTCGGCGGTCAGCTTCTGTACAGCGGGACAGCGAGTTCTTACGCTGGTACTACTCAAGCTCAGTTCCAGGTTTCTGGTGATGTGAGCGGCAACGGCATGGGTCAAATCGCTGGTAGCGTGACCTTCAATAACTGGGTTTGCCAAGTTGGCCAACCGAATTTGAGTGGCGGCTATACAATGCAACCAAGCCAACAGGGTTACTTGCAATCAGATGTTTTCACAGGAACTGTTATGTTGGTAGGTCCTCAGGGTTCTATCCCAGCGACTGTGAAAGTAGTTCCGACACGCACTCAAGGAATAGGCCTTTTCAGCCTCTTTCTGAACCAATGTCAGAGCTATTATCCGATCGACATGAACTTTTAATTGAAATTTAAAAGGGGCGCCGGATGCGTCCCCTTGAAATGAGGATGATATGAAAACTACAAAACTCTTAATCGCAGCTTTAGCTTCACTGATGTTGTTAACCACTGCATGTGGTAAATCCGGTAATAATGCAGCGGAAGTTCCTGCTGGTAACGGCGGCGGAGTCAGTCCTTCTTGCACAAACTGCACAGGTTTTGTAAGTGGTCCGACGGTGTTTTCAGGAAATGTTTCTGGCGGTTCTTACCGTATTGACGGTTTGACGATCGTTTCGGATCAAAACAGCCTCGCATCAGTGCAAACCTCAAGTCCTCGTATGACAGGCACTTATCAAGGTCTGCCAACCGGCGGAACTTTCGTTGCATCGGGCTCTTCTTCCTCTTGCGTTCCTGATGGAACTTACTCAGTACAAGGTTTGACTGTGGGTATGATTTCACCAAACCTCAGTGCGCAGTCAGCGGGCCCAATGTGGGTGAGCTTGGTTGGCCCTGCAACGATTCGTTCTCCGATTTATATTGTTCCAAGAGATACCAATGGCGATGACATTGCGGATTCTGGCACTACCATTTATTTGTGGGTGTACTGCAATAGCGCTTGGAACTCGATTACAATGACAGCAAACTAATTTGAAAATTTCTTTCATTCTTTCGAAAGGGAGCCCGCAACGGTTCCCTTTTTTGTCACTTCGACAGGTCCATTGCTTTAACTGAATTATAACAATTGCACGGTTGTCAAAAGAATGGCGCGGCTCTTGCTCTAAGGGAACTCCAGCACGTACATTTGGAGGATCCTATGTTTGGACGTTTAGGTCTTGTGTTAGCAGTCTTGGGCATTTCTTTAAACGCTTCTGCAGAGAAATTGCAGTTTTTAAATGAATGCACTCAAGGCAAAGAGATCACTATCTCCGGCGTAGGGGATATTCTCCTCCATGCACCACTTCAGGCGCAGGCATTTAGCAGTAAAGATACATTCCGTTCTTTGTGGCCGGCGATGATTCCTGTTTTTGGTAAGTTCGATTTAAGCTATGCAAACTTTGAAGGTCCTTCGGCAGAAGGTTTGACCTCTTCAGGGCAAAAAATTGGCAAAGATGGAGATTTCACTTACAACTCTTCCGTCTATTCTTCTTATCCCATGTTTAACTATCACCCGCGTTTAGTTCAAGACATCTTGTCGTCGGGGATTGACGTCGTTTCAACAGCGAATAATCATGCGTTGGATCGCCGTGCTGTCGGCGCGGATATGACAACAGATGTGATGCGCAAAATCGGACTGCCATACACAGGGACCCGCCCTCGCGGTGCTCAGAGCGATCATGGTTGGCACGCGGTAACTGAAAAAAATGGTTTTAAAATAGCATGGCTTGCTTGCACTTTCTCGACGAACGGGTTTCCAGACAAAGACAATCAAGTTCTTGGTTGTTACACAGATACAAAATTCATTTATAACTATGTTCATGCGCTTTCGAAGGATCCTTCCATTGATGCGGTGATCGTGACTCCGCACTGGGGAGTTGAATACACTCACGCTCCGGCAAAGCAAGAAGTTCAGTTTGGACGCACCTTGATCGATGCTGGCGCGACAGCGGTGATTGCAACTCATCCGCATGTGATTCAGCCTTGGGAGAAGTACACCAGCAAAGTAACTGGCGAAGAAGGTCTGATCGTTTATGCGACCGGAAATTTCGTCAATGCGAACTTCGGCAGAGTTGCAACTCAAGTCGGCTTGATGGTTGGAATCAAGCTTGTTCAAGACGCGCGTTCGCACAAATTAAAAATCAAGTCGGCAAGATACTTGCCACTCGTGATGAAGCAGCGTCCTTATCGCGTCGAGCCCATCGTGGATGATTCGCAAGTGGGTGGTCAATATTCCACCATTTGGACCAAGATGTATCCGGCGGAAAACCGCATCAGCGATTTGAGTCGACCGTTTGCGAATGAATGCAAGAATTAAATTCTAATTTGCTCAAAGAAGTGTCAGTTTGATGTGAAACATCAAGCATTTGTTGAAGTCTTCAAAGACACCTTAAAGACGCGGTGCCTAAGTTCTCAGAAACTGACTTGCCTTTGTAACATAAAATCTCTTGTAATTGATTTTATGGAATTGGAACTTTGGGTAGAATTTTTCGACGAATTACAAAATGTCCGAGGTCGCGCACAGAACACCGTGATGGCGTACCGCCGGGATCTTGAACTCTTTATCGAATTCAAAAAGACTCACTCTCAGATTCAGGGTTTCTATGAGTTTATGAAAAAACATAAACTCTCGACGCGCTCTCAGGCCCGTGTGATCAGCAGTCTGCGCACCTACTTCCGTTTTTGCGAGTCGCGTGGCATGAAGTGCTCTGAGTTGCGTGAGCTCCGTCCACCGAAAGTAAAAGTGGGACTCCCGAAAGTTCTGACGCCACAAGAGTTTCAGCAATTATACGATGCTTCCGAAACTGGAGATCCGGTAAAGACTGCGCGCAATCAAATGACTTTGTTGTTTTTGTACGGTCTTGGCGTGCGTGTGACCGAATTGATTGGCTTGAACGTCACGGATTTCAATCCGACGGATCGTTGGATTAAAGTTCTTGGCAAAGGCAATAAAGAACGTCTTTCGCCGATCACCGAAAAACTTGCGGAACATTTGATTCATTATCTTCAAGAAGTTCGCCCACAACTCACAAAGGATTCTAGTCCATCGATCTTGATCAATGATCGTGGCCATCGTCCTTCACGCGTCGATGTGTGGCGGTGGCTGGCGGCTTGGTCGGCAAAGGCTGGCTTCTCGGAGCCCGTGAATCCGCATCGTTTCCGCCATGCCTGCGCGACGGCGTTGCTTGAAAGCGGTGCTGATTTACGTTCCATCCAATTATTGTTGGGACACGCAAGTATTCAAACCACGCAGATTTACACCAACGTCACGACACGCACGATGGCCACCACCATCGATGAACATCATCCGCTCTCGCATCTGCGCGACGTAGAAAAATAAAACTAAAATCCGAAATTCGTGAAGATACGTCCGGTCCATCTGTCCGGATGGATCTTTATCACGAGTAATTTCTTTCTCGACTTGGCTTTGCCTTTGCTTAGCTGAGTCTGCATGAAATTAAAATCACTCGTACGCGAAAATAATTCTTTGGTTCCAGTGGAAGTGGAAATCACGCTCTTGCCAGGACTTCCGACAATTCAATTCTTAGGCCTGCCAGATCAAATCATTCGTGAAAGCATACATCGAATTAAAAGTGCCATACGCCGCCAAGGTTTTGAGTTTCCAAAAGCCCAGCAGGTATTTGTGAATATTCGGCCCAACCACCTCAAAAAGTCTTCCCGTGGTCTTGAGCTCGCCGTGGCAGCGGGAATTCTTTGGGAAACAGGGGAGTTGCCCGCGCCCGTCTCGCAAGACAATTACTATATCTACGGTGAGCTCGGTTTGAGTGGCGAGGTTTTCGAGCCCGAAGATCTCGCGAGCGATTTTGATGCGAATGAAAACGTGCAAGTGCTGACGGGGGCATTGAGTTCAGTGTGCTGTCCGTTTGCTCGCCGAGTGGTGCATGAACTGAAAGAGCTTTTGCAGCCGCAGTTTCATGAGCCACAGATGAAAATGCTTTCTGTGGAACGTCCGCAGGAAGGTTTGGATATTTATTTTAATGAAAGACAGGCCACGGTTTTGACTTTAGCTGCGTTGGGAGGGCATTCGTTGTTGTTGGCGGGCCCCGCAGGTTCAGGAAAAACCACACTGGCCAAGGCTCTGCCAGCCCTCCTGGCAGAGCCTCGTCCCGAAGAAGTTTTAGAAATCAAAAAAATCAATAAGGACCTTCATAACGGAGACAGTTTATGGAGACCTGTGATTCATCCCCACCACTCAAGCACCCCTCTGTCCTTGGTGGGTGGGGGTGTGCCTCCGATGCCCGGCGAGATAAGCCGGGCCCATCGGGGGATTTTAATTCTCGATGAGTTGTTAGAGTTTGATCCCAAAGTTCAAGAGAGTTTGCGCGAGCCCATGGAAGAGGGCTCGCTGCGAATCTCTCGCGGCAGCCGCGCCATCCGATTTCCAGCGGTGGCTCAAGTCATTGCGACCACCAATCTATGTCCTTGCGGAGACTACACGCCGGGAATGAGGTCGCGCGGCTGTCGTTTTTCTAAATTCCGTTGCGGCTCCTATGCGCAGAGGCTTTCGGGTCCTGTGGTGGACCGCTTTGAAATTCTGCACTTCACGGAACACAAGTTCCGGCATCAGCGCAAAGACATGGAGGACGATGGTTTTGTCACCGGTGCGGCCATCCTAGAGAAAGTGGAAGCCGCTCGCGAGTGGCAGAAAAGTCAGGGGCGGGGAGGGGTTTTGAACTCCCGTCGGTCGTTGGCAGAGATCGAAAAAGAGTTCGATCGCTTCTTTTTTGAGCACATGTTCAGTCATGATTTCGGTTCGCGCCGCCGTTACCAAGCAACGCTTCGAGTCGCGAGGACTTTTGCGGACTTAGATGGGATGGAAATCATCCAGGGAAATCATTTTGACCGGGCTTTGGACATCACCTGGAAACCTTTTGAGAAGCTGAAACGTTGGGATTAGTTGACTCAGAGCCTAGAACCCATTAATTTGGGTTCTCTTTTTTGACCCATTAAGGTGGTGTGGCCGAGGGGTTAGGCAGAGCTCTGCAAAAGCTCGTACATCGGTTCAAGTCCGGTCACCACCTCCAAATTCCGCAAGCAAGATATTCCAAAAATCAGTAAGTACAAGAAAACGCAAACAAGTGGTTTCAATGATTTAGCTGACTCTGGCTTCTAATTTATAACCAGATATAACTACTAATAACTCCTTTTGGTGCCAGCCAGGTGCCACTCAGGTGCCAGTTATTCGTTGTTATAACGAAGCTATTTACAACTAAAACCCGAGCATTTTCGAAGATTTACTAAAAACGGTGGCACCCAATCACTTCTACGAGGTGGCTGGGTGCTTTTCAAAGACCGGCCCGCCCTAAACTCCCTAAATACCAAGCGCTTACTTCGTAAGCGCGGCGATTTCCATTGCTGACCACCCGCCCTCTACGATGACGGGTGGTCAGCAATGGAAATCGCCTAACAAAGGTTAGTGGAAAATAAGAGAAGGGAGTTTAGGGCGGGCCTAATTACAAATTTAGGAGTTCGGTGTGGAACCGGGTTTAATACAAAGTACAGATGTTAATACGTTATCGGGGTTAGAAGAGAAAAACAGAAATGGTAATTTAAAGGAAAGAATAAGACTCACGAAGAGAGACATTGAGATATTGGTCTTTCTTCTGGAAATGAAATTTTGTTCGTTGGACGAGTTATATTTCAAATTCTTTAGATTTAATCTTGATGGTTCGGAGAGTAGATCTTCGTGGTGGGCGAGGGATAGGGTCAACGCTCTTAGGAGTTTGAAACTGATCTCGACGGTGCACTTCTATACGGAGGCTAAGAGTTACTATTTGGCGACTCGTAAGGCTTTTAAGATAGTACAAGGGCATTTAAATGGGAGGAGCATTTGTAAGCCGACTTTCCGTTTGGATATTCGAACTTTTGAGCATGATAAGTTAATGACGCAACTGAGGCTGGATCTTGAAGGCCGAAGGATTGTTCAGGACTGGAATTCTGAAAGGCTGCTTTCAGAAGATCCAAAGTATAAAAATATTTTAAGTCGAGAGTTCCGACCGGATGCCATTTATTTGACATATCAAGGGAAGAAAGTCGCTTTTGAGCTAGAGATATCAACAAAGGCGAAAAAGCGATACCAAGATAAAATTAAAAAATATGTTTCGATTATGAGAAGCCAGGGTAGTGATGGAAAGCTATTCGAGGCAGTTCATTATGTTTGCGCAAAAGTTTCAGTTTTTGACCTTTTGATAAACGAGACAAAAATCTACAAGGATTTTTTCAAAATTGAAATGTTATCAAATTTTAATCTTGGGGCCATTAAAGACTCGGCTTCTGTTAAGTCTAATCAGCTCTCGCTTTTTACAAATGCATTACAAATTGCATAATTCGTCACTCAACACATTTAACTAAAATTAAGAAAATAAGGATCACTACAATGAAACAAAACACAAATACATCAACACAACAAAAGCCACAAAACTTCACGCGCCCATATCCAAATCCAGCAGTTGAAAAAACACCTCCGGAATCTCAATCATTAAACCCAAAAGATCTCGACATTCTCCAGATGGTTTTGGAAATGGGCTATTTGAATATGGTTCAAATAACTAAAAAGTTTTTCGGTTTACCGAGCATGGTGACAGAAAAAGCTGCCGGTTACACCGTCCGAAAACTCATACGAATGGAGCTTTTGAAAACAAAAGATGCAGAACTCAGTGACAATACTTTACTTATGGTGACTCCAAAAGCACGCGAACTGCTAGGAGAAAAACACACCGACAAGAAACTTCCAGAGCCGCTTAAGAGTATCTTTCAGCCACGAGTGAATCACGATTTACTCCTCAACGATTTAAGAATTCGATTTGAAGAGTTGGGTTTCTTAAATAAATGGGTTTCCGAAAAAATGATGGAAGAAATCCCCTTTTTCAAAAGGCTGTTTCAAGACTTGCCAGATGCAGTTTGCAAGAAAAGAAACGGTAAGGGCTACTTCTTGGAGCTTGAAGTTTCGATGAAATCACCGAAAGTTTACGCTGAGAGAGTCCGAGAGTATCTAAAGATTCTAGAGCTTGAAGAAATCAAGGATGCGGAAATTGAGGGAGTTGTTTTCTTTTGCACAGATGAAAAAGTGAAAGACAAAATTAAGGAGCAAATCCCTGAAGGAGTAAAAAATATCTCAGTTCTGATGTATTCAAATTACTTCCAAAGACCGGAAGTTAAGAATGAAAACTAAGAATATTACCTTAGGCAGGATTCAAGGAATCCTGCCTAAAAAAGAAGTACTAACAGAAGCAGAGCTTAACCACCACGTTCACATTGTAGGAGCCTCAGGGTTTGGAAAAACGGTATTTTTATCTCATATTGTAAAAGATCGAATTGAGCAGGGTAAGGGAGTGTTATTTTTAGATCTTAAAGGTGATATTGATACCATCGAGAAGTATATGGACTACGCCCGCCGAGTAGGGCGTGAAAAAGATGTGCAGGTTCTTTCACTCTCTGACCAAAAGATATCATCAAACTATAATCTCGTATCAACTGGGACTGCTACACAACTTCGTGATAAGATCATGAATTGTCTTAATTGGTCTGAAGAGTATTACAAAAATCAATCTGCAAGCTTCCTACTCAAACTCCTTATTGGATTAAGTTGGCTGAGAGATAATAAACAGCAAGACTTCTCGCTTGCTACCGTTCTAGCTGCAGCCATTCACCCTGAGAAAGTCGAAGAGATATGCCTGCAAATACCTGAAAGCGAAACTTTCGAAAAAGAAGTCATCGAGTCTTGTTATCAATTCATAAAAGAAAACGGAAACTATAACTCTATCCAAGGTTTAAGAACGCAGCTGGAATCATTAGTCCTTTCAGATTTCGGCGGATTGTTAAAAGAAAACGATGATGGAATTGACCTTTTTAAAACGGTCACTGAAGGAAAAATCATCTTTATCTTTTTAGATACCCGAAGGTACTCCGATACCGCCAAATCAGTAGGTCGATTTATCCTTCAAGATTTAAAAATGGTCTCAGCTAGAATTGACGCTGAGATTCCGAAAACTAACCGCAAGCCCTTTGTTTGCATTATTGATGAGTTTGCCGATCTAGCCCAAGAAGATTTTATTGGGTTCCTTGACCGCGCTCGCAGTTCAAAAATGTCTATCGTGGTTGCTCATCAAGAGATCTGTGATTTGTTAAGAATAAGTCCTGAGTTTGCTGGCAGGCTCATGGGAAATACGTCAACTCTCTACGCCTTCTTACAGAAACGCCCTGAAAGTGCAGAAATTATCTCTAAAATGGCTGGAACTAAGAAAGCCTGGAAGGAGACGGTTAGGTCTTCGAAGTTGGGGTGGTTTGATATGCCGACGGGAGAGAAATCTCTCCGCGAAGTGGAAGAGTTTTTCATCCACCCTAATATAATCAAATCGCTCGGGGTGGGGGAGTGTGTGGTGGTGAAGAAGTATCCACGGGCGAGGAGTCATAGGGTGAGAATATTTCCCGAGGCGATTTGATATGGTGGATGGGGAGGTTGATGAAAAGGGCTCATCTACTTCGTTCTCGGGGTCAGCCTTGCTCTCCGACGTACTTATACGTACGCCTGCGTGGCAGTCTGCCCCCTGCGGCCTTGCAGCTAAACCCTTTTGATCAACCTATGGTTTAGGTAATTGGGGAAATTAGGTCATGAAGTAATGGAAATCCGAAAATGAAACTATCTCTAACCAACAAGGAGCTCTGTCTGAACCGGTGGGTTGGGTACCGGTGAACCTGTACTACATATGCAAAGTCACTACTCAGGATGTGACTTTGCATATAACCCACAATTTTTAGTGGCCTGTTGAATTTGCGACGTACCTCTAGATTATGAGAGTCAGAGACTCAAAAGTGCTAGCGCACTTTTGAGAATTGATAAAACCCTGACGGGTTTTAAGCTATGGCGGCTAAAGCCGCCAGAAAGTTCTTTTTCGCTAATCTAAAGTCGCGCCAAGCACAATCCCACTTCTCCATGCAGAACGGTGGGTTCTACGAGCATGGGGAATTGAAGAAGTTCAGTCTGTTCCATGTGCTTGGCACGCCTTTAGCCGCTCGGAGAACTTTATATCCAGAAGAGCCAGAAAATTCCTTCGGAATCTCCTGACTCTTCTGGTGAGAAGCAATGATTTCCGGCTTCGCCGGAAAGTTTAATATATTTTCCCCCCGCCCAGGCAAGCTGGGGGCGACCCTGGGCGGGGGGAAAATTTTTTGAAGAACAAAAAAGGAGATTGAGAATGGAAATGGAGAATGATTTGCAAATGGACTTAGATTTTCTAGCGCCAGATCCGGAGGAACTATTTGCAGAGCTGAATAAAGGACATTGGTTCGAAAACGATTTATACACCGTTTATTTAGCCAAAGATGGAAAAAGAAAAAAAGTAGTCTTGCGCACAAAGGGGAATGGCTACAAATATGTTGGTGAATTTACTTTCGAAAATTGCCAAAAGATTCAGTTCATAATTCCTGCCGTGGGATTTGATTGGAGCCCACTTGAGACAATGGGAACTTGGGGAGTAAGAACACAATTTGGAATTTCCAGATTGGAAATTCTGAAATTTCGACTTTTATACAGCAACGTATTTTTACTGGATAAATTAGTCTTCGAAGATCGACCGTTCACTGGCTTGAGTAGTTGGGGAGACCTGATGGATGATGAAATCACCATATATCGTTCGATGGTTTGCTGGAGAGGGTTTAGAAGTTTCAAATACTCTTTGCTTCGTAGGAGTAAAAGATGACGAAGCGTAGCTATCTCCAGTACTGCCGGGCCCCTCAGGGGCCTATGATCACGTCTATTACCCATGTATTCGAATTAAAGGTTATTATAATGACTATAGGTAATATATTGACTTTTTTTGAAATATCCATTATAGTTCTGGTTAGGAATTAGCTTTGGGAAACAAACTATTAGACCGAGTTAATTCCATAGGCGGGCTGGAGATTGAGATCTGGTCAGATGATCTAGATCACGCAATTAGTGGACATCCTGAAGTAACGATGGATAAAGTTCGAAGAGCTTTAAAAGACCCATCTAGAGTTATTCAAAGTAAGAGTTCCGGAAATGCATGCTTGTTCTACTCTGTAGAAGTTAAGATTAGCGATACTGAGAGCTTGTATTTTTGTGTCGTCGTTGCAGTCACAAAAACCGGAGTCGGCAAAATGGTCACAGCATATGATGCTGACTTCATTAAGAGCGGAAAAGTTCTATTTTCAAAGGAGGTAGAAGATGAATCTTAAATATTTACCCGATAATGATTTAATGTATATCTACTTTGAAATGAATATTCCAAATATTCAAACTCGCACGAAGTTTGAAGATATTTATAAGTTCGTGGCAAAAGCTGATAAAAATAAAATTATCGGCTACGAAATTGAAGGTTTAAGTCAAAACCTCGAGCGGGTTTTGACGGACCTCAACCTTAACAGGAAGCAAAGGCTTGCAGTCTGTTTGTTTTATCTCAGAGAGAAGGACGGGAAAACTCAGAAAGAGTTTGCTTCGCTGTTGGGTATTTCGGAGAGCGCTTATAAGAGCTTGGAGAAGGCCGAGCATAATACGGGGTTTGATACCATCGAGGTGATCTTTGAGAAGTTTGAAGATCAGAAAATACTTGGCAGTATTTTCGGGAAAGCCGGGTAAGTTGATGAAAAGCATCCATCTGCGGCGTTGTCGGAAAACCTCCTTTGTTGCGACGTACTCACTCGTACGCCTCACTTCGCAGAACTTCCTCCGCCTTGCATCTGAATACTTTTGATCAACCTGTGATATAAGTAATTGAGAGAATCATAATGACTTGAATTTAACCCACCTCGTTCGTATTGGTCATTATTGAGATCTATTCGATATCTCAATGGACATTCAAAACCATGATGTGAGATGGTTTCGACACAAAACACCCCTATCAAACCAGTCAATAATACATAGACGCGGCTAAACGAGCAGCTTCGCTACCGAGATCGGCGTCATATAGGTCTTCAAATGTTCTGCGCATGTCTTTTTCAATTTTGCTGGCGATGTATTCGACGCCTGTTGGTTTTTTTCGATCGCCATCTTTCCAGGCATATTCGTCTGGATGTCCGGCAGCAAACTGGCGAAAGATGGACTCTTTAATATTCAATACCTCTTTGGGTGTTTTACCTGCAATTTCATCGCTTAGTTTTTTTTTCCATTCTTGATCAGTCATGACTATTGCTGCCTCATAAGATTAAAAGTTAAATTTGGAACTAAAGTTAGTTTACCTCAGAACTTTTATTTTAAGAACTGCAATTAAAAGTTTTTAAATTTGATGAAATGGATTTATGGCCGATTTGAAACATACTTTAGAATACCCAACCAGCATCTGGGAAACCTCGCCAGATAAAATAAATGATAGTGACCTTGGAAAGGCATTTAACGAGGATATCAACAAAGTATTTTTAAAACAGCCGCTTTGGCCTCGAACCTAAACCCTTTTGATCAACCTTAAAAAATTAGAGAAATGTTCGAAATGAATAGTGAAAATATATTTATCCAAGTAGGAATGCTCCGATCTGCAATCATGTTGGAGTATTCTCTTATTTTTGATGAAGGCTATTAATTTGATCGCTCGTCTAGGCTATGCTATTTTACGGATTTCTAGGAGAACAAATTGTGAGTTCAATTTTTAGTGGATTGATCATTTTTTGGATTGTAATTGGTCCTTTGACTGCTTGGAGATCAGTTGATAAATGTAAAAGACAGATTCAAAATGAATACTCAAATGAGTTTTTGCAAAAAAATCTGGCGCAAGACAATACCTGGTTAAGAGTAAGAAGCGAAGACAGGGCAGTCGCATTTTTGTTTCAGCCGAAAGACCTCAATCAAAAAGAGTTCACAGTAGTTTGCAATTTTCAAAATGGAAAATCAGATAAGATTTTACTAGAGACATTCGATGGGAATAAAATTGCAGAATTTATCAACACTTCAAAGACGTTGTTAAATCCCTTCAATTGGTAAGTCTAAGTTGTATGCTCTTGTTTCAATTTAATCTAACAGCTGCTTTTAATCACAGATTTTAAATTGATACCTATTCTGATCCGGTTTTCCTATTTGGATAATCTTCTAGAAGAATGCCATTGTAATTTTCTACGAGTTTTTTGAGCTGGGTGGCTCTGCGCGGATGTTTTCGATAAGTTTTATATATCCAGTCGTACCATTTGTGATAGCGGTCGTGATCTTCACGCGGCATTACACACAAATTTGATGGTTTATTGTCATTTCGACGACCATTGATGTGATGAACGACTTCCCAACGTGCTAAGCGACGCCCAAGGATTTCTTCTGCAATCAATCGATGTTCATACTTGTCTTTGCCAGATTCCGACGCCGTGATAACGTACCCATCTTTATTGATGCGCTTGCTGGAAAAGAGCCAACGAAAAAATAGATATATAAGCCTGAATGGGAGTGTAACGATGTCCCAGATGAGACTATTCAGTGCTCTCTTTAGGCGTCTCTCAAGCTTTCCCATAGTCTACGTATCGGAAGAAGTTACGAGCCTTGCAATACTATCTAACTAGAAAAAGCGGGCTCAACGGTTTTGAGAATCAAATCTTGTTATTTTTTATCTTGCGTTAATCGAGAATAAAATCGGCAGTTCTCTCAAGATTGTAACTAAGCTAAATATTCGATTCTTAGATTGAGACATTGAACGGTTGAATAGTTAGTAGCATTCTTTAAATGCACCCTTTGTTCGATCTTTTTTCAACAGGTTGTACTCGTGAGTACCGATAATCTAACTGAGGTGAACATGCAAAAAATTGAGTTTCTGGTAAAAGGATCAGCGTCAGAACCTTATAGAGTTACCATTGAAAATCGCAATAATAGTGTGGCTGCATATTGTACTTGTGCAGCGGCAGAGAATGGTACGTTTTGTAAGCATAGAGTTCGAATCCTTCAAGGGTCTGAAGAAGGAATAGTAAGTGGTAATACTAAAGACATCCAAGTTGCAATGAATTGGCTTAAGGGTTCCGAGTTAGAAAAAGTTATCCTTTCTATTGAAACGAAAGAAAAGGAATTAGAAGCCACAAAAAAGGTAATTCAAGATTTAAAGAAAAAGCTCTCCCGCTTACTCATAGCTGCCTGATTTTAGGAAGATACTTTCATAACCTAAAAAAATTAGGGAAAACGGATTTTGAAATTAAGGATAATCTGGCCAGTCTTCGTTTCGGTATCCACGCATGCTTTGAAGGAAAGCGTTGGTTCTTGCAAAACGGTTATCTGTAGCGGCAATCTCTGCATACGCGCGCACGATTACCTTGATATCATTTGGAAAACGATTTCTTAGATTCTGAGCGGCGCCTTGGATCAGTCCGGCTTGGCCGTTTGTTCTTAGAAACTCGTTTTTTGAATCTGCAATGATACTCGCCTCCCAATCGCGTTGGTTCTGCATTTTTATTAGTATTTCGTTTTGCGAATTCTGCTTGTCCATGATCTCATTTTGACGGTGCAAAAGTTTATTTTGCCAATAGAGAATCCAGGCTCCCAGTAATCCAAGAGCAATTTGAATCCCATCGGCATGAGTCCAAGCGTCTAAGCATTGATTAGGATCTGCCATGGATTATCCCTTTACTTATATTGCGGTTTGTATTGCTCTTCCACTCATACTAGTTAAAAATACTAATATATTTATGTCAAAGTCGTTCTTTCTCGTACGCGATTTAGTCTAGAAAGTTTAATTAGAAAAATAGGTTATTATGAAATTGATTTTTCTCACATTGATTACTTTAAGTATATCACAGGCCAAAGATTTTAGTTTTTCCCTGGAAGTCACTTATCCAGACTCCGAGAAAAAAACGTTTATCGTAGATGATGGAAAGTTTGATATAAAGTTACAATCAGAGAAGTGGCGTTGCATAGTTTCGCCAATCGATAAGTCTGACAAATCAAATATAGGCCGGGTAATTCTGTGTGATGGGCCATCTGATACTAGAGTTGTCGCTGGGCTTACATGCAAGAAAAGAATGGAAAGAAGCTCCGCATTTGCAATTTTTGAGTCAAATAGATCCCACAACCTTAGACTGTTTTGTCGCTAGACGCTGAACATAGGTAAATTATTTATAGACTCGAAGAGTTTGCGCATTAGTTGAATTGTGGTACTGGAGTCTTAACAAATTCGCTTAAAATGATATTTTGTAACACAAGGTCCACCAATATTTTTACATCATGTGCATGTTCAAAAGTAGCTAGCGTTGAATTTGGATTCTGGCAATGGGCGACAATGCTAGAGCGGATTTTATACACATTATTGAATTCTACTAACGCCTGTTTTGGTACCTTACAAATTTCCAATGCCCTTGTTATATCTTTATGTTCATTCTTAAGGGACTTTTTCTTTAAGATGGATACAGTACACAAATTTTCCAAACACCTATAGTAGCACATGAATATTTCATCATAGAAATTTATGTCTGCGACGGGAGTGGCAAATAGGTGCAACCCTTTAATGTAATTTAAACTTACAAGCCTCCATGTTGTTTCCAATTGAGACTTAGAAATAAAGAGAAGACCGATCAAGAAAGACGAAATGTCAAAAAGCTTCGTGTCGAGTGCATACTGAAGTTTACCGTCAGTATAGAATGAAACGGGATGTGACATGTGTTTTAATTCCACATCTATCTGTGAATTTGATTCGTTGTCGAATTTTTCAATGAATCTGTCTCTCCAATTGAAGCCGTGCCACCAGAATCTTCCCAACGTTGCTATTGAGAGGCCAACACACATCATATTTATGTGTTTCGTCGCCTTAATAAATATTGCTTCTGGTAATTGATCCTTTTCAATACCCTTAAAGGATTTTTTAGGGAGAAGAATTGTCAATTTAAAGTGGCTTGGATCGATAAGTTCGATTGAAAAAAGAGGGTTCAGCATTTCATTTGCTTCGCGAACAGTTTCCAAACTGATTGTAGAGGTGTAGCAAGAAACAGTCGTAGTTAATCGAAAACACGTTGCTTCATTTGTCTTCAGTCTAAAATTCTTTCCCAGTTCCTTTAGGAGAATCGGCATAATATCCGAAAATGCATCTTTATACATATTACTCTCGATCTAAAAATGATTCAAATTCATAGAAATTCTTAAATATATTGCTAGGGTGTTGTGTTGTTAGAGAAAATCTCAGGGTGTAAGTACTAGTGGGGCCATTGCTGGCGAATTTTTGGCTCTTTGTTTCATCTTTGTGTTTGGTATTCTTGTTACGTTGTCTTTATCTCGGTACCGCTAATTTCTACTGTTGGTCTCACAACGTTCTTATAACTTCTATTTCTTATAAGATTGATCAGAAATATACGGGAATCATCAGAGTTTGGTAAATGTTTTACTTTTGCAGAATTTAGTTCACCCGGATTAAGTGCAGCCAAAAAAGATTCTATTAAAATGGTTTGCTCATTTGTTAGGTTGTTGGCGTTACTGAGGTGACGACCATTACTGGCAAAATCTAGGCCGCCGCGACTATCTAAGTTCATTGCTTTCTCTAGGGCTTCAAAAAAAATATCTACGAAAAGGACGAATTTGTCCGGTCCATCAAGGTGCTTCGCGGCTTTTTCATACTGTAATGCCAGACTTATTAATTTTCGAGCTGGGAAACATGTAATCCATTTCCCACTATTGATCGGTGGATTCGATGTGGTCTTTGATAGTATTTTGAATAATGACTGTTCTGATAGATCGAAAAACAAAATTTTTCCATTTAACTTCATTGCGGCTTCAATGTACTGATCTCTTTGCAAAATTGAGCTGTATCCGAATGCAACTATATATGAAGTGTTGCGTCTGTATCTGAATTGCAAAGTGTTGTAAATAGCGCTTAATCCTAAAGCCCCGCGATCAAAATCTTCAATTATTTTTATGGTTTTGTTTGTACGTGATTCAAGAATTGAAGAAACAATATAAGTCAGTCTCGATCTTTTAGTTACAAAGATAGTCGTGAAATACGCGATAAAAGGAGAAAGCATACCTAGAACGATCACACCTTGAGAATATGAAGCAATTCCAAAAAAAACTAAACTCAAACAATATGCAATCCACAAAACATGAAATTTAGAATCTGGACTTATAAGATGAGAAAAAACTTCGTCTTCATTTGTGGCAGTGCTCAATGATGTAACCAATGGATTATGAATATTTTTAAATTTTTCTTTTTCCATTAAAAATGTCGAAATAAAAGTACTTTTTCCTGAGCCCCACGGGCCTATGATAAAAGTTATATCGCCATTATAAGTGCAATTCGAATCAATGAATGCTGCAGCGTCTCTCCACTCTTCAGGAAGTTGGTCGAGGGGCTTTGGGAGGTCACTTTTGTCGGAGATTTGAAGGAGAGATCGGAATAGAAATTTCATTCTTAACACTTTCTAAAATGGCATTTTCGACTCAATAACTAGGGCTTAAATTCCTGAGGATTTTCTGAAAGATTTCGTTGAATAGTGTACATGCTTCGAACTAACTCTTCAGAAATTGCTCTAACTGAGTCTTCTTCAATTGTATTTTCAACAAATGTTTGCTTTCCGGAAAGACTCATCAAGGCCATTCCGTCGTCAGGAAACTCCCTAAGTCGTGTGAGGTCGTTCAATCTCTCTCCTTTGAGATCGCCAAGTGAGTCAGCTTTTTTGTCTTCGACTAACGACTTTCTTGTCCAAGTTCGTCCGTATTTATCTTTAATAACCGTCTCCCGAAGCCATTCGTCAAAAGTTAAATTTCTATTCGGCATTTTTCCAGAATCAATGTGCATTTGAAAAGTAGCGGAGGTGACTTCACCTTCAACGAACGAAACCTTTGCCATCAATAGAAGAGGTTCCGCGAGCCAATTTCCTTCCTGCATCCGATGAGCCGATGATATGAAATATGGTAACTGATCTATTGGAAAGTTTCTTAAGCCTTGTCTGTTTCCTATCAATTCATATAGCTGGTCTAATATGAGTTTTGAACTAGCTTGCTTTTGCGCTTTTGAATCAGCTTTATCATAGAGTTTATTTGATTCCCTTAAAGCTTCAATTTTATACAAGAACTCAGGCGTAATAATCCTTCTAAGAACTTCAGTTTGTAATTGCTGGTTAGTTGCGACCAGCTCAGAATCTCTTCCAATCCAAATAGGAGTTTGTAGAATTGCCCACAGGATAGCTGCTAAGACCAATATACCCGCAGCTGTTGAAAGTTTGGCTGGGAAAATTCGGAATATATCATTGTATCGAAAGCTAAAGAAAATATGCGGTCTAAAGTAACAAAAGGCTATTATTGGTGTCGAAACAAAGGCAGATACAACAGCAATCGGAAGTGTGGCGCTATTTGTAGTAAAAGGCCACTTAAGACTGAGTAAAAATAATCCAATTAATATTAGCGGGGAATACACTTCTTTAATTAACCTATTTGGAATAGGACGTCTGAAGGCCTCGAAATACCGCGAAATCTTTGATTCTTCTGTTGAGCTTAAATTGAAAGTGCCGGCCTCTACTCTTATCTGAGATAACTCGCGTTCACTACCAAATGAAATGCTACCTGATATTTTATTTCTTGAATCTGTAGATTTCTTATATTTGAAGGCAAGTTTAATGTTCCTCCTATTTAGTGGATGAGTATCCTGAAGGGCCGATAAGAGGTCATCGACTGAACAAAATTGAATGTCTTGATGCTCGTGATTAATGAAGGTCGTTTCAGTAATTTCAAATTCAAGGAGGCTATTAGATAAAGACGCAAATAAGTTTTTGAAAGACTCTCTATCAAATGTGGCCTCAGGCAAATTCTCGGGCATTATTAATTCTTCCCAATCTTCCGAATACAATCACCTTCGACCCAATCATCGACCTTATAGGTCGTGCGGAGTTTGGTGTATTCGCTATTAGAGAGGCCGCTTTCTTTTTCGAACTGATAGCCGGCGAGTTTTTCTGCTTCGGCCAACGAGGTGGCCTTGCTACTCGTATCAAATTTTTTGTCGTCTTGTTCAAAAACGAAAGCGATTGCTTTCTTAGGAGGAGTTTCGTCGATCACAATTTTAAAGAACTTCTGAGGAATTGAAACTTTGGACTTGAACTTCTTTAAATCTTTTTCAAGGACAGGGCCGCTAATAACCTTAATTTCTTCTTCGGTACAAGCCCAATTGCGCACTTTTGTCTCTAGTGACTTCCAAGCGCCGCGGTTTAGCTTTTTCTTTTGAGGAGTCATATTAGACATCACAAAAGTTTCATCATTTGCATCTTGATCCCAAATGAAGTCTTCTGACGGTGCCAGATGTCCTCGATCGTAAATCTTACCATTGAAGTCCGTGGGCTTAGCG
>Ga0255338_1001835_pt1 | contig 36377 bp, 29 predicted proteins | sample MeOH1_35cm_T4_19_FD_203715 | JGI IMG/M metagenome (GOLD analysis project Ga0255338, IMG submission 203715) | Sandy soil microbial communities from University of British Columbia, Vancouver, Canada - MeOH1_35cm_T4_195 | ecosystem: Engineered > Artificial ecosystem > Sand microcosm > Unclassified ...
GCATGTCGATTACCCTGCATAGAATTGTCGACAATCGCAAGGAGACGCTGAAGACAGTCGTCACCAACCACGATGGCCGTTGCGACCAGCCCCTGCTGGACGGCGACACCATGGCCGCCGGGGTGTACGAACTCGAATTCGGTGCCGGCGATTATTTCCGCACCCAGGGCACGAAGTTGCCCGAGCCAGCTTTCCTCGACGTGGTGACGCTGCGTTTCGGTATTGCCGATACCGCCGCGCACTACCACGTGCCGCTGCTGGTTTCCCCCTGGTCGTACTCGACCTACCGCGGCAGTTGAGCGCGGTACGGGAAACAAAGGAGACAAGACATGGAAGGCTATATCCTCGACTGGGCCAATATGCTGCTGCGGTGGGTGCACGTGATCACCGCGATCGCATGGATCGGTTCCTCGTTCTATTTCGTCTGGCTGGACAACAGCCTGACCCGCCCCGATGACCCCGACCTGCAGGAGAAAGGCGTGGGCGGCGAGCTATGGGCGGTGCACGGCGGCGGCTTCTACAACCCGCAGAAATACCTGAGCGCGCCCAAGACATTGCCGGAGAACCTGCACTGGTTCTACTGGGAGTCCTATTCCACCTGGATGACCGGTTTCGGCCTGCTGGTGGTGCTGTACCTGTTCAACGCCAGCACGTTCCTGGTCGACAAGAACGTCATGGACATGTCGGCGGGCGCGGCGATCGGGTTTGCGCTGTCTTACCTCGGCGTGGGCTGGGTGGTCTACGACTGCATCTGCCGCGTGTTCGGCAAGAGCGACCGCACCGTCGGCATCCTGGTGGCGATCTACGTCGCGCTGGCTGCTTATGTGGCCTGCCACGTGTTCTCGGGCCGCGCGGCGTTCCTGCTGACCGGCGCGATGATCGCCACCATCATGAGCGCCAACGTGCTGGTGTGGATCATTCCCGGCCAGCGCAAGGTGGTTGCCGCGCTGCGCGCCGGCGATCCGGTGGATCCGGTGCATGCCAAGAACGCCAAGCAGCGCAGCGTGCATAACACCTACTTCACGCTGCCGGTGCTGTTCGCCATGCTGTCGAACCACTACAGCATGACCTACAGCTACAGGTACAACTGGGCCGTGCTGGTGCTGATCATGCTGGCCGGCGTGCTGATCCGCCAGTTCTTCATCCTCAAGCACAAGGGCAAGATCAACGTAGCCTGGCCTGCCGCCGGTGTCGCGGTGCTGGCCGTGGTCGCGGTCATGATCGCGCCGCAGCCGCGCGAGACGGTGGCGAACAAGGAAGGCGCTGCCGCGCAGGTGAGCTTTACCAAGGTGCAGGAGGTGATCAACTCGCGCTGCGTCCAGTGCCATGCCGCCGCGCCGAAGATGATGCCGACCGCCGCCAAGGGCATCAAGCTGGACACGGCCGACGAGATCAAGGCGCACGCGCAGCTGATCTATCAGCAAGCGGTGCAGCAGAAGGCCATGCCGCTTGGCAACGTCACGCAGATCACGGACGACGAACGGGCGCTGCTGGGCCAGTGGTTCGAGGCCGGCGCCAAGACGACCAACTGATCCGCCAACTGATTGACGGGGATCCTCGCGGATCCCCACTGACCGAGCATCGGTGATCGACGGTCCGGTGGCCGTGCAGCTTGCGGCCGGAGGTCCGGACTGACGAGGGTTTGAACGGGGCGCATGCCCCGTTTTTTTGTTTCCGCACGGTGGGCCAGGGGCAGGGGGCAGGGGCCAGGGGCCTATTGCAGGTTCGCTATGTAGTTGGCGAGGTTCTGGATATCCGCGTCTGACAAGCCACGCGCCACGCTGGTCATGTTGCCGGCGTCATTGGTGCGCTTGTGCGCGCGGAAGTCTTCCAGTTGCTTGACGATATAGGCGTACTGCTGTCCGGCCACGCGGGGAATTTCATTCTGCCCGCTGAAGCTGCCGAGATGGCACATGGTGCAGAGCACCTCTTCGGACTTCTTCCTGCCGGCTTCCACTTTTTGCCCGTCTGCCTTGAACTGGGAAGAAATGGGTTTCTGCGCCGCGAAATAATCCGCCAGGTCCAGCATATCCTCGCGCGATAGCGGCGTGGCCATCGGCGTCATCGGCGGGTGGCCGCGGCGGCCTTCCTGGAAGTCCCTTAGCTGCACGTAGATGTAGCGCGCGGTCTGGCCGGCGAGCACCGGATAGCCCGGATTGCCGGGGTTTCCCGTCGGCCCGTGGCACGCCACGCAGGTTTCCGCCTTGCGCTTGCCGGCCTCGGGGTCGGCGCGCGCGATGCCGGCCGCGCATGCCAGCAACACGCACAGAACAAGCGCCATCCCCGGCAGCGCAAACTGCCGGGGCCGTCCGAGGGCGCTGCGCATGCCTATTGCACCGCGAACACCAGCACGGTGTTGCCGCGCTTGAAGTCCAGTTGCGTGTTGCCGCCCGCCGCTACCGCGATGTACTGCTTGCCGCCCACCATGTAGGAAACCGCGGGTGCGTTGACCCCGGCGCCGCACTGGTACTCCCACAGCTTCTTGCCCGTGCTCGCGTCGAAGGCCCTGAACAGGCCGTTGCCTTCCCCGTTGAACACCAGCCCGCCGGCGGTGGCCAGTACGCCGCCGATCAGCGGCTGCTCGGTCTTAAAGTCCCAGGCAACCTTGCCGGTATCGATATTGACGGCGGAGAGCTTGCCCCATTGCGCCTCGGACGGGATGGTCTTGAACGCGCCGCCCAGCCATAGCTTGCCACCGGGGTAGGGCGTCGCTTCCACCTGGTAAGTCATGGGCTGGTGCAGGTTGGCGGCATAGGCCAGCCGCGTCTTCGGGTCGAATGCCATCGGCGACCATTCCACGCCACCGTTGGCGCCCGGCAGCATGCGCGCGCCGGAGGCGGTGGGCAGCGTCCACATGTTCTCCTGCGGGATCATGGCCTGGGAGAAGCGGATCAGATGGCCATCGCGGCGGTCATGCACATAGATGTGGCCGGTCTTGCCGCCGTGGATCACGCCGGGAATCATCTGGCCGCTCTTGTCGCGCACGTCGACCAGGATCGGCGGGCTGGCGGCGTCAAGGTCCCACACGTCATGGGCGACATATTGGGAGTGCCATTTGTAGGCGCCGGTATCCAGGTCGACTGCCACCATCGAGTCGGTATAGAGGTTGTCTCCGGGGCGGATGGCGCCATACAGGTCGGGCGATGGGTTGCCCACCACGAAGATCGCCATCTTGTTCTTGCGGTCGATCGCCGGCGGCATCCAGACGCCGCCACCAAGGGACTTGTAGAAGTCGCCGCCCTTGTCGGCCAGTTGCTTCTTCTCCGCCGCGATGTCGCGCTTCATGTCGCGGCCCGTCGCGTCCATGGTGGCCCAGACGCCTTCATGCCCTTTCTCGGGGATGGTGTAAAAGGTCCACAGCAGCTTGCCGTCGGTGACGCTGTAAGCCTTGAGGAAGCCACGGATGCCGTACTCCCCGCCGTTGGTGCCGATCAGGATCTTGTCGTCCACCACGACCGGCGCCATGGTTTCCGAATAGCCCCGCTCGGGATCGGCGATCTGGGTTTCCCACAGCAACTTGCCGGTCCTGGCGTCGAGCGCGACCAGCTTGGCGTCGAGCGTGCCCATATAGAGACGGTCGCCGCTGACTGCCACGCCGCGATTGTTCGGGCCGCAGCAGAAAGTCGTGATCGGACCCATCTTGTGCTTGTAGTGCCAGAACTCCTTGCCGGTCGCGGCATCGATCGCATAGACGTGGTTGTAGGAGGTGGTCAGGAACATCACGCCGTTGACCACGATCGGCGCCGTCTCCATGGACTCGAGCACGGCGGTCTGGAACTGGAAGGCCGGCTTGAGCCTGGCGACGTTTTTGGTGTTGATCTGGCTGCCCGGGTAATAGCGGGTTTGCAGGTAGGAGCCGTTCGAGTGCAGCCAGTCGTTCGCGTTGCCGCCGGCGGCATCGAGTTGCGCCTGCGTAACCGATGGCAGGGGCCTGGTCATGGCGGCGCCGGTTGTCGTGGCAGCACCCTGGATTTCGTCCGCGCCGAAGGCGACGGTCGCAACGGACGCGGCGCAGGCGGCAAAGGCCAGGAGTAGCAGGGGGAGGGTCAACCGGGAGTGGCTGCGTGCTGAGAGCATGGGGAGCTCCTTTCTTGCATTCATTTGTGCCCCCCGGCTTTCCCAGGACAAAGCATGTGCGCGTTGCGCACCGAGGCGGCCCGGGGTCAAAAGCAGTATAGGAAAGAGTGCAGGCAAAACAACCTTGTATCGCAATCGCCTGCATAACTGCCGCGCCGCAGCACGCGCTCGGACGTTCCTTGAATTTGCGCGCCTTACGCACCACACTTAGCCGGAAAGCGTGCAGCGATGAGGCTGGCAACATATGCGTGGCGGGGGAGACGGACATGGACGGACGCACAGGATGGCGCGCGGGGATCGCCGCGCTGCTCTGCGGCATTGGCATGTTGTGGCTGCCGGCAAGGGCAGACGACGACATCGGCCTCAATGCCCGCTTGCTCGCGGCCGCCAGGGCGGGCGACGCCGCGGGCGTGCGTGCCACGCTGCAACAAGGCGCGGCGGTGGACGCGCGCAACCGCATTGGCGATACCGCATTGCTCACCGCCAGCAAGCGGGGCCTGACCGAGATGGCGCGCACGCTGGTCGAGCACGGCGCCAATGTCAGCCAGGCCAACGTGCAGGGTGTCACGCCGCTGATGGCCGCGGCCTTTGGCGGCTATGAGGAGATCGTGGCGATGCTGCTGGTGCGCCATCCTGATCTGACAGCCACGGATCGCGTAAACAAGAGCGCCATGGTCTATGCGGCAGGCGAGGGCCACGCAGGGGTGGTGCGGCAGTTGCTGGATGCTGGCGTGGACGTCAACGCCACCTACGGCAACGGGCTCACCGCGCTGATGTGGGCGGCCGGCTACGACCGGGCCGATACGGTGCGCCTGCTGCTCGCCAAAGGTGCCAGGCAGGATCTGCGCGACAATCGCGGACTGACCGCGCGCGAGATCGCGGAGCAGGTGCACGCGTCGAAGGTGGCGAGCTTGCTGGACGCGCCGCGCTGAGCGCCTTGCTTGCGGCGCGGCAGGCCCGGCACCCGATGCCGGCCTGGCCCCCTGTCATGCCGGGATCCCGCTACCGCCTCGTCAGACCGCCTTACGCCGCGGTGCTGGCGGCGCCGGGATGGCGCCCGCATCCTCGCGCGTAGTTGGACCAAAGTCCAATATCTGCGGTCGTCCAACTGTCATAGTCTTAATCGAGCGTCGAATCAGGTGGGGCCCTGCGGTGCCTGTATGGGGAATTTCGCCATGAGCAAAGTCAAACCGTTCGTCGCCGTGGTTGATGACGACGAATCGGTGCGTCGTGCCATCAAGCGGCTTTTGCGCTCCATCGGGCTGTCATCGGAAACGTTCAAAACCGGGGATGAGTTCCTGGATATGTTCGATTCCATTCCTTCATATCGCCCAGGCTGTGTCGTGCTCGATGTGCAGATGCCCGGTCTGAACGGGCTTGAGGTCCAGCGGCGGCTCACGGGCAGCGGCATCCCGGTGATCTTCATCACGGCGCATGACGAAACCGGTGTCCGCGAGCAGGCATTGGCGGCTGGAGCGGCGGCCTATCTGCGCAAGCCGTTTAACGATGAGATCTTTATCAAGGCCGTGCGCACGGCCATCGATTCGACTTCCGATGGGTGAGGAACGCCAGCCGGCTTCGAGCGCCCGGCTATTGGTTATTGGTTATTGGTTATTGGTTATTGGCTATTGGACCAAGGTCCAATTGCTTTGGCGGGACCCGGATATCACTATGGATGTGACCCGGAAAGAATCTCAGGTGGGAATGCGCTTTACGCCATGTCGTAGTTTTCTGAATGGAGCACGCATCATGATCAAGTACCTTCGGCTCATTCTCGCGATTCCGGTCTTGCTGGTCGCGGTAGCCTGTTCGACCCAGCAGACGTCAACCGTGGGCAATGACCCGCAGCTGGAAGCGGCCGCGCGTGCGGCCCTGACAAAGCTGAATGAGACGAATCCCAGGACCAAGAACCTCCTGACCGCGGCGAAGGGGGTTCTGGTGTTCCCCGACATCATGAAAGCGGGCTTCCTCGTGGGCGCGCAAGGCGGCAACGGCGTGATGTTTGCTCCGGATGGCACGGTGCTGGGGTACTACAACGCCACGGCGGTCTCGTACGGCCTGCAGGCAGGCGCCCAGACCTTCTCACTGGCAATGTTCTTCATGAACGACAAGGCTCTGAGCGATCTCAACGATAGCGACGGGATGTCGGTCGGGGTCGGGCCGAGCGTTGTCGTGGTGGACGAGGGCGTTGCAAAATCCATGACCAGCCAAAACCTGACATCGGACGTCTACGCCTTCATCTATGGGCAGCAGGGATTGATGGCCGGCCTCGGCTTGCAAGGTCAGAAGATCACAAAGCTCAGTCGCTGAGGCGGATCGTGGCGCCCGTTCAGTCGGGGCGCCACTTTCAGCAAGCGCGCGTCGTGTCTGTTCAGTGCGGCGCGCGTTAGCTGCGCGTGGCGACAGACGAGTGCGCCGTTTGGTCAGGAAGTATTGGGAGTTCCACGCCATGCTACGAATGCAGCGAGTCTCAACCGGCCTGATCGCGTGGCTGCTCGCGTTCGGTGCTGCCGCGCAGCAGCCCATTTTCTATCCGGCTAAAGGGCAGAGTCCGCAGAAGCAAAACTCGGATACGGCCGATTGCCAGTTGTGGGCGAAGCAGAATACGGGGGTGGATCCGGTGGCCATCGCGCAGCAATCCGGTCAACCGAGCGCCCCGCAGCAACAAGGCGGCCGGGCCAGGGGGGCAGCAGGCGGCGCGGCGGTAGGCGCAGCGGTGGGTGCGATCGCGGGCGATGCCGGCAAGGGTGCGGCGGCTGGCGCGGTCACGGGGACAGTGGTCGGCGGCACGCGTCAGCGCCGCAGCAACCAGGCCGCGGCCGAACAGCAGCAAGCGGGCCAGCAGCAGGCTTCTCAGCAGATGGCGACATTCAACCGGGCGGTGGCGGCATGCATGACAGGCCGGGGATACACAGTGCAGTAGAGCAGTAGAGCAGTAGAGCAGTAGAGCAGTAGAGGGCAGGGCGGGAGAGTTGGGGATCCACAGATGACGACGAAACCAGGGCGAACCGCGTCCGCGACCGCATGGCGCAGTGACGCGGCGGCTATCGTGCTCGACAAGTTCCTCAGTGCAATGGCGCTGACGCGGGTGAATCGGGAGGACGCGCTTGTGTTGACCGGCTACGGCGTGCCGCCGTAGCCGGTCGCGGATCTGGCTTGCTTGCGTTGTGTTCCAGGAGTCCGAGTTCCCAGTGGGAGAGTCAAATGGTGATCTCACCTTCGCGGATCGTAAACGTCGGTTGCAGGCAAGCGCGCAACCGTGCCCGCCTGCTGGCCGCGTTTTCCGGTGCGACTTTAGTGCTGCTTGCCGGTTGCCATAAGCCGGCGAACGAGTTGCCGCGCGCGGCAATCGAAGTGACGGTCGTGACTGTCGCGCAGCGTGATACGCCGGTCGAATTCGAGTTCACCGCCCAAACGCAAAGCTCGCGCGAGGTCGAGATTCGCGCACGCGTCGATGGCTTCCTGGAGAAGCGCGTCTATACAGAGGGCGCGCTGGTGCGTGCCGGGGAGACGCTCTTCCTGATGGACGCCAAGCCATTCGAAGCGGCGCTCCAGTCGGCAAAGGGCCAGCTCGCGCAGCAGCAGGCCAGGCTCACGGTGACCAAGGCCAATCTGGCACGCGTGATTCCGCTAGCTGCGCAGAATGCTCTCAGCCAGAAGGACCTTGACAACGCGACGGGCAACGAGAAGGAGGCCGAGGCCGCCGTGATCGCCGCCCAGGGCGAGGTCCGGACCGCGGAACTCAACCTGAGCTACACGACGATCAAGTCCCCGCTCCTGGGTGTGTCGAGCTTCGCAAGGCAGCAGGACGGCAGCTATGTGACCGCGGCCGCGACGGGCCTGCTTACCTATGTTTACCAACTTGACCCCATGTGGGTGAACTTCAGCATCTCCGAAAATGAACTGCTGTCCTATCGCGACCAGGTCGAGAAGGGCCAGTTGCGGTTTCCTCCCAACAATGACTTCGAGGTCACGGTTGTGCTTGCCGATGGCAGCCTGTTCCCTGACCGCGGCCGTATCAACTTCACCAATCCGGCATTCAACACACAAACCGGAACCTTCCTCGTGCGGGCCTCGTTCGCCAACCCGCAAGGCACCCTGCGCCCCGGACAGTTCGTGCGCGCCCGGGTTGCCGGCGCGGTGCGCCCGAATGCGATTCTCGTGCCACGACGTGCCGTGCTGCAGGGTTCCAAGAGCCATTTCGTCTGGACTGTCGACAAAGATTCGAAAGGCCATCAACGGGTTGTCGAACCCGGGGAATGGAACGGTGATGACTGGTTCATCAACGCGGGCCTGAAAGCCGGCGAGCGGATCGTCGTCGACGGCGCCATTCGCGTCGTCGCCGACACGCCGCTGAAAATCACTCAGGCGCCGGCCCAGAAAGCCGCCGCCGATACGCCGCGCAGCGAAGAGCAAAGCCTGTCGCGGCGTCAGTCTGACACTAGCGCGACGAACTGACCGGGCAGGCGAAATGAACATTTCCCATTTCTGCATTGACCGGCCGATCTTCGCGTCGGTCATTTCGATCGTAATCACGCTCGGCGGCGCGCTGGCGATGCTCAACCTGCCCATCGCGCAGTATCCCGACATTACGCCGCCGCAAATTACCGTCTCCGCCACGTACCCCGGTGCTACCGGGGACGTGGTGGCAAACAATGTCGCGGCGCCGATCGAGCAGCAGGTCAACGGCGCGGACAACATGATCTACATGAACTCTTCGAGTTCATCGACCGGCAACTTCACCCTTAACGTCTTTTTCGAGATCGGCACCAACCCCGAGCTTGCCCAGGTCGACGTGCAGAACCGGGTGAACCTGGCGCTGCCGCAATTGCCTTCGTCGGTTCAGGCGCAAGGCATCCAGGTGCAGAAAAAATCCTCGGCGTTCATGATGGTCCTCGCCATCTATTCGCCCAGCGAACGCTACGATGCAACCTACATCGCCAACTACACCAACATCTACGTGCTGGATGCGCTAAAGCGCATACCCGGCGCCAATCAGTCGAGCATCTTCGGTACGCCCGATTACGCGATGCGTATCTGGCTCAAGCCTGACCGCATGGCGCAGCTCGGTATCACGGCCTCCGACGTGCAGAAGGCCGTCGCCAACCAGAACCAGCAGTTCGCGGTCGGCAGCATCGGCCAGTCGCCAACCGGCGCGGCAGTCGAGCAGTCGTTCGCGGTAACCACCACCGGCCGCCTGAGCAATCCGGCCGAGTTCGAGAACATCATCCTGCGCGCGGCGAGCGGCGATGCCGCGATGGTGCGTCTCAAGGACATCGGTCGTGCCGAACTCGGCAGCAAGGACTATTCGATCCGCAGCAAGTTCCAGGGCAAGCCGGCGACGGTGATCGCCGTCTATCAGCAGCCGGGCGCCAATGCGCTCGACGTGTCCAACCAAGTGCGCAAGACGCTGGCGGAAATGAAGAAGTCGTTTCCGGAAGGGCTTGAGTACGAAGTCGCGATGGACACGACCGAGTTCACCCGTGCGTCGATCTCGGACGTCATTCACACCTTCTTCGAAGCGCTCGTGCTGGTGGTGATCGTCGTGTTCGTATTCCTGCAGAGCCTGCGCGCCACGTTGATCCCGGTGCTGGCGGTCCCTGTGTCGATTGTCGGTACCTGCATGGGCATGATGGCGCTCGGGTTTTCGATCAACATGCTGACCTTGTTCGGCATGGTGCTCGCGATCGGCATCGTGGTGGACGACGCCATCGTGGTGATCGAGAACGTCGAACGGAATATGAGCGTTCACAAGCTGAATCCGACGGACGCCGCCAAGCGGGCCATGGACGAAGTCACGGGGCCGGTGATCGCCATCGTGCTTGTGCTGTGCGCGGTATTCGTGCCGGTGGCGTTCCTTGGGGGCATTACCGGACAACTGTACAAGCAGTTCGCCATCACCATTGCGATCTCGGTGGTGTTCTCGGGGCTGGTCGCGCTCACGCTGTCGCCTGCGCTGGCGGCGTTGCTGCTGAAACCCGGACACCATGAAAAGAAGGGCTTCTTCAAGTGGTTCGAGAATGCCTTCGCGCGGATGACCGCTGGCTATACGAACCTGGTGAAGATGGTCATCAAGCGCTTCGCGGTGGCCCTGGTGCTGTTCGTCGGCATGATCGCGCTTGCGGTTGTCATGATGCGGTCGATCCCGACTTCGTTTCTGCCACCCGAGGACCAGGGCTATCTGCTCGGGGCGGTGATCATGCCGGACGCGGCGAGCCTGGATCGCACCGGGGCGGTGTCCCAGCATGTCACCGACTACTTCATGAAGCAGCCGGCCGTGGGCAGCGTCACGGTGGTCGACGGCTATAGCCTGCTCGACAGCCAGAACAAGAATAACGCCGGGGCGTTCTTTATCGGTTTCAAGAGCTTCGACGAGCGCTATAAATTCGCCAACATCAAAACGCAGAACGCGCGCGCCGTGCTGATCGACGCCTACGAGCAACTCTCGAAGGTAAAAGAGGGGATCATCCTGCCGGTCAATCCGCCTTCGATCCCGGGGCTAGGTACGACCGGCGGCACGGAGATGTGGATCCAGAGCAAAGGGGACGGTACCATCCCGCAACTCGCGGGCGTGGTGAATGACTTCATCGCCAAGGCGAAGCAAAGGCCCGAACTGGCCCGTGTCACGTCGACATTCAATGCGGCGGCACAGCAGCTGCTGGTCAACGTGGACCGTGAAAAGGCGGAAACGCTGGGGGTGCCGGTCGAGGAAGTGTACAGCGCGATGCAGACCATGTTCGGCTCGCTGTACGTCTCGCAGTTCAATCGTTCGAGCCGGCTGTGGCAGGTCATTCTGCAGGCGGAGCCGTCCTATCGGCTCAAGCCCGGGGATCTCGACCAGATCTTCGTGCGCGGCAAGACCGGCAACATGGTCCCGATAAAGGCCGTGGTGACCACCAAGTTCGTCACCGGTCCGGATCTGGTGACGCGTTTCAATAATTTCCCGGCGGTCAAGATTACCGCCAATGCGGCCCCGGGATACAGCTCGGGGCAGGTCCTTTCCACGCTGCAAGAGGTGGCGGACGAGGTGATGCCCAACGACTACGGGGTGGGGTGGAGCGGCGAGGCGTACGAAGCCCTGAAGGCCAGCAGCTCGTCGGCGCTTGTGTTCGTGTTCGGCCTGGTCATGGTGTTCCTGATTCTCGCGGCGCAGTACGAGAAGTGGAGCTTGCCGGTGGGCGTGCTGATGGCGGTGCCGTTCGCGCTTTTCGGCGCGTTGCTTGCCATCCTGCTGCGTGGCCTCGAGAACGACGTCTATTTCCAGATCGGCCTGACGATGCTGGTCGCGCTGGCGGCCAAGAACGCGATCCTGATCTTCGAGTTTGCCGTGCTGAACCGGGAGCAGGGGGAGTCGGTCTACGACGCCGCCGTCACGGCGGCGACCGAACGGCTGCGCCCGATTGTAATGACCTCCCTTGCCTTCATCCTGGGCTGCGTGCCGCTGGCGATTGCGCTTGGCGCTTCGGCGAACAGCCGGCATTCGATCGGGACCGGCGTCATTGGCGGCATGCTCGGCGCCACGGTGATCGCGGTGTTTTTCATCCCGATGTTCTTCTACGTGCTCGAAACCATGTCGGAGAAGAAAGGCGGGGGCAAGAAGACTCCCGGTCCGGAAGGCGGCGCGCCCGGCGAGCCGGCACCGGGCTCCATTGGGGCGGGAGCGGGCGGCCCGACGGCCACGCCGTCCGCCAGACGCGAGGACGAATGACATGCGCACTTCGGCTCTTTCGCTAATGGCCTTGCTGACGCTCGGCGGCTGCCTGCTTGGGCCGAACTACCAGCGGCCGGCCGTCAACACGCCGGCTACCTTCCGCTTTGCCGAAGCGGATGCGCAGGATCTCGTCAATACGACCTGGTGGGTGCAGTTCGAGGATCCGGCGCTCAACGATCTGATCGCGACGGCGCTGGCCGAGAACAAGGACGTGAAGATCGCGGCGGCGCGCGTCGAACAGTTTCTCGGGCAGTTCCAGAGCACGCGCTCGCAGTTGTTCCCGCAACTCGGCGCGGGCGCCGGGGCACAGCGTGAGCGTGTGCCGCTAGGGACGGCGGCATTGCCGTCCGGTGTCGGGCAGGTATTCAACCAGTACCAGGCGACGCTCTCCGCAGCATGGGAGATCGATGTCTTCGGCAAGCTGCGCCGCCAGACGGAGTCCGCCCGGGCGAGCCTGCTGGCGAGCGAGGAAGGCAGGCGTGCGACGATCCTGACGCTGGTGGCTTCCGTGGCGTCGTCGTATGTGAACCTGCTGTCGCTCGACCGGCAACTGGAAATCGCCAAGGCGACCGTGGCAAGCCGGGCAGAGTCGGTGCACGTATTCGAGTTGCGCTACAAGGGCGGGGAAGTGTCGCAGATGGAGCTGGCGCAGAGCCAGTCCGAATACGAGTCCTCGCTGTCGACGATTCCGCAGATCGAACTCCAGATTGCGCAACAGGAGGATGCGCTATCCATCCTCCTGGGGCAGAACCCGCAACCGATCCAGCGTGACCGCAGGCTGGACGACCTGGTGTTGCCATTGGTGCCTGCCGGGCTGCCATCCGAACTGCTCGAACGCCGCCCCGACCTGCGGCAGGCCGAGCAGGACCTGATCGCCGCCAACGCGCTGATTGGCGCGGCGCGGGCGCTTTACTTCCCGTCAATCTCGCTGACCGGCGTGTTCGGCACGGCGAGCACCCAGTTCTCGCAACTCTTCACCGGCCCGGCCAGGTTGTGGTCATACGCAGGTGCGGTGACCGTGCCAATCTTTACCGCGGGCAACATCAGCGGGCAGGTCAAGCAGGCCGAGGCGCTGCAGCAACAGGCGCTGTTCACGTACCAGAAGGCAATCCAGGTGGCTTTTCAGGAGGTCGCGGACTCGCTGGTGTCGCTGCAGAAGACGCGCGAAAAACTCGTCGTGCAGGGCCGGCAGGTCGATGCGCTGGCGACCTATGCGCGGCTCGCACGGCTGCGCTACGAGGGCGGATACACAAGCTACATCGAAGTGCTGGATGCCGAACGCAGCCTCTTCAACGCGCAACTGAGCTACGCGCAAGCGCAAGGGACGGTCTTTACCTCAAGCGTGAATCTCTATAAGGCGATGGGTGGCGGCTGGGTGGTCGACGCCGAACGCATGACCTCGGTGGTGTATGGCGACGGCAGCAAAGCCGTGCCGCCGGACGCCTCGCCTTCCGGCACCAGCAAATCACTGCCATGACAGCGGCGCGCCTGATCGCCTGCCACGAGTGCGACCTGCTGCAGCGCGAGACGGCCCTGCCGATCGCCGGCGTCGCACGCTGCCGGCGCTGCGGCGCGGAACTCTATCGAAGCCGCCCGGCGAGCCTCGATCGCGCGCTTGCATTGACGCTCGCCGCGATCGTGCTGTTCATCGTGGCGAACACGTTTCCGGTGGTGGGCCTGTCGGTGAACGGCGACCTCGTCCAGACGACGCTGTTCGGCGCGGTCCGGATCCTCTATCGCGATGGCATGTGGCCACTCGCCGGTCTCGTGTTCGTTACCACGCTCATGATGCCGCTGCTGAGAATGCTGGCGATGACGTATCTCCTGCTGCCGCTGCGGTTGCGGCGGTTGCCGCGCCGGCCCGACCTGGGGTTTCGCATACTGGAACTGGCAGCACCCTGGGGCATGACCGAAGTCCTGATCCTTGGCATGCTGGTCGCTCTGGTCAAACTCGCGCATATCGCCACCGTGGTGACCGGCGTCGCCATGTGGGCGTTCGGGGCGGTGATGCTCCTGCTTGCCGCTGCGGCCTCCGCGTTCGACGTTCGCGATCTGTGGGCCCGGATTGATGCGGCGTCGCACGCAAGGGGAAGCGGCGTAATCGCTGCCTCCGCCACCACGGCGGCCCGCGCGGGCCTGCTGGTCTGCCACAGCTGCGGGCTGTTGTCGCGGCCGGCTCCTCATGCCCATGAAGGCAGCTGCCCGCGTTGCGGCACGCATCTGCACTTCCGCAAGCCGGCCAGCATCGCCCGCACCTGGGCGTTCCTGATTGCAGCGATGATCCTGTATATCCCGGCCAACTTGCTGCCCGTGATGGACACGAGCTCGCTCTTCGGCTCGGAGGAGGACACGATCCTGAGCGGTGTGGTCTACCTCTGGACCTCCGGTGCCCGGTTGCTGGCGTGCGTGGTCTTCATCGCGAGTATCGCGGTGCCGATGCTCAAGATCATCGCCATGCTGTTTCTCGTCAGTTCGGCTCAGTTCCACTCGCGGTGGCTGCGTGGGTGGCGGACGCGCATCTATCGCCTGGTGGAGATTGTCGGGCGCTGGTCGATGCTCGACATCTACGTCATCACGCTTCTGGTTGCGCTGGTGCAGTTCAGTTCACTGGCGACGATCAAGGCCGGCCCCGCCGCGGTGGCGTTTGGCGCGGTGGTGGTGCTGACGATGTTCGCCGCGATGTCGTTCGACCCGCGTTTGATCTGGGATGCCGTGGAGAAGGATCGTGGCCAATCCTCCTGAACAAAACGACGAACCCGGCTCGCCTGACTTTCCCGAGGTGGCAGTCACGCAGCGCTCGCGCTGGCGCCTGCAACTCGTCTGGCTGGTGCCGCTCGTCGCGGTGCTGATCGGTGGCTGGCTCGCGATGCAGGCGATCCTCCAGAAAGGTCCGACCATCACCATCAGCTTCAACACCGGTGAAGGTATCGAGGCGGGAAAGACCAAGATCAAGTACAAGGATGTAGACATCGGTGTCGTCAAGAGCGTCGCCCTGTCGAAGGACCACCGCGGCGTCATTGCAAGCGCTGAACTGGCCAAGGACGCGACGGATCTGCTGGTCGACGACACCCGCTTCTGGGTGGTGCGGCCGCGCATCTCGGGCGGGACGGTATCGGGCCTGGGCACGCTGTTGTCCGGCTCGTATATCGGCACGGATGTCGGCACCCAGGCCAAGGCGCGGCGCGACTTCGTCGGCCTCGAGATCCCGCCGGTTTTCGCAAAGGACGTCCCCGGGCGGGAGTACGTGCTCAAGAGCGAGGACATGGGCTCGCTCGACATCGGAACGCCCGTTTTCTTCAGGCGCTTGCAGGTCGGCCAGATTTCCTCCTACACCATGGACCCCGACGGAAACGGTGTCACGCTGCGGGTATTTATCAACGCACCCTACGACAAGTACGTGCATGACAATACGCGCTTCTGGCATGCAAGCGGCGTCGATGTGTCGCTCGATACGGGCGGTGTGAAGGTCAATACGCAATCGATGGTGGCGATCCTCATTGGCGGGGTCGCATTTCAATCCCCCGATGATGCGGAGAGCGGGCCGCAGGCCGAGGCCAACGCCCAATTCGACTTGTTCCGGGATCGCGCGGAGGCGATGAAGCGCCATGACAAGATTTCCGAGGCATTCGTGCTGAGCTTCAAGGAGTCGGTACGAGGCCTGACGATCGGCGCGCCTGTCGATTTCCGCGGCATCGTGGTGGGCGAGGTGACAGGCATATATACGCGCTTCGACCGGGAAAAGAAGGAATTCAGCATTCCGGTCGAGGTGCGCCTTTATCCGGAGCGCTTCACGTCGCGCTACGAATCGGGAGTCAAGGGCAAGGGGGGCAGGATCACGGACAACCCTCACGCGCTTGCCATCTGGCTGGTTGAACATGGCTTCCGCGGCCAGCTGAGAACCGGAAACCTGCTGACCGGGCAGCTTTACGTCGCACTGGATTTCTTTCCAGCGGCTCCCAAGGCGACGGTGGACTGGGACGCCAAGCCTCCGGAATTGCCGACCGTTCCTGGTGGCCTGCAGTCGCTTCAGGATTCGATCACAAGCCTGGTTGCCAAGCTCAACAAGGTGCCGTTCGAGGGCATTGGGAAGGATGTCCGCGTGACCTTGCAGATTGTGGACAAGCTGCTCAAGACGCTCGACGCGGAAGTGGCGCCGGAGGCGCGCGCCGCGATCGTTTCGGCGCGCACGGCGCTCGATTCGGCAAACACCGCGATGCAGCCGGACTCGGCGCTGCTGCAGAGTACCGCCGATACGATGCGGGAACTGTCGCGCACGGCGGCATCGCTTCGCGCGCTCGCGGACTATCTCGAACGCCATCCGGAAGCGCTGATTCGCGGCAAGACGGAGGACAAGAAGTGATGCGCTCTCTTTTTCTGACAGCTGCGCTACTTGCGGCCTCGATGCTTGGCGGCTGCGCGAGTTCGCCTCAGGCAGCTTTCTATACTCTGAGTCCGGAGGGGGCAATGGCGCCCGTTGACGCCGGTGTTGCGCCACTCGCTGTCTCAATCGGGCTGGTAGCGGTGCCGGAGATTGTCGACCGCCCGCAACTGGTGCTGCGGGTCAATGCGACAGAGGTAAGGATTGACGAGTTCGCGCGCTGGGCCGAGCCGCTGAAGAGCCAGGTTGTGAACGTGATGGCTGCAGACCTGGCCCAGCTCCTTCCCGGTGCGCGTGTTTCAAGCTATCCGCAATGGGCGGACCGGGCGACGGCGTATCAGGTCGCGGTCGACATTCAGCGCTTCGATTCCGCACCGGGCGATGCGGCGACAGTCTCGGTGTTGTGGCTGGTGCGGCCGCCAAAACAGGGAACGCCGGTGAGCGGCCGGAGTATCGTGAGCGAGCCTGCCGGCGCGCCTGGTTACGATGCGCTCGTCGCCGCGCACAGCCGGGCGCTGGCCGCGGTCTGCCGCGATATTGCCGCGGCGATCCGCTCGACGCGTGGCGAGTGACACCACTGGGCGTGGCGCCGATCAGGGACCGGAGCTCTCGCTCGCGACCCGTAGCGACACCAGCCGCGCCAGCACGATCGCCGGATAGAGCTGGCCGATCAGCGCCTCAAGAATGGCAAGCGCCCGTGCAGGATTGGCGATCGGCGTGATGTCACCATAGCCTACCGTCGTCAGCGTGACAAAGCTGAAGTAGAGCCAGACCGAGTGATCTGAAGACGTGTAGGTGTTCGGGATTCCGGCGTAGGCGCCGGGGATGTGAATGCTGACAAGGTGGTCGGCCTCCGCCCAGACGACGCCGATCAGTATGTAGAGGGACACGGCGCCCAGGATCCTGTCGAATGTCACCGTGCCGGGGCTGAAAACCCTGATCCCGATGACCACGCCAAGAAGGCCAAGTGAAATGAGCGCGGTTTCGCCAATTATCATCCCCTGCGCGTGCGCCGGCGCAAAGAGCCATCCCGCCCAGCGTACCAGCAGCGCCGCACCGGCGACCAGCGCGACGATCAGGAACTGCAGGCGGCGGTCCGACACTGCAACCACGCCGGTCAGCAGAATAAGTGACAGGAGCAGCTCCCGCATCAGCCGCGCGTGGAGGCTGTTCGGCGCCACGGAAAACGGCACGAAGAACACAAGCAGGAGGAGCAGGACCAGGAGAGCTACCATGCTGCCGCCGCGTAGTTTCTCCGGGTGCTCACGCCACCATTGCACACGTGCCATAGCCGCTCCCATGCGCGCCGGAGGCGGGCGCAGCCATGCCGGTGGCCACGCATACTCTCGACGCATTCCGGAACGAACTTACCATCGCTGAAGAGCCGGCACCATGGGACCTTGGTCCAATTGCGTCGTCCCGCGCGGGGAGCAAGATATGGGAGTGTCCCTCTTTTCCAATGCCGCTCCATCGCCATGCGTGCCATGGCAATGTGTCCTGCCAGCCATCTGGGGAGCATGCCGCGTAACGCGGTGGGAATCCTGGCGGATCGATGGCCAGGACCGGGTCTGCCGGACTGCCGTAGTGTTGGGTACCTCTTTGGATACCCACGGGCGCCGTGCCCGTGACCACATGCGGAGGGTTGAAGCATGAACCACCTCGTCATCGCCCTGATCGTATTCGGGTGTGTATTCGGCAGTTCGCTGGTTGGCATGTGGGCGCGCGCCATACTGCCGCCACACCACCTCAGTGATCAGTCCATCAATGTTGTCAAGATGGCGACCGGCCTGATCGCAACGATGGCCGCGCTGGTGCTCGGGCTGCTGGTGTCGTCGGCAAAGGGCACGTTTGACACCACCAGCGCCGAGCTGGTGCAGAATTCCGCCAGCGTCATCCACCTCGATCGCGTACTGGCCAAGTATGGGCCGGAAACGCGGGAGGTCCGGGGCTTGCTTAAGAGTATCTACGCTGAAAAGGTCCAGATCCTCGGGTCCGGAGACGCGGCACTGGTGGGCAGGCTGGGCGACGCCGAGGCGGTCGCCAAGCTGGAGGACTTCCAGCGCACGCTGGAGGCACTGGCGCCCCGCGACGATCAACAGCGTCAACTGAAGGCGCAAGCCCTCCAGATTCTCGATACCGCGTTTGCTGCGCGCTGGCTCGCGTTGCTGCAGATGAAGTCTACGATCCCGGTATCCTTGCTGATCGTGCTGGTGCTGTGGCTCTCCATCGTGTTCGGCACCTTTGGCATGTTCGCCGACCGCAACGGGACCATTATTGCCGCCCTGATGTTGTGCGCGCTATCGACTTCGGGGGCGATTTTCCTGATCGAGGAAATGAGCACGCCGCTCAACGGCATGGTCACCGTGTCGCTTGCACCCATGCGCGACGCGCTCGCCCATCTCGGCCAGTAGGTCAGCGGTCAAACCACCGGTATTGAAGCGTAATGGAAACGGTCTGGAAGTTGCCGCCGATGCGTGCTGTCAGCCCACGCGACCACGCGAGCTTCGCGGACCATTGCGCCGCGAGCGGAACGGACAGCGTGGCGCCGTAGCGCACAGTGCGCTGCAGATCCTGGCCCTGAGCGCCATTTACGCTTGTCTGGCCGCCAGTGAAATACGTCACGTCCGTAGCGAGCCAAAGGCCGGGTCGCCAGTTATAGCCTCCGTGCCATTGGAATACAGGCAGCGGTTCCTGGCTGCGCCGACGGCCGCCGAAGAAGTCGTTGTTGTCGGTGAAGAACCACACGCCCGCCATACCCTCCACGAACCAGTTGCCGAGTGGCTGGGACAACCCGATCTCGGGCTTGAATGCCCAACGATTCGAACCCACGTTCACCAGGCGCGATGGCAGGTACTGGCCGGTCGGCGCGACCACGCTGAGGCTGGCGCCGAGTGAAGCGGTGGGGCTGCGTCGCGCGAATTGCTCCGGAGTGAGCGCCTCGCCACCCAGCAGAATCACGGCAAATCTCATCCTGATGTCACCCATGCCTGACCGGTAGGCGTGCCCGGGTGCGCCCTCGACGTTGCCGGTCAGGTCCGCATTGGCGTAAGGAACCAACAACGCGACGCTCGCCGTACGTCCCGCAATCCCGAAGCTATGGGAATAGCCGGCCGCGTAGGTATTGATCGTGGCTTGCAGGTCTGTAACCGGCAGCGAAGGATCCAGCAAGACCTCGCCGCTCGATCGCGCATAGTTGACCAGCAGGAAGTTCGTTCCGACCGGCACGGCGGAATAGGCGCGCGGCTCCATTTCCTGCGCAGACCCGGAGGCTGCCCAAAGGAGGATCATGCCGGCGCTCGCGTACCGGAGGCGCCGCACGGCATGTGTCGTCAATGCTGCCCGCTCCGCGCGCCATCTGCGCGCTTCAGCCGACTTTGATTGCGTGGAGGGCGAGTCAATCGGCATGTCTTTGCCAGAGGCATGGGAAGCCGGTGGAAATGATCTACTCTGTAGCAGAGGATGCGATGGCGCAAGGTGTTTGTGCCGGCCATGACAAGGGGTAGCCATGAGAGTTCTAGCTTTGTTGGCATGCGTGATGCTTTGTTCGAACGCGTTTGCCGAATGCACCACGAACGCGCGTGGTGTTGTCGAGTGCAACAATGGAGAATCGGCTGGTGCATATAACCGGAACACGGGCAACGCCGTCGTATCCGAAAAAAATCAGAATGGCGTGACGACGACAGAGACGAGCAAGGGTGGAGAGGCCAAGACCAAGAATGGCAAGGGCGTATACACGAGTCCGAGCGGGAAGACATGCGCCAAGACTGCCCGTCATCAGGGATGCAACTGAAGATCCACGGATGGGGGCAGGCCCGGCAGGTGCTGTCATGCGGCCGTGACTGACTCAGGGCTCCGGGGCGGGTGAGGGGGCGGAAGCTGGATGCCAGCCTTATCGGTGACCCGCACCAGTTCCGCCAGTGAGTGTGCCTCCATCTTCTTCATCACGCGGGCGCGGTGGACCTTGATGGTCTTTTCGGCGGTGCCCAGTTCGCATGCCATTTGCTTGTTCAGGCGGCCTTCGACCACCAGCGCCAGCACTTCCCGCTCGCGCGGCGTGAGCCGTTCGATACGATTTTGGATCGATTCGATTTCGATTCGGCTCGCGAGCGCTTGCGACGCGCTCCCCAAAGCGGATTCGATGGCATTGAGCAGGTCGGTATCGCTGACCGGCTTCACCAGGAAGTCGGTCGCGCCCGCCTTCATCGCGCTGACGCTCATCGGGATATCGCCGTGTCCGGTGAGGAAGATGATCGACAGCGGCATGCCTGCTCCGCGCAATTCACGCTGAAACTCCAGTCCGTTCAAGTCGGGCAGTTGCACGTCGAGTACCAGGCAGGCGTTGTGGTCCGCGGACGGACCGCATTCGAGGTACGCACGGAACTCGAGCGCCGATCCGAACCCTTCGGCCCGGTAGCCTGCGGAGCGGATCAGGCGCGTCAACGCCCGGCGCACTGCGTCGTCGTCATCCACCACGAAGACGGTTGGTTTGGCGTGGTTCATGGTCGTTGTCCGGAGTGAATCGGCTCGGCCTCGGCGGCGATGGGCAAGGTGAAATGGAAGGTGGCGCCCTGGCCAGTGTTGTTTTCCGCCCAGATACGGCCCCCATGCATTTCAACAATGGTGCGGCTGATCGAGAGCCCGAGCCCGAGCCCGTCGCGCTTCGACGTATAGAACGGCTTGAAGAGCTTGTCCAGCTTGTCGGCGGCGAGGCCGGGCCCGCGATCGCGCACCGAGACGCGCACCATGCCGGCACCATCGAGCGCGGCATCTACCACGATCTCGCGATCATGGGCCGAGCGGGACTCTGTCGCGTGGAAGGCGTTAAGCAACAAATTCAGCACGACCTGTTGCACCTGGACGCTGTCGCCCTGCACGGGGGGCAGGCTGGCATTGATATTCGGCAGCACGCGGATGCCGCGCACGATCGCGTCGCTGTGCACCAGCAGGACCACGTCGCCGATGACGCGGGCAAGGCTGAGGGGCGCCGCCTCGAGTTCGCCTTTCTTGACGAGCGCACGGATCCTGCGAAGCACCTCGCTCGCGCGGTGGTTGTCCTCGACCAGGTCCCGCAGGATCTCGCGCACTTCGGCAAGATTGATCGGCTGCGTCGCCATGAATCGCTGGGCTGCCTGCGCGTTGCTCAGGATGGCCGTGAGCGGCTGGTTCAATTCGTGCGCGAGCGAACTTGCCAGTTCTCCGAGCGTGGAGACGCGCGTCAGGTGGGCGAGCTCTTGCCTGTTGCGCTGCAGTTCGTACCGCTCTGTCCGGTCAATGATGACTGTCAGCGTAAGCGGGTCCCCGTCGGACGAAGTGCGGTTGGCTGTGATTTCCGCCGGGAATTCGGTGCCATCCTTGCGCCGCGCGAACAGGTCACGCGTACCACCTGTCGCTCCGGCCGGCGGCGCGTGCACCGTGCGGGCGCGGCGGGCGGGATCGGTGGCGCCCTGCAATCCAGGAACGAGTGTGTCCGCGCTAGCGCCGATCAGCTCATCCTGGCGATAGCCGAAGAGCGTTTCCACGCCGGCATTGGCCAGCACGATCCTGCCATGCGCATTCGTCATCAGTATGGCGAACGGCAGCAGTTCCAGCGTGCGGCGCAATGTCTCCTCGCGCGGGCTTTCATGCAGATCACCGCTTGCTTGCGTGGGGACATCATGCGGCGCAAGGTGAACGGCGATTCGCCGGAACCGCTCGGCGGCCGCGAGGCGCGCGCGGATGGGGCGCCAGCTCTGCCGCCAGTACTGGCGAGATCCTGGCGCCTCGCGAGGGCAAGGCTGTTCCGCGGGCGCTCCTGCGGCCTGCTGCTCCCGGGTTGCGTTGGCGACACGGGTGACACGGGCGCGCAGGAAGTCAAAAGTAAGAGGAAAAGGCCGGTGCGGCGGTCTTGCGGCGCCAGGGCCCGGGTTGATCGGCGCATCCCTGGTTGCGGGCGCCTGGCGGTCGCGCGCGCGTCGGAACTGCAGCATCAACAGCAATGCGATGAGCGCAGCCTCCAGGACGGCAGCGGTCTGAACGATGGTCATGGCGCCGTGCTCCCCTGTCAGTGGTTCGCGCGGCCTGCGCGAACCCGCTGCCGTCGGCAAGCCGGCGAGCAGACGAGCAACTCAGCGCGCATGCGGTCGAATCAGGCGGTTGCACCGTTGCAACAAGGTGCTCGTTACCGGACATCTCCGCTGGGCCATGAAGCGAACCTGTCCCATACCCCTCTTTGATTTCTTGCTCCACTGCGTTCCTGAAACACAACGCAATGCCGTTTCTGCTGGCGGATACTGGCTTGCGACAGGTCGCCGGGGTGAATGAAGCGTCACTGGCGGCCAGGGCGAACCGGTTATCAAGTGGAATATAGGCAAAAAAAGTTTAGGCGCTGTCGTCCCTTTGTAAAAGGCATTAGTCTCGATTGCGAAAGTTACGAAAGCGGCGTTACCCGAACGGGTGAGGCCGGCCGGATGCTCGAATTCGCGGTCGAATGGGACCAAGGTCCAATTGCCGGCACATTGCACGCGGACTATTTTTTCAAGGGAGTGGTACTTGGCTGGCCGCATGGTCCCGCTTTCCGCTTCTGGTGCCTGCGTTTGCCACGGCGGGCCAGGCCGGCGCCAGGGAGCCTGGCTGTGCGCACGGCCCTGAGCGCGGCGCTGTCGTCGCGGGTGAAGCGCTCCACAATCTCACCACGTCTCACCACCGGCCCCATTCCCCGGGAACGATCATGGCGCAGCCAAAAAAAGCGACCCCTTCGGATGCAGCCGCGCTCGGGGGAAAGTTCGACCATACGATTCTCGTCCTGCAAGGCGGCGGCGCGCTGGGTGCGTACCAGGCGGGCATCTTTGCTGGACTCGCCGACTGCGGCCTGATGCCTGACTGGGTTGCCGGCGTTTCGATCGGGGCGATCAATGCCGCGCTGATCGCAGGCAATGCGCCGGAGCGCCGCGTGGAGCGCCTGAGCGAATTCTGGGACCGGATGTCGGCGCATGCGCCATTTGTTCCACCTGCCTACCTGGATCCGTGGCGTCCGATGCTGAATGCCTTCAGCGCGGCATCCGCGGTAACGTTCGGGGTTCCTGGCTTCTTCACGCCACGGGTTCCCCCGCCTTTCCTGGCACCCGACGGCAGCATTGAAGCCCTGAGTTTCTATGACACACGGCCGCTCAAGGCAACACTCGAGAAACTGGTCGACTTCGATGTGATCAACCGCAAGGATGTGCGGCTCTCGCTGGGTTCGGTCAACCTGCGCTCCGGGAACTCGGTCTACTTCGACAACGCGCAGATGCAGATCGGGCCCGAGCACGTGATGGCGAGCGGTGCGCTGCCACCGGGATTCCCGCCCGTGGAGGTGGACGGGGAACTGTACTGGGATGGCGGCATCGTTTCGAACTCGCCGCTGTGGTACATCGTCGACGAGAACTTCCGGTTGGGGGCGCTGGTCTTGCAGGTCGATGTATTCAGCGGGGCGGGCGAGGTGCCGCAGAACCTGCGGCAGGTCCAGGAACGAGTCAAGGACATCCAGTATGCAAGCAAGACGCGCTTCAACACGACGCGCGTCAGGGAAATCGAAAGCCTTCGCGGCGCACTGCGCCGTGTGATCGACAAATTGCCCAAGGCGCTGCAGTCGGATCCGGATGTGGAGCGGCTCACGGCGATCAGCACGCGCGGCACAGTCGCGCTGCTGCATTTCATCAACCGGCACAACACGCAATCCTCCGATTTCAAGGACTACGAGTTCTCGCGCGCCACGGTGACCGACCTGTGGAACGGCGGGCTTGAGGACGCACGCAGCGCCGTCGCCAGTCCGAAGTGGAAGGAAGCGTTGGCGCTTACCAGCGGGATCGGCATTTACGACATGACCTCGTAGCGCCCCGTCAACAGGAACACACGCCATGACCGAAGCAGAGATCAAGAGGCTCGCCTTCGCGATGCCGCTCACGAGTCCCGCGTTCCCGCCGGGCCCCTATCGTTTTATCAATCGCGAGTTTCTGATCGTTACCTACCGGACCGATCCCGCCGCGCTGGCTGCCGTCATTCCCGCTCCGCTGGAGATGAGCGACCCGGTCGTAAAGTTTGAATTTATCCGGATGCCGGATTCGACCGGCTTCGGCGACTATACGGAAAGCGGCCAGGTGATCCCGGTGCGCTTTCGCGGCGAAACCGGCGGCTACGTGCACGCGATGTTTCTCGACGATGGATCGCCGATCGCGGCGGGCCGCGAAATCTGGGGCTTTCCCAAGAAGCTGGCATCGCCGCGGCTGCGCATCGAAAAGGATACGATCGGCGGCGTGTTGCGCTACGGGCCGGTCCCGATAGCCGTGGCGACGATGGGGTACAAGCACAGGGCGCTTGACCACGGCAAGATCCTGGCATCGCTGTCGGCCCCCAATTTCCTGCTCAAGATCATTCCGCATGTGGATGGCACTGCCCGCATTTGCGAACTGGTGCGCTACTTCTGCGAAGACATCACCGTGAAGGGGGCCTGGGAGGGGCCGGCCGGGCTGGAACTGTTTCATCACGCGCTCGCGCCGGTTGCGTCGCTGCCGGTGCTCGAAGTGATCTCGGGTGTGCATATCATGACCGACCTGACGCTCGGGCTGGGCACTGTGGTCCACGATTATCTCGCCGCGTGATGGCGGTCTCGCGCATTGGACCATGGTCCTATATCGGCCCCCCCGCGGGTTGCATAGTCTATGGATGGAATGGCTCTTCCCTGGCGTGTGGTCGTGACGGACCCGTGCCGAGGGAGTCCAGGGCCAGGTAGCGCGTCCGGAAGCATAAGCGATATTCCCGGCGCATCTGCTGCCTCGTCACCATCATCGATACGACGAAGTGAGGAAGATCATGACCAGGCGTCTGCTGTGGTTTGCGGTGGTGCCGGCGCTGCTGTTTGCGGGTGTCGCCAGGGCTCAGTACCCGATCATGAACGAGGTCGCCGAGAAGCTCGTTCAAAAGTACCAGCGCGCGTCCTGCGAGCAGCTATGGCAGGAGAAAGCCCAGAAACAGGGGCAGCCGAAGCCCGCGAAGGAGCAGGAAGCCGTGCAGTTGCTGCGCGACGATCCGCAGATGCGCAGCGCGTTCATCAACAGAGTGGCGGGGCCGATTGTCAACAAGATGTTCGAGTGCGGCATGATTCCATGATCGCCGTCGGTTGCTACACCAGGCTGAATCACTCACCGAGACCGCGATGATTAACGAGAGATTGCTGTTGCGCGCAACCTTTGTGGCGCTGGGCCTGCTGTTGTCCGCGAACGGCATTGCTCAGCAGTCACAGCCAGCGCAGAAGACGCCGAAGGCCGCCGCCAAGCGGGTGCCCAAGGCCGCCGCGCCGACGTTCCAGGCCGGCATCGAACCACGCGCGGTAGACCTCCTCAAAGGGGCGAGTGCCCGCCTGGCCGCTGCCAGGACAATGGCTTTCACGGCGGTCGTTTCCTATGAGAGTCCCAGCCGCCTCGGTCCTCCGCTCGTCTATTCCACCAAATCGCAGGTGGTGATGCAGCGGCCGGACAAGCTCAAGATCGTCACGCTCGGCGACGGGCCGCCCTCTGAGTTCTACTATGACGGCAAGAGCATGATGGCGCTTGCGCCAGCCGAGAACCTCGTCGCCGTCGCGGACGCGCCACCGACCATCGACGCCGCGCTGCAGAAGGCCTACGATACCGCGGCGATCTATTTCCCGTTCACCGATGTGATCGTCACGGATCCCTACAAGGACATCGCCGACGGACTGAAGACCGCGTTCTATATCGGTCAGTCAGGTGTGGTCGGGAATACAACAACGGACATGGTGGCGTATGTCACCGGGGATGTATTCGTGCAAGCCTGGATCGGCACGCAGGACAAGCTGCCGCGCCGCATCTACGCCGTCTACCTCAATGACCGTACCCGCTTGCGCCATGTGCTGGAACTCTCCAACTGGGAACTGGACGCCGCCGTTCCCGCAAATGCCTTCGTTTCGGCCAGCGCGGCCAGCGCGGCACGGATTGCGTTTGAGCCGCCGGATGCAAAGGGTGGGCCGGGAATGAAGCCTCCTCCGAAGTTCAAGCCTGCCAAGGGGCAATGATGAGGCGCATCATGAAGAAAGCCGTCATGCATCTGATGGGGCTGCTGATCCCGGCGCTAGTGACCGGTCCCGCGGGGGCGTGGTCGCACGCCAACTATCGCGGAGGCAGCACATCGCACGAGCCCGGCTCGGATTCCACGACCCGGAGCAACGCCTGGGGTGGCAGCGAAACGCACACCTACGGGGAGGGCACGACCGCGACCGGCCGCTACGGCGGCACGGCCACGCACGCGGAAGGCTCGGGGCAGACGACAGCCACCAACCGCTACGGCGGGACCGCGACCCACACCTACGGCCAGGGTACCAGCGCCACGAGTGCGTCCGGTGGCACGGCGTATCACGCCACGGGTTCCGGCTATACGAGCTATACGAGCGCCTCGGGGGCGACGGCTTACCACAGTCCCTACTATGGCGCGACGTACCCCGCATACCATCCGCCGGTCGTCGTGAACAACTACGGGTCCGGGTGCTACAACTGCGGCGGCTGGTCCACCGCCGGCGCCGCCGCGGCGGGTGTGGTGGTCGGCGCGGCGGCAGGGGCAGCTGTGGCATCGGCCAATACGGCCGCCGCGACATCCAATGCCTACAACGCCGGCGTGGTCGCCGGGGCGACGGCTGCCGCCGCCCCGGCCAGCACGGCGTTTGCGATGGGGGCGATCTACCCGACGCTGCCGGCGGGCTGCATCACGCCCACGGTTCAGGGCGGCACATACTATTTGTGCGGCAACACGTGGTTCAAGCCCTCCTACGGCGCCAACGGCGTCTACTACCGCGTGGTGCCGACGCCGGCCTGAGCATCGTCAGCGCATCAACCGCGTCAGCACGATGACATAGACCGCCGACGCCGCGAGCTGGGCCACGGTGATCGGCAGTCCATAGCGCATATATGTGGCGAACGTGACCGGCTTGCCCTCGCGCGCGCAGATGCCGGCGGCCACGATGTTGGCCGATGCGCCGATGAGGGTGGCATTGCCGCCGAGCGTTGCGCCGAACATCATGCCGACGAACACCGGAATCGTGGCCGCCGGCCACTGGGTGAACTGTTCGGCAAGCGCTGCGTCGGGCACCACTTCCGCCGCGACCAGGTAGCCCTTGACCATCAGGATCGACGCCGCCGCAACGGGAACGTTGGCCAGCAGGCTGGAAAGCAGGCCGATGGCCGCAATCATCACTAGTGCAACGAGCGTCAGCTGGGTGCCGAACGACGCCTGGAGCTTCAGCGCCATGATCTGGATCAGCCCCGTCTTGGTCACCGCTTGCACCAGGCAGAAGATGCACCCCAGGAACAACAGCGTCTTCCAGTCGACGTCCCGCAGCACACTGTCGGTCGGCTCGAAGCGGGCTTCATATCCGACCAGCAGGGCGAGGGCACTGGCAATCATCGCGACCGTGGGCGGCACGAGCCGCGTGGGCAGGTGCTCGCCGAAAACGAACAGCCCCACCATCGTCAACAGGACGGCGAGCGAAAGCGCGGCGTAGACGGGCCGCTCGAGCTGCCGCGGCTGCGCGCGCGGCGGCAACGGACGCCGCAAGCGCCAAAGGTCCGGCATCAGCAGCGGCAGCAGGGGGACGATGACGAGCAAGGCGACGACGCCACCCAGGCTCACGCGGTGGAGGTACTCGCCAAACGTCATGCCGATCGAACTGCCCACGAGAAATGTCGCCGGATCTCCCACCAGTGTCAGCAGGCCGGCGGAATTGCTCACGATGGCGGTCAGCACCATCGGTCCGACAATGTCCACTTCCAGGGCGACGGCAACCCGGATGATGATGGGCGCGATCAGGATGACCGTGGTCGCGTTCGGCAGGAAGGCGCACAGGGGCGCGACCAGCGCGATCAGTAGCAGCAGGAACCGTCTGCCGCTTCCGCCCGTGGCGCTCAGGTACAGGTCGCCGATGCGGTCGAAGATACCGGTGGTGGACAGGATGCGCGCCACCACCATGCCACCGAACAGCAGACTGATCGGCCCACCGGAGGTGCGGGTGGCGCTCAGCAGATCCTGCTCGTTCAGGATCCCCAGGGCGATCAGGACGCACACGCCGATCAGGGCGGCCACCGCCATGTCCATCAGGTTGAAGGCGATGGCGAGAATCACGGCCCCGAATACGCCAAGGACGATGTAGATCTGCAGTTCGCTCATGCGGCGGCCTCCGCTGCCCGTTGCATCGATGGGACCTAGCGCACCGGTGGCGCGTACATCAGGCCACCCTGTGTCCAGAGCCGGTTAAGTCCGCGTTCGAGACCGAGCGGGCTTTTCGCGCCGAGATTGCGATCGAACAATTCTCCGTAGTTGCCCACGCTCTGCACCGCGCGCGCGGCCCAGCCGGGCTCGACGCCGAGCGCCTGGCTGGCGTCCGCGCCGGCTTCGAATGCGCTGGCCACCGCCGGATCCCGCATGCGTTCACTCGCGCTGGCTTGCGTGATCCCGGCTTCTTCCGCGGCAATGAGCGAGAAGAGTACCCAACGGACAAGCGTCAGCCAGCGCTGGTCGTCATTGCGCACGACCGGTCCGAGCGGTTCCTTCGATATCCGCTCGGGCAGGATGACATAGGCTTGCGACCCATCCCGGACGCGCACGCGCGCCGCCGCAAGTTGGGAAGCGTCCGCGGTGTAGGCGCTGCAGCGCCCCGAGAAAAAGGCGTCGGCCACCTCCGTTGCGGAGTCCACGACGAGCGGTTTCACGCTCAGGCGATTCGCCGCGGAGTAGGTCGCCAGATGGTCTTCGCTGGACGTACCCTTTTCGACGCAGACCGTGGCGTGATCGAGTCCCGCAATCGACCGGATCCCGTTTTGCCTGGACACCATGAACGCCTGGCCGTCGTAATAGAGAATGCCGGCGAACTGCACGCGCAGCGTGCTCTCGCGCGCCAGGGTCCACGTGGTGTTGCGGCTGAGCAGGTCCACCACGCCGGTGCGCAGTGCCGGGAACCTGCCCGAAGCCTTCAGCGGAACGAATGTCACCTTGTCCGCCTGGCCCAGGGCCGCGGCCGCTACGGCGCGGCAGAAATCGACGTCGATGCCTGACCAGCGGCCCGAGGCGTCCTTCGCCGAGAACCCCGCAATGCCTTCGCTGACGCCGCAGCGCAGCGTGCCGCGCGCCCTGGCCTGCGCAAGCGTATCGCCGTCCGCGGCATGCGCCGGCAACCCGGTGGCCATGAGCCACGGAAGCGTACCCAGCAAGAGCACTCTGACGACGCGCCGAAGGAGGGGCATGCAGGCTCCTGAGCCAGTCTCGACATGGAATTGCGCACCAGACTGATTCACTTTGTCCGCGATTCCCTGGTGCGTCAATTGGCCTTTCGGCCTATATGCGGGCGATCCACGAACGCCGGCGCGATGAGAAATCGTGTGCCCTGGCGTTCATGGCGCATCCAGCGTCCCGGGGCTTTTCGGGAAGGTGACGATGCCCCAGGTCAGCGCGACGCCGGCGATTTCCCGCAGCGGCTGGTAGCTGCGCGCGTCGACCACATAGACCGCGTTCGAGCGGCCGCAGGCGATCAGCAGCCGCGCGTCGTCGGGGGTGAAGCTGAAGTGCCAGCAGCGCTTGCCCGTAGCGATGTTGGCGATATTTTCATAGCTGCCCGCATCGAAGACCTGGATGGTGTCGGCACGCGAGGCCGCGACGAACAGGCGTTCGCCGGCGCGGTCGAACGCGACCCCGTAGGGCCCGGCGCGCGTCGGCACCGTGCGCAGGACGCGGTAGTCGGCCGCGTCGAGCACCAGGAATGCGTTCGCCGATTCGAGCGTGACGATATAGCGCCGCCCATCCGGGCTCACCTTGATGCCGCGCGGCCGCGATCCCGGCGGCGTCTTGAGCAGATTGAGGCGGCGGCCGCTGGCGCGCTCGTAGACCGAGACGGTGTCGTCGCCCTCGTTGGTGACCAGCAGCAGGCGAGCGTCCGGCGAGAACTCGATGCCTTCCGTTTCCAGCCCGCTGGGGATGGCGCGCGTGACGCGCCAGTCCTTGAGATCGATCACCGCGATTTCCGCCGGGACCGGGGCGCCGTCGCGGGCCTGGGCTGGCTTGCCGGCTGCCGGCGCGGGTTCCGCTCCGGGTGGCCCGTTGCGCTCGCCGGGCTCGTAGGTGACGAAGGCCTGCCCGCCGGACACGCGCACGAATTCCGGGTTCTTGCCGATCGGTATGCGCCTGACCAGCTGGCCGTCGCGCGTGTCGATGACGGACAGGTCGCTGGTGCCCTTGTTGGCGGCCAGCAGGTAGCGGCCATCCGCGCTGATGCCGATGCCGCGCGGACCCTTGCCGCCGGTGTCCAGGGTGCGCGCGATTTCGAGCCGGCCGAGGTCAATCACCGCGATGCCGCCGGTCTCGCTGGATACATAGGCCGTGGCGGGCTGGGAGACAGGCGTCTGTGCGCGCCACGCGCACGCGGCGCAGGCGAGCGCGGCACACAGCGCCAGCGTGGTCCGGCCCGGCCTGCGATATTCCCTTTCCGTGGCCATGCGCGCCTCCCGATTGCGTTGCTCGCCGTGACGGCCGGCTTCACGCCATCCAGGGATGGCAATCATGCGTCGCTCTATTCTTGGCGAGGGTGTGGCCGCTGCCAAGGAATTTCGGTGCGCCGGTAGCCGCTAACGTCCATCCCATTCGTAGCGCACCCCAACCAGGAACAGCCGCGGCGCGCCCGGCGCGACGAAGCGCTCGGCCGGCACCGACGCGCCGGGCTGCAACAGCGTGCCGCCGGGAAATACACTGAGGCCTGCTTGTCCATAGGTTTCATAGCGGCGGTCGAATACATTGTCCACCCGCGCATAGAGCTGCCAGCGCGGGTCGACCTGCCAGCTTGCGCGCAGGTTGAACAGGGCGAAGCCGGCGGTGCTGGCGAGGCGCGGATCCTGTGCGGTCAAGGCACCGTCTTCATTGCCGGCAACGGGCCGCGAGGACGAAACGATCATGGAGCCGCCGAGCGTGACGGTTTCCGTCGCGCGCCAGTCCACGCCGAGCTTGAAACTGTGCAGCGGCACGCCGGCCATGCGGGTGCCGGGGCGCACGTTGACGGGCGCCGCGAACGGCGTCTGGATCTGGCCGTCGGCCTGGTAGGTGGCTTGCAGGTAGCTGTAGCCGGCGCGCAGCGTCAGACGGCCGAGGCGCTGGCGCAAGCCGAGTTCCAGGCCCTGGCTGCGGGTCTTGGGAAAGTTCGTGAAGAAGCCGAGCGGGCTGACCGGCGAGCGCTCGAACAGGATGTCGTCGCGGTTGTCGCTGCGGTACAGCGCCAGCGTCAGGTCGGTGGCATCGGCGGCTTTCCAGCGGCCGCCGAATTCGTACGTGCGCGACACCACCTGCCGCAGGTAAGGATCGGCCTGCAGGCCGGTGGGCAGCTGGCAGGCATTGGCCGGGTCGGCACAGCCAAGCTCGATGGCGGTGGGCATGCGCGTGCCCTGCGAGGCCGAGGCGAAAACGGTGAGGCCGCTCAGCAACTGGTGCGAGAGGCCGAGCGCGGGGTTGAGCCGCGAGAACGTGAAGCTCTCGTCGGAGGCATTCGGCAAAGTCATCTCGGTGCGCGTGCGCGAAGTGTTCCAGCGTGCGCTCGCGGTGAGATAACTGTGCGGCAACAGCTTGATGGTGTCCGATGCATACAGGCTGAAGGTGGTGGTGCGGCCATCGAGCGAGGCCGCGGTGGTGGGCGAGGAAGCAGGGTCCGCCACCGCCACGCGATCTGCGTTGAATGTGGCCGGCTGTGTGTCCTGGCGGTATGCGGCGCGGCTCAGCGCGGCCGCGGCGCCCAGTACCGCGCTGTGGATGTCGCCGGTATGCGACCACTGCGCGGACAGGCCGTAGTCATGCGTGTTGACGGTCGAGGTATTGAGCACGGCGTTGGCAGGCGCATTGCCGGGCTGGCACCCGTCGTCGCCGGCGTTGCCCTGGCAGTCGAGCAGGCGGTCCAGGTAGGCGCCGCTGACGTCGCCCGTGGTTGCCTGCGAGCGTCCCACGCGCAGATAGGCGGTCAGTGCCAGCTGGTCTTCGGCATTGAACTGGTGTGCGCCGTTCAGCGTCGCCTGGAGCGCGCGTGTGCGCGTGATGTCCGGCGCGGTGTAGATGGCATTGCGCTGGACGCCATAGATGCTGTCCGGCAGCAAGCCGTTGCCGGACAGGCTGCTGGTGCTGCCAAGCAGGCTCACGCTCCATTGCGTGTCCGTGGTGGAGCGGCCTACCTTGGCGAAGAGATTGCCCAGCCAGCTGCCGGAAAGTTCGCGCCACCCGTCCTCCCGGAATCCCGTGCCCGCGACGAAGGCGTGCCAGCCGTCGCCCAGCATCTGCCCGGCGCTGACATCCAGCCGCGCGCGGCCGTGGCTGCCGACGCTCAGGTCGGCTTCCACGCCGGGGTGTGTCTCGCCGGACTTGGTGGTCAGCGCCAGCGCGCCGCCGAGCGCGTTGAGCCCGTACAGCGGATTGCTGCCCGGCACCAGCGTAATGGTGCTGATGGCGGCCTCGGGGATCTCGGTCCAGTCGACCACGTCGCCAAGCGCCGAATTCTGGCGTACGCCGTCGAGGTAGAGCGCCAGGCCCTGGCCCGCGCCAAGGGTGGACGAGAGCCGGTAGCCGCGGTAGAGGATGTCCTTCAGGTACGGGTTGCCTTGCACGTCGTTGATCACGACGCTCTCCATGTTCTCGCCGAGGAACGAGGACAGGTTGCCGGATTTGGCGCGCTCCATGTCGGCATCCGTGGCGGTCTGCACATTGCCGGGAAACGCCTCGCGCGGGATGGAGAACGAGGGCAGCGGCGCGGGCGCGACCACGGTGACTTCCTTGAGGTTGTGTACCTCGTCGACGGGCAAGTCCAGCGCCGTTTCGGCGGCCAGAGCCACCGGGGCGCCGGCTGCCAGCGCCAGCAGTGTGCACCTCGCCGCCGTCCGGCCTGGGCTGCGCGCTCGGGGGAGGGCGGGTGCCATTACCTTCTCCGTGGGGACAAGGACGCAAGCGCACGGATTCCGGCGCACGGTCACCAAGGCATCGCGCAGGCCGATGCCGTCAAGGGTGATGCAAGTGATACTTACTGTAGTGCACGGCCCGGCGCATGCCAAATCCAACCGGCTGCCGCGCAGGCGGCTTGTCGCGGGCGCTGCATTTTTCGCCTAGAGTTTGAAGGTGCCCCCGAAAGCGCTTCGCCACGCACCGGGCTTTCTGAAGGGCGGGGCGCTCCGTTTTGCTGTGTCGCAGCATCGTGATCCTCACCGGATCGTGGAGTTCGCCATGCCGTTTCCCGATCGTCCCGTATTCAGGCCTGACCGTGCGGATCGCAACGGCTTCGCCGGGGCCGCCGCCGTGGCTTGCGCCGGTCAGGCCGGTACGGTTGACCGGCGCCGCCGCTTGCTAAGCGGCAGTCTCGGTTTTGCCCTGCTCGCGCTTGGCGTGTTGCCCGCGCGCTTGCGCGCGCAGGCGAACCGGGACGGCGGCCCGATTCCCATCGGTGTGATCGGCTCCGGCCGTATCGGAGGAACGGTCGGCGGCTTGTGGGTGCGCGCGGGACATCCTGTGATGTTCTCCTCGCGTCATCCGGAAGAGCTCAAGCCGCTCGTCGACAAGCTCGGCCCGCTCGCCCGCGCGGGCACGGTGGCCGAGGCGCTGGCCTTTTCCAAGGTGATTTTCCTGGCCGTTCCATACAAGGCCTTGCCCGATATCGCCGCCGAGCATGGCAAGGCCTTTGCCGGCAAGATCGTGGTGGATGCGACCAATGCCATCCGGGCGCGCGATGGCGCCATCGCGGAAGAAGCGTCGCGCAAGGGCATCGGCATTACCACTGCAAAGTACCTGCGCGGCGCGCGCATCGTTCGTGCCTTCAACTTCATGGGCGCCACCAAATTCGCGAGCGAGCATCACCGCGCCGAGGGGCTGATTGCCGTGCCGATCGCGGCCGACGATCCCGCCGCGCTGCACGTTGGCGAGCAACTGGTGCGGGATGCCGGCTTCGAACCGGTGGTGATCGGGCGGCTGGCGACGGCTGACAGCTTTGCGCCGGGCGGCCCGCTGTTCCACCAGATCGGTTCGGCCGATGCCATGCGGGCGCGGATGGCGGAGGTCAGCGGCAAGGCGGCCGCGGAGCCGAAGTAACCCCGGCGGCTGGCCGGGGCGCGGCGCTTATGCCGGCACGGGCGCGTTGGCGCTGGTCTGCCGGCCCCGGAAGTCCGTCCAGCACAGCGCCTTGAAGTCGTACAGCTTGCAGCGGCGCGCGGTCTGGAAGTACCAGCGCCAGGTGAAGTTCTGGATGATGATGCGGCCCGGCAGCGCGTGTTCGAGCAACGCCTGCGCGCGCTTGAGGCGGTACAGCGGCACGCTCATGTCCACGTGATGGGCGGTGTGCTCCATGATGTGATGCAGGGCCGCGCCGATGCCGTAGCGGAAGCGCAGGTGCACGGTGGTGGAGACGAAAGGCTGGGCGCGTGCCCACATGGTCTTGGTCTCGTACCAGGCCACGCTGGTATGGGTGTGGTGCACGTAGAGCACGAAGCCCACGGTGAAATTCCATACCAGGAAGGGCACGACGAAGCCCAGGCCCACCAGCAGCGCGACCGACTGGCCGCTGGCCACCGCCAGCCAGGCCAGCGCGCCGATCCAGGCGGCGCCGAAGATCGCCACCAGCGTGCAGTCCCACATGAAGACAGCACGGCGCGTGGGCATCTGGCGGCGGCTGGGGAAGAACATCTTGAACCACCAGATCTCGACCAGGTAGTACAGGCCCGCGCCGAAGCCGTTGCGGTAGACGCGCTCCAGCGCGCGGCGCAAGCGCGGCAGCGCCTGGAATTCCTCGAGCGAGTAGGGTGCCCAGACGAAGTCGAAGCCCTTGAGGTTGGAATAGCCGTGGTGGACCACGTTATGGCCGACTTCCCACAGGCTGTAGGGCGTGAGCGACGGCAGGAAGGTCAGCCGCCCCAGCCATTTGTTGAGGCCGCGCCGGGGCGTCAGGCTCTGGTGGCAGGCATCGTGGCCGATGATGAACAGGCGGGCGATGATGATGCCGGTCAGCACGCCCGCCGCCAGCTTGGCGAGCCAGTGGGAGAACATCACCACCCCGGCCAGCGCGGCCACGAACAGCGCCGTATCCAGCGCGAACAGCGCCAGCGCGCGCGAGGTGCTGCGCTGTCCCAGCGGGATCAGCCAGCCGCGGATGATCTTGCGCGAGGGCAGGGGCGCTTCAGGGGAAATCGGCTCCGGAAAGGGGGCTTGCTGCGTGGCAATCATTCAAAAACCTTCAGTTGTCGAACGCGGGGTCGGGCACCTGGCTGTGCCCGGGACTGGCGATGCACGGCCACAGGGGGCCGACGGTGTGACAGCTTAGAAGGATTGCGTGACAGGGGTGTTGATCCGGGTCAAGCCGGCGTGGCCAGGACCCGGTGCTTCCCGGTGAAAAGTGATGGTTAATGCGCGACGGAGGCCGGCGCGCTTGCCGGCTCGCCCATCACATAGACCTCATCGATCACACGGTCGTCGCCCAGCATGGCGAAGGCGAACAGTTGCTCTTCCAGCGTCTCCGAGCGCTCGCTGCGGCGGGCGATCAGCGGCGTGGCCTGCGGATCGAGCACGATGAAATCGGCCTCGCAGCCCGGCGTGAAGCTACCCACGCGCTCGCTCCAGCCCAGCGCGTCGGCGGCGGCGCGGGTGGCCAGGTAGAACATGCGCAGCGCGGTGAGGTGATAGCCGCCCATGCGCGCCACCTTGTGCGCGGCATTCATGGTGCGCAGCATCGAGAACGAGGTGCCGCCGCCCACGTCGGTCGCCAGCGTCACGTTGAGGCGATGGGCGTCGGACTGGTGGAAGTCATAGAAGCCGCTGCCCAGGAACAGGTTGGAGGTGGGGCAGTGCGCCACCGCGGCGCCACTGTCGGCCAGGCGCTTGCGGTCGTCCTGGTCGAGGTAGATGGCGTGGCCGTAGAACGCGCCCGGACGCAGCAGGCCGTAGTGATCGTAGATATCGAGATAGCTGCGTGCCTGCGGGAACAGTTCGGCGACCCACTTCACTTCGTCGCGGTTTTCCGCCACATGGGTCTGGATATAGGCGTCGGGATAGGCCTTGGCCAGTTCGCCGCAGGCAGCCAGCTGCGCCTCGCTGGAGGTCGGCGCGAAGCGCGGCGTGATCGCGTACGACAGGCGGTTCTTGCCGTGCCAGCGCGAGATCAGGTCGGCCGAATCGCGCGCGCCGGACTCGGCGGTGTCG
>Ga0255338_1001836_pt1 | contig 36375 bp, 23 predicted proteins | sample MeOH1_35cm_T4_19_FD_203715 | JGI IMG/M metagenome (GOLD analysis project Ga0255338, IMG submission 203715) | Sandy soil microbial communities from University of British Columbia, Vancouver, Canada - MeOH1_35cm_T4_195 | ecosystem: Engineered > Artificial ecosystem > Sand microcosm > Unclassified ...
GCCATTGATAAAATCACAAAAACATGGCAATTGAATGACGAAAAGGGGTTTCATTTTCATTGTTTCGAAGAAAGGCTGGAAGCTTTAAATCCAAAAATCCAATTATTATGCGATTCGGCAACCAATGATAAACCTGTATTTGAGCAAGCCTACATTTCAAAACGGGAAAAAGAAATTCTGCAATTAATCCTTAGAGGTAAAAAAAATAAGGAAATTGCAGACGACCTTTATCTTAGTATAAAAACAGTTGAAAATCATCGGAATAATATCCTGAAAAAAACCAGATCAAAAAGCATGATTATGCTAATTAATGATCTTTACAGAGTAGGATTCCTTAACTAAGATTAATAATTTTCAGTTTAATTGCTTTCATTATCATCTCGGCTGTATTCTTAACCTCCAGCTTCTTAAGTATGTTATACCGATGGGCATCTACGGTACTTGTACTAACCAGTATTTTTTCAGCTATTTCCTTATTACTAAATCCCAGACTGATTAATTCAATAATTTCCCTTTCTCTTTTTGTAATATCAACTTTTTGGGCACTCCCTTTATTGGAAAATTCCTTATACAAATAATTATTGGCAAGAATTTGGGAAACTGAGCGGCTGATGTAAATTTCGCCCTTCATTATCTTTTGAATTGCGCTGAATAATTCACTTTTTTTAAAATCCTTCAAAAGGTAGCCATTGGCGCCGGCTTCGAAGCATTGGTTAATATAAAGGTCATCAGCGTGCATGCTCAATATGAGAACCTTTACCGCTCCGTTGGAAATTTTCCGTACTTTTTTTGTCAGCTCAATTCCATTAATGCCCTCCATTGAAATATCAGTAATAACAAGGTCTACATTAATATTTTTTATCTGATCGAGCAGATCGTTAGCGTTATCAGATTCACCAATAACAACATAATCTGAGTTGGCTTCGAGTAAAGCCTTAACACCATAGCGAACAATATGATGGTCTTCTACAAGAAAAATTTTAATCATTGTCAGTTTTTTTTATTTTTAATTCTAATTCTATTGAAAATCCTTTGCCTACAGACGATTCAATTTCAAATTTTGCGTCAATTATTTTTGCCCGTTCTTCGATATTACGAATCCCGTTCAAATGCTTATTACTGTTTTCGAGTTGCTTTATTTTAAAACCTATCCCATCGTCCTGAACTTTTAGCTTTAATACCTGATTTGTGTAATTAAGTAAAATATTAATCTTTTTGCATTTCGAGTGTTTTAACGAGTTTTGCAGCGCCTCCTGAATGATCCTGTAAAGATTTATTTCAACGTCCGGCCTAAATCTGGCATCATCAAGGTTTGACGCAAAGTTTAATGTTATATTCTGGTAGTTACTTTTTACGCGCTTAACCAGTTGCTGAATAATGGCGTTTAAACCAAATTCATATAAACCAACAGGCGAAAGATTATGCGAAATTCTTCTGGATTCCTGAATAATCTCTGTCATCATTTGATTTACCAACTCGGCTTTAGTTTTTCTTTCTTTCGATCCCAACTTTGCATTATTCAAACTTTCAAGATTAGCGCTAACAACGGTTAGCATTTGTCCTAGTCCGTCGTGCAACTCCCGGGCAATTCGTTTCCGTTCGTTTTCCTGCCCCTGAATAAGAGCCAGCGTTCTGTATTTCTGTTCTTTTTTCTCAAGGGTTTTCTCAAATTTCTGGTACGTTAATATTTTCTTTTCACGTTTTTTTTCTTCTGTAATATCGCGTCCGGTGGAAATGAAATTGGTTATAATACCTTCTTTATTAATTATTGGCGTAACTATTTTTTCCTCAATATATAGCTGACCGTTTTTTTTACAATTAGTAACCGTCATTTTATGAGTTTTTCCCGCTAGAATAGATTGCCAAAGATCCTTAAAGAATAGTTTTGAATGTTTAGTAGATTTGAAAGCGGAGGGCAATTTACCCCGAAGATCACCCAGTGTATACCCGGTTACTTCAGTAAACATTGGATTAACATATTCTATCTTCCCTTTCACGTCAGTAATCATGATTAACTCTTTGGTTTGCTCAGTAATATTGAAAAACTTCTGAATTTCAAGTATGTTTTTTTTACTTTCAGTAATATCCCTGATTATTAACAGAACATCTCTATGAATTGGAACAAACCGTATTTCCATGTGATTTATTCCATTATCAGTATTTAATTCAAGTTCTCTGATAAACAGATCTGATTTATCAAATGAAGTACGTATTCCCTCTTCTATTAAGTGGAAAGACTGCTCAACAAAAGAATCTTTCCATTTCTTTCCATTAATAAAGGTTTTTAAATCTTTTCTGATTATGCTTTCATTGTTTTTAAAATAAGAGTTAATAATTTTTCCCTGCTTATTAATCACAACAAACGAATCGGGCATAGACCTTAGAATGTTTCCCTTTTCTTCTTCACTTTCCTTCAGGGCATTTTCAATTAATTTTCGTTTGGTTATGTTCTCCAGAATTGCAATATGATTGGATGGTTCTTCGCCCTTATTCCATAGAGGAGAAACTGTTAAGTTTACCCAAACAACTTCACCATCTTTATTAAAGTGTCTTTTCTCAATAGAAAATTCTTTTATTTCCCCGTTGATCAACTTATTCATAGAGGCTAGATCTTTCTCAATATCATCAGGATGCGTAAACTCCTGGATATTCATTGATAGAAGCTCTTCTTTCGTATACCGGAATATTTCACAATATTTTTGATTTATATCAATTAACTCTCCTGTTTTTGAATTTACAATGGCCACGCCAACTGCCGCCTGATCGAAAATTGCCTTGAATTTTTGCTCACTATCATGTATGAGCCGGAGGAATGCTTTTTTCTCAGTTACATCAATCATTGTAGCAATTGATCCTACAATTTTTCCATTGTTATTCCGAAAAGCCGAGCCGTTAATAATAAGTTCTTTTATTTCACCGCTCTTAGTTGTTACCTGCAATTCATAATGATTGGATAAACCTTTATTTCTCTCATACAACTCTTTTTTAAGCTTTGTTCTTCCTTTATCGTTTATTGCAATTGAAGTAATTAGATTTTGACCAAGCACCTCTTCTTCACTATAACCGGTAATTTGAGTAAACTGCTTATTTACATAGGTTACATTTCCTTTCAGGTCTGACCTGATTAACCCTTCATTAATAGAGTTTACAAGATGCCTGTATTCTGCCTCACTCTGTTTGATATACTTAAGGTAAGAGATGCGGTCAAATAAAGAATTAACGTTATTAAAAAACAGGGTAAGGTTATCATAATCACTTAAAGTTAGGGCATTCTCGTTTTTAAAAGATTGAAATGCAAACACACCAAAATTTTTATCCTGAAAATTAACGGGAAAGCCAGTCCAGCAAACAGCTTTTTTGTCTTGAGCTTTAATTTTATGTTCTTCATTAAATTCTTCCAGCTCAGAACCCCTCAGGTAAAGCGGTCGTTTTGATTCCACCACTGTTTCAGAATGTCCATGACTGTAATTCCTCACCGTAATAGTTTCTGTTCTGTGAGTTGTAATTATTCTCTTATCCTGTTTTACTTCATTAAAATAAACATCTTCAAGGTAAGGAAACTGTTTTTTAAATTCCGCCAGAAGAAACATGATGATCTCCATAGGATCAACGGTATCTTCCCTGTACAGGTAGGTTAACCTGTTATATAAAATATTTAATGTTTCTTTTAAACGTTTTGCCGTAACATCAAATAAAATTCCTCTGAATCCACTTATTATATTAGTATTATAAACCGGCGCCAGGTATTCTTCAATAAAATAATGCTTTCCATATTTATTAATCAGCAGATGTTCGCGGTTAAGACTTTGAACATCCCTTAGAGAATGATGTGTGATTCTCCACTTAATAAACTCCAGCGAGCTATGCTGAATAAAGTTAGAAAGGTTAACTCCGGCCTTAAATTCATCTGAAGATAGCGCCAGCAGTTGCATGCCGGGTTGATTAATATATTTAATATTACCTAATAGGTCACATTCAATAATAATTTGCTGAATAGACTCCGCAAGGTCCCGGTACTTCTTTTCACTTTCCCTCAGTCTTAGCTCAGTTTCATGCTTATAAATAGCAATTTCAATGTTGGTACTAAGTTCCCTGTCATTAAAAGGCTTAACGATATATCCATACGGATTAGTTCTTTTTGCCCTATCAATTATTTCAGCGTTTGAAAAAGATGTGATAAAAATTACGGGAATATCATACTTTTCATAAACCAACAACGCGGCCTCCACCCCATTCAAATCACCTTCAAGCTTAACGTCCATAAGTATTATGTCAGGCTTATCCGTTTCTATTGCCGCAATAACATCTTCACCACGTGTAATATGACCAGAAACTGTATATCCGAACTTCTCAACACTTGATTGAAGATCCATGGCTATTACAACTTCATCTTCAACAATTAATATTTTCTTATTTTTTTTCACGTTCCAGTCGAATTGTAAAAATTGATCCCATTTCCTGGCTTGATTCAACTTTAACCTTAGCTTTGGCCTGAACAGCAAGGTTATTAATGAGCTTCCATCCGAGTGTATTTGACGTTGATAAAGCTTTTATATCAAATCCTTCGCCCGTATCAGCAATACTTATGGTAGTATTTCCCATTGAATCTGTAACGGTTAGAGAAAGTTCATGATTCTTTTTAACCTTAAACGCGTGTTTAAAAGAATTTGAAATTATTTCATAACACATAAGTCCAAGAGGAATGGCAGTATTAATGTCGGTAGAAAAGTAATCCATTTTATAAACAACCTTTATGTCTTTTTCAGTATGAAGCGAAAGCATTGAATTGGTTAAATTACTCAGGTAATCAGAGAAGTTTATAGTTGAAATGTCATCGCTTAAGTATAAACGTTCATGAATAAGCGCTATGGCATGAATACGCTCATAACTCTCAATCAACGGTTGTCTTGATTCCGCATTCTCAATTTTATTTACCTGAAGCTTTAGCAGGCTGGAAATAACCTGCAAATTGTTTTTAACCCGATGATGAACTTCTTTTAACAGTAATTCTTTTTCATTAAGATTTTTCTTTAGTTGCTCTTCATACCTGTGTTTTTTTGTAACGTCCACAACCACTCCTTCAATAATACCTTCTTCAGACAATAACCTAATGCTGGCATCGCCCCAAAATAACGAACCATCTTTTCTTCTGAACTTCATTTTTTGGTTTTTTACAGTAGAGTACAATTTTAAATCCTTAAATAAAAGCGCTCTTTCGTCTGAGTCAGCATAATGTTCGGCGGCAATGAAATTTTTCAGAAAGTCTTCTTTAGAATCATATCCAAAAAGTTCAATACACACATCGTTACCATCAATGGGTTTTTGTGTTTTAATATTTGTCCTGAAAATTCCAACCAGCGCGTTTTCAAAAATAGAACGATACTTCTCTTCACTTTCTTTTATTTTTAGAAGCGATTCAACTCTTTCACTAACATCCCGTGCGCTTCCATAAAAGGACTTTAACTCTTCAGATTCGTCAAAATAAGGTGTAATCTTTTCTTCAAACCATCTGTATTTACCGGTAATATAATGTTTTAATCTGTAAACCCTTGTAACCGTACTGGCTGTGGTAATACACTCAATGTTTGACTGATATACTTTTTCAATATCCTCCGGATGTATCCTGGAAACCCATAGGTCAGGTATTACCTGCAAGTCCCGCAAATTAAACCCCATTAACTCGGTAGACTTGGCACTTAAGTAAAATATTTTTCCTGCGGTAATACTCCCATAAGTTGCATCAACGCCAAAAACCACTTCATCAATATTACCAAGCAGCAAATTAATTTTTGTATCGTATTCTTTTACTTTCTTTTCAGCACACACTTGGTCAGTAATATCAAAAAACGCCCATGTAAGAGCGTACGGAATATCATTTTCATTATTAATAACGGAAAGATTAAATTTTACCAGGATTTCTTCATTATTTTTTTTAATTGAACTAAAAGGTGTTTCTGAATAATAAAACCTTTCGGTAAGAATATTCCTGGTAATATTTGTTATCTGTCCAACGTGCTTTTCAGGCCAGTAATCTTCCAGCAATGGCCTGCTGCCGGTCATTTCATTAAGATCTTTAAACCCCCACATATTAACAGCCGCATTATTAGCGAATAAAACCCGGCCCTGAAGGTCAGTTGTAAATAAAGCATTTAAAGAGTTTTGAAGTGTAACGTATGCTGATTTAATATCTTCTTTCAAATTTTTTTCTTCAGTAATATCCTGCACTGTCCCAATCATTCTTAAAGGCTCCCCTTTAATAGAATACTGGGTAAAACCCATTTCTCTTACGTATTTTAAGTTTCCTGAATTTGTATTTATGCGGTGTATTATTTCGTAACTGGTTTTGTTTTTCACACTGTTGTTTACAGCCTCCTCAACCAATTTCCGATCTTCGGGATGAATGGCATTAAGAAATTTGGGATAAGATGGTTTGAATTTGCCAGGATTAATTTCAAAGATTCTGTAAATTTCATCAGACCAGTACAAATCATTATTCTCAATATTCCATTCCCAGGTGCCTAAGCGGGCAATTTTCTGCGATTCCTCAAGTTTATTTTGAACAAATTTTGTTTTTGTGATGTCAGAAATAAAACCTAAAATTTTAGAAGCTGTTTTGTTTTTTTTCTTTTCAAAAATGACAGACCTGTTCTGAAACCAGTAATTTTTTCCGGAAATGATAAAAGGTAATTCGGCATTTTCAATTGGAGCAGTCAAAAAAACTTTCACCGCGTCTTCCTTTTGAAACGTGTTAATATATTTCAAAAAGTTGTCAATTGGTATGTCCTCATCTTTATTTTCGGGTATACTTATTTTTTTATTGATTTGATTGTTAAACAATCGTATAGTATTGGCTTCAATATCTATCAGGTAAACAAGAGCAGGTAACTCCCGGTTTATTTTACTAATAAATTTGTTTTGTTGTATTATTTCGGCGTTTAATTTCTTAAGATTTACAGTTTTTTCCTTTATTTTTTGATCAAGAAGTAAATTCATCTGAAGGAGCTTTGTTTCACTTTCACGTTCCTTTGTAATATCAATTCCCGTTGAAATAACTACCTGGGGGTTTGATTTTTCATCCTTGATTAAAGTGTGTGACCATGATACAAGTATCAGATTTCCTGATTTTGCACGCCAGTAATATTCATTTTTAAGTTTTTTATTATGATCAATAAGATGATTCATTAAAGTTGAAACCACTTGTCTTTCTTCCTTTACAATAAGCAATTTGGAAAGCGACTTCCCATTAACTTCCGCAAATGAATAACCTGTTAGTTTTTCGCAGGCTGAATTAAATAAAGTGATCCTGCCTTCAGTGTCAACTCCTGTAATAAGGGCATCTGTATTTTGAATAACCGAATAAATAAAATTTTTCTGTTTAAGGATCTCTTTTTGTAATCTTAATTCATTTGTAACATCTTTTGCTGTGGATAAATAATATTCAATTTCGTTATCCTTGCCCTTGATTGGGGTTATAGTTTTATGTTCATAATATAATTCCCCGTTTTTTTTCTTATTAATAAAAACCGTAGAATTTGCTTTACCGGCTTTAAGGTTTTGCCATAATTTTTTGTAAAAAATTTTATTATGAACTCCCGATTTAACAAGTGAAATGTTTTTTCCCTTTATGCTTTTTAATTTATAACCTGTATGCTTTTCAAAGGCGGGATTTACATACACAATTTGGGCGTGCGCGTCAGTAATAACAACTAAATCGTTGCATTGATGAACAAATGTCTTGAAGAATGAATCGTTAGGGGCTTTTTTCTTCATAATAGAAAAAATTAAAAATATTCAAAAATTCCTCAAAAGCATTAGTGTAAAAACATTAAACGCCTCCTATAAAACCATTAGAAACTTTTATGTTACAAGATAATTAATAGTAACAAGCGAAAATTGGCTTTAACACATGACCAAAATCATTTCACATTTTTTATTATGGGTATTTCCGGGATAAGTATTGGTGTAATATCAAAATGATACACCTCGGTATGAATCAACTTATATTGTAGTTGTCCCTTTAATATACTTCAGTCTCTTTTTTAACAGGTTGTTCCGGACTGATTATTCTTTTACCTAGTACAGATTCAATATCTGTTTCATTCAAAGTTTCTTTTTCAAGTAACAACCCGGCTAGCTTATCCAGCTTGTCTTTATTTTCAGTAAGTATGCTTTTTGCTTTATCATAAGCCGTCTGAATAATTGAATGAACTTCTAAATCTATCACTCTTGCGGTTGCCTCACTAAAGGGTTTTTGCAAGGAGTAGTCCGTCATTTCTGTTGAATCGTGGTAACTAACATGCCCTAATTTAGGATCAAAACCAAAAACGGTAACCATGCTGTAAGCGGTTTTTGTGGCTTTTTCCAAATCATCCTGGGAGCCTGAAGATAGCTCCCCGAATTTTATTTCTTCGGCCGCCCTTCCTCCCAAAGCGGCGGATAATCCGGCATCATACTCCCTTTTTCTGATAATACGTCTTTCAGCGGGCAGATACCATGTACTTCCAAGAGACTTTCCCCTGGGAATTATCGAAAGTTTAATAACAGGGTCAATATCCGGCAACATCCAGCTTACAAGGGCATGACCGGATTCGTGCCAGGCAATAATTGATTTTTCTTTATCGTTAATAATAGCACTCTTCTTTTCAAGCCCCCCTATAACTTTTTCAATGGAATCTGTAAAATCTTTCAGTTCAATAAGTTCTTGTTTTCTTCTGGCGGCTATCAATGCTGCTTCATTGCAAACATTGGCTATATCCGCTCCGGAGAATCCTGGTGTTTGTGAAGATAAATATTCCGGTTTAACAGTTTCCTTATCATATTTTAATGCCTTCATGTGTACACTAAAAATTTCTGACCGTTCCACTTTATCCGGAAGCTCGAGATAAATGTGCCGGTCAAACCTCCCGGCCCTGATTAATGCAGGATCCAGAATGTCAGGACGATTAGTTGCGGCCAACACAATAATTCTTGTATCAGAATCAAAACCATCCATTTCGGCTAGCAACTGGTTTAAGGTGCTTTCACGTTCATCGTTGGAATGCAATGCGCCGGCTCTTTCCCGGTATCTACCAACCGTATCAAGTTCATCAATAAAAACAATACAGGGCGCTTTAGCCTTAGCTGCCTGAAATAGATCCCTCACTCTTGAAGCACCAACACCTACGAACATTTCCACAAATTCAGATCCGGAAAGCGAAAAAAACGGAACGGCAGCTTCACCCGCAATTGCTTTAGCCATTAAGGTTTTGCCGGTACCCGGTGGCCCCACCAATAACACTCCTTTAGGCATTTTTGCGCCAAGGCGTGTAAAAGTTTCTGGTTTTTTAAGAAAATCTACAATTTCAAAAACTTCAAGTTTAGCTTCTTTATATCCTGCAACATCCTTAAATGTTGGAAGGTTCTTTTGCTTATCAAACAATTTAGCCGAGGATTTTCCAAAATTGAGCATAGACTTTCCCGCTTCGTTACTAAGAATACTTCTTGAAATAATATAACGCCAAAGAAAAAAGAAAAACACCAGAGGCAGCAACCAAACAAGGCTATCGCTTAACCAGTTTTTCTTTTTGATATACTTTACATTAATTTTTTCTTCGGGAAGAAACCCGTCCTGCAAGGTGGACAGGTTCTTCTCAAAGGTTTCTACAGATCCAATTCTAAAGAAAAATTGTGGGGAACTTTTTTCTTTAACAGGCTTTTTACTATCGCTAACAGGCTTTAGGTAAACGTGAACAATTTCATTATTAATTACCTCCAGTCTTTCAACTTTACGCGTTAACAGATACTTGCTTTCAAACTCCTGCCAGGTAATTTCAGAAGTAGGACTAAATTCGAAATTATTGTAGAGGCTGTAAAAATAAACGCTTGACGCAATAATCAACAGAAAAATCCAAAAATTATTTCTAGTCCCAACTTGGTTTTTATTGTTTTGCTGCGCCATTTATTGTTTATTCTCTAATTAGTTTTCCTCTGGCGGTATTACCGTCAACAACTACTTCATAATAATACATGCCAGCTATCAGTGCGCATAAATTAACCTGGCTTTCATCTGTTCCTTTAACAAATCCACTTTCAAGAACCAGTTTCCCTGAATAATCATAAATATTTATTAAAGCATTTTCAAAAACTTTAGTTCTTATCCGGAAATTAACAAATTCCTTAGCGGGATTTGGATACACGTTTAATTTACCCACCAGATCAGCATTTGATTTAATACCTACCGGAGAAGATTTCAAAAAAAGATTATCAAAAAACAAAACACTACCAATGTTAGATTGATTAATCATCCATTTCGAAGACGCTATATCAATACGCATTGTATCAGGCGCCATACCCGGATTAAGAGGAATTTCAAAGTAAGAGTAATTTGCAGCAGCGGTAAGCCATTTGCCATTTCCAAAAATATTAGAATTATTTTTAGTTAGGTTTACGTTTATGATAGCCGTGTCAGTACCAGCAGGAGTGTATTTATAATAACCACACAATGTATCAACAAGGCCTGTATACGGAATGCCACCCTTTGGTCCGTTATTAGTTAATGTACCGGTGGTAATACCAGATGATACCGCTCCCTGACATGATTCACTTGTTGTTTCCAAACGAATGGCATAAATACCGGTGTGGCTAACCGTAGAACGTGAAATACCACTACCCCATGCATTCCATGAAGTAAGCTTGTCATTAGTCATCGGTGCCCAGCTTTCAAAAGTTCCATTTGCAATTTGCTGAGTGGCTCCTGCAAAAGCAAGATTGTCCAGCTCAAGGAAACTGCCATTTTGAATACCTACATTATTTATCTTATTGCTGGATGCAGCTGCTATAATTACTGAATCAGGAGTTCCGTTACATGTTACCGGAAAACTGAAAGATGCCCAAGTGTTTTGGGTACCTGTACCTCTTATCTTAATATAGTTATCTCCTATATGCGCACCGTTTTTTCTGAATATTACAATCATAAGGGCAGTGTCGTTAACAGGAAGGCTATAACGATAATAACCGGTAATAGCTGTTGGCTGCTGGGAATAAGGAACGCCCCCTGTCCATTGCGGAGGATCATTGCAAGGATTATCGGTATTGATAATATAAGATTCGCTGATTTCTGGTCCTGTTATCGTAGTTTCGATTCTTAATCCAAATCCTGAAAAGCCCGTAACTTTTGTTACGGAAGGTATTCCTGATCTTTGTACGTCTCTTAGATTACCGGTAGTCCATGTAGATGGTTCATTATACGAAGTCTGGTTCCAGTTTTCAAATGCGCCGTTTGGTACGGCCTGTGCAAATACTCCGGTTTGCGAAATAATTGCGGCAAATAGTAAAAGTTTTTTCATAAGTTTTTTTTTTCAAAAGTAGGTTCGGGTAGCTGTTAATATTATGATGACTGTCAGTTTATAACCTGATATTACTCAAAGATTATTGATTTATTATTAAATCAAAATCTTATAAAGATTTTCAGAAATGAAAAACAGTTCCTGAATACTCAAAGGTTAATTACTGAATTCAACAACATAAGCGCTCACGGTAAGCGTACGTTTATAATAAAACGGTGGCACTCCGCCAACATGTTCTTCTGTAACAATATTAATCAGTGCCCTTGAGCTATTTATTAAATTTGCTTTACTAACCATGTTTGAATAAGCGTTTTCAAAAAGTTGTCTTTTATCCCAGCCTCCAATCATTAATATATATTCAACTTCAGCACTGCCGCTTACTTTGTCAACAACCTTAAAATTATTGGATGCAAGATGAACCTGTGTATTGTTCTGATTGTGGTTTAAAATCAAAGCGCTGTTCATACCGCATGAAGTCATAATGACAATACCTGATACTGCCATAATTTTTAAAAATATTTTTTTCATTGTATAAAATTTAGATTGTGTAAAGGTCTGCACGGATTATTCCTTTTAAAATGAAGCCTGTCATTACCGGCATTGATTATAATCACAACCCAACCATAACCTTTTTTAAATGATATATAAACAATGATTTGAAACGCCAGGCAGGGCTGGAAAAACAAAAACCGATCATGTTGCCGGATTGAAAAGGCTATGATCGGTTTTTGTTAAAATTAAACCGGTGTGGTCTTATCCAGACCGGAACTTAAACAACATGTGTTGGAATTCAACAAAACAAAATTATCAGAATAAAAATGACATTTTAATGACTGGGGTCATTTAACTCCCTGATGCTTATCATGTATTAGAAAAAATAGTTATCGCTTTTTTAAAGAAAACAGGTTTATTATTAAAAATAATAAACCAAAAAGAAACAATGCAACATCAATAAAAAAAATAGTTCCGTAAACAGTAATAAGAGTTATTGCAGGTATATCGGCAATTAACCTTCGAACATCCCTGTTACCAAACGCGCTGAATATTGCGAAGAAAACAAGAAACGAAACAATAAAAATGTAATGCGAAATTACAAGCCAGCGCTTGGTTTTTAACTTGCCTTTGCTGATAATGTAATAGATCAAAGAAAGAAAGAAGAGATAAGCAGAGAATAAGAACCAGATCCTTGAATTTGAAATCACGAAATCGGTGTTATAAACACTAATGTCAAATAACGAACCAGGATGCGCGGTCCTAAAGTATAATGAAATTACAAGTGCAATCACGCCTGTTATAAAAAAAGGCTGATAGGGTTTTCCGAAAATAATTCTTTTCATGATTTTAGGTTTAATTATTAAAGGTAAGCTGACTTACAATTTTAGTTACCTTAAACTCAGTTCTGCGATTTAATTGATGTTCTTCCTCGGTACACACAACATTGTTTTTACATTTATTCAGAATCATTGTTTCGCCATAGCCTTTCCCCTTCAGGCGTTTACCATCAATTCCTTTAAGAATAAGGTAATCAACCGCGGCTTTTGCGCGTTTATCTGATAACACAAGATTATACTGATCGCCAGCCCTTGAATCGGTATGTGAGCTCAACTCAATATATACTTTTGGGTTATCAATAAGTACCTGAACCAGTTTATCAAGTTCTGTAGCGGCATCGGGCCTGATATTCCATTTATCAAGGTCATAATAAATATTCTGAAGTACAATTGGTTTTTCTAAAATCATCTGATCGAGTTCAAAATCGGCCTTGAAATTTTCAGATACTTTTTTACCGGCAGTAACAATATTTTTTGAGGGAGTTATAGGGAAAAACATCGGTTTTGCAGCTTTGATAATATACTCGCTGTTAGCTTTAAGATTTATTTTATACGAACCGTTCACTGTGGTATAAATTGTCTGGCGGCTACCGGCAGTAACATTATAAATTTCGATAAGAGCCGAGTCAATACCGGTATCTTTATTTTTATGCTTTACCATACCGCTTAAAATAAATGTAGGATCGTGCTTAGTAACCTCAAACATCTTGTCAGCGCCATTTCTGTTTGATGACAAATATCCTGTTTTGTTATCTGAATTAGGCACGTAAGCAAAGTCATCGGATGCAGAATTAAGAGGATAGTTCAAATTTTCAACTTGCAGCCATTTTTTTCCATCATAAGAAGTCATGAACACATCCAAGCCACCCATGTTATTATGAGCATCTGAAGAAAAGTATAAAGTTCCGTCAGTGTGCATATAAGGAAACATTTCATTACCTGCTGTGTTTATTGTTGCGCCAAGATTAGCAGGCTTCGACCAGCCTGATTCAGTAAAGGTGGATTTATAAATATCCGTTCCTCCCATTCCACCAGGCATGTCAGAAATAAAATAAATGGTTTTTTCATCATCTGAAAGGGATGGATGACCGCATGAATAATCATCACTATTAAAAGGGAGTTCAGTAAGATTTGTCCATTTATCACCAACTAACTCAGCCCTGAAAACTTTCAATGTGTTTTCATTCCGTAGGTTTTTCTTTAATTTTTTTCCATCGTAATTACTTCTGGTGAAATAAACCACATTCCCATTTTTTGTAAAACAAGCTGGCCCCTCGTGATATTGACCATTTACATCGCCTTTAAGATTCATGGGGCTTAACCATTTTCCGCTGCCATCCTTTTTTGAAAAATATAATCCCAGATAAGATTTACCAGTCCAGGAATATTTCTCTGGTTTTTTAAAAGTCATTTTATCAGCGGTAAACATTATCCCTGTTGCATATGGAGTTTGCGCGAACGCGTTTTCAACTTCAGGCATTTCAATTTCCTTAACGCTGTAAAGGGTGGTATCTTTTTTAAAGCTTTTAATTGTATTGCAGGAGGCAAGAAGCATTTCCGCCACAAAATCATCAGGAACTTTTTCAATATATTTCCTAAACCATATCTTAGCCTCGTCATATTTTTCTACCGTCATAAGAACCCGCGCGTAATAGAACATATTCACAGGCTCACTTTCAGGCAATGTTACTATTTTCGAGTACCATTTCTCAGCGTTAGGAATATCATTAACCAGGCGGTATGCATTCGCCAGTTTAATTTTCGCGTCCGGCTTGTCGCGTTTAGCCAAATAGTTTTCAAAATTTTCTATGGCTTTTGAATACGCCATTTTTTCATAATTCTTAATTCCTTTTTTATAGAGGGAATTTGTGCAACCGGCTAAGAGGAGTCCAGAAGCAGTAATTAACAGGCAAATAGTTTTCATAAATTTAAAAATAACGTGGGGTTTTAATTTTAACAAGGTCTTTTCCGAAATCGTAACCAATCATAATTTCATGAGTTCCGGCATTGTATTTTCTCAGCTTTGAGGTTGTCATATCATAGGCATAACCAACCCTGAACCGGAAATTTGTTTGATATTCAACCATAAATGTTACGGCATCTCCGGTACGATACGAGGCACCAAGCCATACAGCATCATTGTATAAAAGGTTCATATTAATATCAGCCTGTAGTGGAGCAGATGGTTCGTACTTAATTAGTGCAGATGGTTTTAATTTGAATTTTTCATTTAGTGTAAATATATAACCACCGTTCAGGTAATAATGTCGTCTAAGGAATGAAGCTTCATTCACATCCAAACCAAAAGTATGCTCAGGATCGTAAGCCAATAAAGTAGGAACGCTCAAACCAGCATACCACTTGTCAGTGTAGTAATAAAGTCCGGAACCAAACTTTGGCACCCATACCACTCTCTTTGTTGCAAACACTTCATCATTAGCGTCCCAAACGGTAAGTTTATTACTCTTGAACATAAAGTTGGACATACCAGCTCTTAAGCCTAACGATAGTTTTCCTTCACCAAGCTTAAGCATATAAGCATAGTTTATGGTAAAATCGGTTTGTTCAGTTGCTCCTATCCGATCGTTTGAAACAATAAGACCAAGTCCCATGTTTTTATTTGCAATAGCTCCATCAGCGGCAAGTAACGCAGTACGCGGAGCTCCGTCGAAGTTAACCCATTGGGTACGGTGCAGTAATGATGAGCTTATATATTTATGTGTTCCGGCATATGCTGGATTAAGAAATAATCCATTAAACATATACTGACTTACAATTAAATCCTGTTGCGCAATTGCTGTAAGCTGCAACATGGCTATCAGTATGACTAAAACTTTTTTCATTTGTTCTATTTTTATATTATTCTTAATTTTTATCTTCTTAATTCCACATATCCTTTTAACACTTTATCTCCACCGTCTATTTCGAGGATTGCGAAATATGTGGCATCAGGAAGCGATTGTCCGTTTAAGCTGTTGCCATTCCATTCATTGTTATAGGTGTCTTTCTTATAAACGATATTTCCCCAGCGATTATAAATTGTTAAGGAATTATTCGGATATGCTTCAATTCCGTGAACTACGAACATATCGTTTTTACCATCGCTGTTTGGCGAGAAGCCGGTTGGCATTGCAAGGGTTAATGGTTCTGTTAATGTAATACCTGCAGAAACCCTGCAACCATTTAAGTCAACAACTGTAACATTGTAAACACCTGCAGGAACATTATAAAGATCTTCATCACTTGCCAAATTCGACCATACATATGAATATGGAAGCACACCACCTATTACAGTAAGCTGTACCGAACCGTCGTTTCCGTTAGGATAGCTTATATTATGACCACTAAATTGTATAGGACTTGAAATAGAAAGCTGCAGAGAATCAGGTTGAGATAAAGTAGTTGTATCTTTCAGTTTACAACCATTCGCATCCGTTACTTCAATAATATATATACCACTTGAAAGACTATCAATATTTTTATTAGGTGAACCGTTTGACCAGATGTAAGAATATGGTAAGGTACCCCCATTGATTGTTAAATTAATGCTACCAGTAGTGTCGCCATAACATTTAATTGTACTGATTGTTTTACCAAGGGTAAGTGCATTGGGTTGTAATACCGTGATAGCAACAGAATCAGAGCAACCATTTTTGTCATTATATTTAACAGTATAGGTGCCGGCAGTAATGTTACTGATGTCTTCAGTTGCAGCTCCATTTGACCAGATATAAACAAACGGATTAACACCACCACTCAGGGTAATATCAATAGCGCCGTTGGCTGATCCATAACAGAGAGGCTGTGTAATTGATGATGAATAGCTGATAGCCGGAGGTTGGGTAAGGGTTGTTGATGTAATAACAGTACAATTATTCTGATCAACAACCGTTAGCGTGTAATTACCTGCCTGAACAGCTGAAAGATTAGCTGTGTTATTACCATTACTCCACAGATAGTTGTAGGCTGTAACACCACCGGTTGCTGTAATATAAACGTAACCATCTGATGCGCCATTACATCTTATGTTATATCCGGCATAATTACTCACCGAATCAATTGCGACTTGTAACTGCGCCGGCTGAGTAAGGGTAATGGTTTGTGTAACCGAACAATTATTTGCATCCTTAACTGTAACAGAATAATCACCAGCAGAAAGATTAGTAGCAGCAGCGCTGTTTTGTGAAGGAACCGTTGACCACGTATAAGTGTATGCTCCAGTTCCTCCGGTAACATATACAAAAGCTGCTCCATTACTCAATCCAAAACAACTAATGTTTTGTCCGTTATAATTAGATGTGATACTAGCTGTTGCCGACATTAAAGCAGGCAGAGTTATTACCGATGTGGCTGATACGCAACCACGGCTGTCTTTTACAATTACTGTGTATGTATTATTGATATTAAGATTACTACTGTATATACCTGCCGGAAGATAAGATGTTCCGTTATTGAAGGATACTGAATGTACTCCAACTCCTCCGGAAGGATATACCGTTACAGGTACAGTTAATGTTCCGGCAGGATAACATTTATTAAAATTAATGCTGTCTGCTTTTACTTCCGCAGGTATATTTAAAATAACCCCAGTTAAAGATAGACAGTTACTATTATCTTTTAAAACTACAGTATATGTTGCATTGTTGTTAAGAAGTGCTGAGTACGCGCCTGCAGACTGGTAACTAACTCCGTTGTTAAACGATACCTGGTATGCTCCCGGATTACCACCTTGCGGTACTACGGTAATTTGAGTTTGACCGGACCCAGGCACTGAGCATGCAACAATAAATGAATCAACTTTTACTGAATCAGGCTGAGTAAGCGGTATAAGTAATGGCTGTAGAAGACTGCAGTTATTGGCATCTTTAATAACTACAGAATATCCTCCTGCCGATAAACCTGAAACACTTTGTGTGTTAGCGCCGGTTGACCAGGTATAAGTAAATGGCGATACACCTCCTGTAACGTTTAAACCTATTGCACCATTATTTCCATAAATACAGGTAACATTTTGAGTAGTATAGGTTACATTAAAAGGCTGCGGTTGTGTTATATTAGCCGCTCCTAAAACAGTACATCCATTAGCGTCGTTTACTAAAACACTGTAATTGCCCGGTGCAAGATATATAAGATCTTCAGATGAAGAACCGTTATTCCAATTGAATGAATAAGGATAGGTTCCTCCTGCTATTGTAAGATCAATGGAACCATTTGCATTACCGTTGCAGCTTACATTAGTTGGCATTAGGCCAATTGACAACTGCGATGGTTGTATAATTGTAAAATTAATGTATTCAGTACAATTGCTTCCGTTAGTTACCATCACAGAATAATTACCGGCGGCAAGATTACTAACCGACGGACCTGTTGCGCCGTTGCTCCAGTTAATTGTATATGATCCGCTTGCTCCTGATACAACCGCTAAAGCAGAACCATTAGATCCACCGTAACAAGATACATTAGATTTAAAAAGATTAAGCGTTAATCCATTACATGGAGGTTGAGAGATTGTAACATTATCAGTTGTTGAACAACCATTATCATCAGTGATAGTAACAGAATATGTACCAGCTGTTAAGCCACTGATATAGGAAGTTGTTGCGCCAAAATTCCAGAGATAAGCGTATGGGGTGCTTCCACCGAATGAATTGGCGGCAGCGGCACCATTACTTCCACCTAAAGTGGTAACATTGGTATGCGTCATAGCATTGGTTAGTTGGGTTGGTTCATTTATTACAACATTGGCTGTTTGAAAACAATTATTAGCGTCCTCTATAATAACTGAGTAAACACCCGCATTAAGGTTAACAGCCGTTGAAGTGTTTTGCGGAGGTGTTGTATTCCAGGTATAAGTATAAGCCGGTGTTCCACCAGTTACTGTTACACTTGCAACACCGTTTCCATCACCATTACAAAGTACATTCGTAGCCGAAGATGAAGCGGTGAATCCAAGACATCTTGGTTCATTAACAACTGTACTTCCGGCAATTTTACAACCATTCGCATCAACAACGCTTGCTGTGTAAACTCCATAAACCAAACCACCAATGGAAGGCGTAGTTGCTGATCCGGGTGTCCATGTTACAGAATAAGCCGGTGTGCCACCACTTATGGTAACTGAAGCTGTACCATCGTTACCTCCATTAACAGTAACATTCGTAACATTAAAAGTGATATTAAGCGCTGTAGGTGAAACAAGATTATAATTAGCGTTTGTGGTACAACCTAATGAATCGTTAACAATAAGTGAAAAATTTCCCTGACCTGCGTTAATGGAAGGGTTTGTAGACCCTGTATTCCACAGATAAGCGTAAGGAGGGGTTCCTCCTGACACATTTGAATTTAAAGTTGTAGTACCATTAAAGCAGGCAATGGATGCTGACGGAATAGTAGCAATAAGCGGACTCGCATAATAAATAATTACTGAATCTGTTTTATTTCCGCAGCTAGCCCCGGCACCGGTGGTAGTAAGATATAGTTTTACGAAACCTGCTGCGAGTTCTCCAGTGCTTGGATAATAAGTTGTATTCAAAAAATTATTTCCAGGCGTATAGGTTCCCGCGCCGCCTGTCCAAATACCACCCGTTGCAAACTGCACAGAACCATTTAGTGTAGCTAAAGGATTTGACGCGCATTTTTTCTGGCTTGCTCCGGCATCAACAGTTGGTATTGTACCTTGCGAAACAGATACGACTGTATATATAGCAGGACATTCAACCGGATCGTAAAGAAAATCTTTTATTTCTACATTATAATTACCAGGGGCAGTAGCATAATAATTTGACCCTGTACCAACTGTTACACTCGCAGAATTTTTCCAGGTATAGGAATAGCTTGGTGAACCACCCGTTGCTGTTACCGTTAAGTTAACACCACTACCCGGCCCTAAGTTGCAAAATGATGCCGGATTAGGCGCAACGGAAGCTGTAAGCTTAGGAAAATTATAAATTCTAACAGTATCACAAACAGTTAAACTATAACCGCAGGTTGATGCAATAGGAAATCCGCAAACCTTATAATCAACGTAAGGTGGCGCACCGGCACCTGGACTGTATGTTGGACTTGCCACATTTACTGAATCAAGGTAACTATTGTATTGTCCTGGTGTACCCGGAAAAATAGATTGCCAGGTAACAGAACTGTTAACAACACCAATTGATACAAGTTTGTGTTTGCAACCAAGGCTTACAGTATCGTCATTTGGAAATATTGGTTTTGGAATTGATGTGATCTTATAAATATTAGAGTTTCCCCCTGGTTTACAAAAAGTGATCTGATGCGGACCAACACCATTGATACATTTTATTGTACCTCCGGGATAGTCGCCAGTACAACTGATATCATACGCAAGTGAACCGGCCGGATCAGCGCCAATCATATCAATTTGTATCCCTGCTGTATTTGGATCAAGGGTCAAATAAAAATAAATACACTGATTTGGTGCAAGCTCTCCGCAACATTGGCCGTTACGGGAAACGTTAGGTGAAGTCCATATACCCCCGGGGCTGCCTGTTAAGTTAACTGTGTAAGATGGTACAGTTGGGCCACAGGGACTCTGTGCATTTAAACCCAATTGCGCGATTAAAAATAAAATCGCGCTTAATTTGAATAGTAATTTTTTTGGTTTAGTAAATATTTTCATTTCATTTTAGAATTTCATGTAAAATTATCTATGCTTCGTCTAGTGAAATATGACTATTATTTCTTTCAATAATGATCGTTATCACTTTATTTAAATTATACACTGTGCAATAAAAAAACCGCAGAAGTATCTTCTTCTGCGGCGTCTAATAAAGTTGTGTAATTATTACACAATTCAAACTTTGTGCCAGAGGATAATTATCCTACAAATGCATTTTTAAGATGCTGGTACGCTTCGTTTATTTCCTCTGTAAAATGCTCCCACCTACTGTTCTTTTTTTCTTCCTTTGCAAGCATTCTATTCTTAAGATCGGAAAGTTTGTTTAAAAATTCAGTCTTTCTGATTTCGAAATCAGTTTTAGCTTCCATTTTTTTGAGCTCAAACCTTAGCTTTAATATATCAATTTTAATTTTAAATTTTTCTATTTCTTCCAGGAACTGAGAGTAATATTCATTAGCCGATTCATTTTTTCTGATAGCAGCTTCAAGGGTGTGTAAAGATTTAATTATGTTTTTCCGTTGCTCCTCAAAAGCTTCCTTTGATTCGGCCTTACCGAGAGCCAGTTGAACCTGAACGGTTTCAAATAAACGTTTTAATTCAAGTATTTCGGGACTTGCCTTCTCCTGCAAAACATTTAATTTGATTTTAGCCTCATGCATTGAATGACTGAATTTTTTCTTAACGTTTTCGTAAAGATCCTTTGTTTCGGCTTTACCAAGCGCAATTTGAACACGCAGCTCTTCAATTTCAGTAACGGCAGTTTTTAAACCATTAATTATTTTATCGGTTATTGTAGTTTTTTCTTTTGTTTCCATTTTTATAATTTAATAAAGATTTATATCGGCTTTTTTATTATGATAAACGGCCATAACAGGCACACTCATGTTATAGATCATATCGTTTGTAAAACTGTGTCCAAATAATTTATCCCACCAGTTTCGCTGGTGAGATGACATAACCAGCAAATCGCAACCGCCGTTATCCAGGTAATCCGTTAGCACAGTTATCAGATCATCACCTTCCATAATTTGAAATGAAAGACTGTTATAATCCAGCACTTTGTTAGCCTGTTTCATAAAAGTATCCATAAGTTTAACTTCATTATCTGTAGATTGACGATCAGTGTTTACATGCAAAATATTTAACTGGGCATGAAATGGCTTGGCAATTTCAAGTAACTTTTTTAATGCACCAAAATCGCTTGTTCTGTAATCGGTAGCGAAGGTGATTTTTTTAATTACTCCAAAAGATGCGCCTTCGGGCACAGCTATTACCGGGCATTCGGCTTTAGCAATAACATTCCCTGTATTGCTGCCAAATATTACAGAAGTGAGATTACTTTCCCCTTTAGTACCCATGATAATTAGATCGGGCATTTCATTTTTTATAGCATTAACAACAGAATCTACAACTGTTCCTTTCAAACTCAAAAGCTTGTATGGAATGTTACCCGCGTTTTTTATTTTAGTTTCAGCTACCTTAAGGTAAATATCTGAATGCCGTTTTAATTTAATTTCCTCCTCATCATAGTTGGCTGGTGAAGCATCAACGTTATAGCAATGCATGACAATTAACTCACTTTTAAGCGCGGTTGCCATTTTTAAAGCATAATTTAATGCGTTGTCAGCGTTTAAGGAAAAATCTGTAGGAACAAGAATCCGTTTCATTACTTAAGGTTTTAACTGTTCACAATTGTTAATTTTCATTCTTAAGATTGATTTCAATTATGTACTGTTCAATCTTTAACGTTTCAAAAATAGTTCGGATCGTAACCATACCCTGATGATGCATGTCAGACAAAGAAATGATGTATGTCAGGAATGTTTGAAAGAGCTATACACTACATTCATGCCATATTTATCAGAAAATCTTAGTAAGCTGGTAAAATTTTTACATGTATATTTAAGTAATTCGAATTTTATAAACTTGTGAGCATGAAAAGGCGACAAAGACAGATTAATATTACCAAAGCTTCAGGTGTGGTTCTTCCGTTTTCAGAGCAAAAACTCATGGAATCGCTCCGCCGCGCAGGAGCGACAGAAGAAACAGCACGGGAAATATCTGAAGTAGTAATACACAAATTATATGAGGGGGTTCCCACTAAAAAAATATACCATTGGGCCTTTAAATTACTGAAACAACATTCAAAAAGACTCGCCGGAAAATACCATCTTAAACAGGGAATAATGGAATTGGGGCCGTCGGGTTTTCCTTTTGAGAAGTTTTTTTCTGAAATTCTAAATCATCAGGGATACAAAACAACAATTGGTGAAATTGTATCGGGAAAGTGTGTTAATCATGAAATTGATATTATAGCTGAAAAAGAAAATCATCATTTCATGGTAGAATGTAAATACCATAACCGTACGGGTACAGTTTGCGATGTAAAAATTCCGTTATACATTCAGGCAAGGTTTAAAGATGTAGAATCATCGTGGCTTAAACTGCCGGGGCATGGAGCAAAGTTTCACCAGGGCTGGGTAGTAACCAATACAAAGTTTACCGGTGATGCGGTTCAGTATGGTGAATGTGCCGGATTAAAACTTATTGGCTGGGATTACCCGGATGGCGGGAGCCTCAGGAGTCAGATTGATACACTCGGACTCTATCCTATCACCTGCCTGACAACACTCACTAAATACGAGAAACAGGTTCTGCTGGATAAAAACATTGTATTATGTAAAGAAATTGTGTTATCAGCCAATATTCTGCTGCAAGCCGGAATTAAAGAACATCGCGCAACCGCCATAATTAGTGAAGCAACACAACTTTGCGAACGGATAGCTAAAGACAAAAACGGTCATTAAATTTTATCATCCGGTTTTTTCCAATTGGTATTTGACAGATGATATATAAACTGCAATTATCAGGGCCACAAAACCACTTAACATAAATGTTGCAGGCGCGCCGAAAGAAAACCATATCAACCCGGCCAAAGTGCTTGCCAATAACGAGGCAATACTTTGAAACGCGGTATAAGTTCCAATAGCGGTGGCTGTGTTTTCCTTTTTGCTAATGTTGGATATCCATGCTTTTGCAACTCCTTCAGTAGCGGCGGCGTAAATGCCGTATAAAAAAAACATAAGTATAAAAATTGTTTTGTTTCCGGAAAATGCCATTCCCACATACGTTGCAACAAAAAACAATAAGCCTGTAATAAATATTTTTTTCATACCTATTTTATCAGCCAATACACCTAATGGATAAGAAAAAAAAGCGTAAACCAGATTATAGAATATATAAATACCAATAACGGTAGCGTCATTAAATCCTGCTTCTTTAATTTTTAATAGTAAAAAAACATCCGAACTATTAAATAAAGTAAATACTATTAACGCTCCAACAAGTTTTCTGTACATGGACGGACTTTCTTTCCAGTACTTTAAAAAATCAAGCAGCCGTGTTTTAGGTTTAAGTTGTAATTGATTTTTTTTTTGTTCTTTAATAAAAAAGGTAAAAACAATGGCAACCAGGCCTGGAAGAAAAGCTATCAGGAATAATGTTTTGTACTCATTTGGATGGTATGCGAGATAAAGTAACGCTATTAACGGTCCCAGCACAGCGCCTAAAGTATCCATTGAACGATGAAAACCAAACACCCTTCCTTTTGTTTCGGAAGTTGCTTCATCCGATAACAACGCGTCTCTGGCGCCGGTACGTATTCCCTTTCCTAACCTATCTAGTGTACGCGCAAAAAACACCCATAACGGATAAATAAATAGGGTCATCATTGGTTTTGAAACAGCGCTAAAGGCATAACCAATCTGAACAAAAGGCAAACGTTTACCGGTATTATCACTTAAATTTCCAAAATATCCTTTGCTTAATCCAGCGGTAGCTTCAGCAAAACCTTCCAATACTCCAATTAAAATAATTGAAAAGCCAATAGATTTTAAATAGATAGGCATAACCGGATATAACATCTCGCTTGCTACATCAGTAAACAAACTAACTAATGAAAGTATCAGAACATTCCGGGTTATTATTTTTGGTTTAAACATTTTGTACTAAAATAGCAATCAATAACAATATCTCATCATTAAACCTTATGGACTTTGTGAAAATCATTTTTTATTGACTCGACCGTTTCTTTCGGTAAATTATTTCCGTTGATCATCAGGAAGGGTATATCCTTAATACTTACTATACAATTTCAAAATCTAAATGCTTTCCTACTGAAAGCCTTTAAGCAACTTTTTCAGTCATTGGGCTATTATCAATTGCAATAATATTTTTTTTACAACCCATATTTACTGGTATTTATACAATAACCGATATTTTCATGCCAGGATATTTCGGATGCCTATAAGTTAAAATACTCAGCGGATTGGTAACAAGGTAAATTTTAATAATTACAATTTGCCTTACGCATTAATTGGTTTATATTTGAACTCATAATGCAATTCTCACGAAATATTTTCCTTTCCTGGATTTTTACAATCACAGTGGTAACCCCAACACTATGCTTTAGTCAGAAGTTCACTGAGCCGGATAAACTGAAGCAGTTTAACATTACAGTTAATCACGAAGACTATACCGTAAAAACTCAAATGCTTAGCACTCCAAAGGATATTAAAGTAGATAATGAAAAAACCTACATGTGGTACACCTCCCAAAAGATAATGGAAACCAAAGGTGGCTTCAATGGTAAACTTATTCATGGAAAATACAATGCATTTTATTTGAACAACCAGCTTAAAGAACAGGGATATGTAAAGTATGGCTTAAAGCATAAAGAATGGAAATACTGGTATTCTGACGGTAAACTAAGAGAAGTAATTAACTGGAAAAACGGCGTAAAAAACGGAACCTATTTGCTTTACAATGATTACGGCCAATTGATGGCTAAGGGAAATTTTAAAAATGATAAGCTGGATGGAAAATTTGTTACATATGGCCCTACCGGTTCTGTTACTGATAAAAAGAAATACCGGAATGGTGAAGAAGTAATTTCGAAACCAAAAACTCAGAAGTAAAAAAAGAGAAAAAAATAAAAGAAAAGAAAACGGAGGAACCTGCAAAAGAAAACAAACCAGAGAATAAGGGAGATAAAAAAGAGAATTCCTCTAAAAAACTCTTTAAGAAAAAAAATAAATCCGGAGATAAGAAAGAAAATAAAGCTGTTACTGCTTAATATCTGATTCATGCTGAAGTTCCCCAAAGCAGCTCTGTCATTAGTAAATCAAAAAGTACGCGGAGGCGCTCTTTACATTGCAGTAATTATCAGTATCATTATTGGTGTTATCCTTACCTTGTTTATTTTATTGTCGCGTTACAACCAGCGCACGGTAACGGTTTATTCGCAAACAAGTCAGCTATACCAGAATCTGAACAGCGCTTTTGAAATTGCAAAATCAGATTACTTTACAGAACAATCAAATAACCAGTGGCAAAAGAATTCTTATAACGATGATTCGATAAGAATTAAAAAACTTCAATGGGGCGGGTACACAATTGTTGTGGCAGAAACCAAAAACCGCCACCAGAATCTTTCGCGCGCAGGAATGTACGGAACGCATCTGAATGCCGACACCGCGCTTTTAATTTCTGATAACGGACGGCCGGTTGGAATAAGTGGAAAGGTAGAGTTTAAATCTAACGTATACTTTCCTAAGTCCGGCATAAAGCCTGCTTACATAGAAGGTCAGTCTTATATAGCTTCCTCTTCTAACGCAGGTTTTCTAAAATCCGCGCCCGCCCTTGCTCCGCAACTTAATGAAAAAGTTAAGAACTCAATAATCTATTTGCAAAAAAATATTGATCCCGTTAATGACAGTATAGTTGTTGCCCTGGCTAATTCTGAAAGCGTTCCATTTCATAAAAAAACGAGAGTGTGCGAAATGGCAGGTTCAAGGCTAAGTAATATTCATTTAAAGAATAATATTAAGATTATCTGTAACGGCAATCTGGTAATTGACAGCACCTGCAAATTCGAAAATATTTTAATTATTTGTCATAAGGTTAAGTTCAGTGAAGGATTTAAAGGCAGCGTACATGTAATTGCCCGCGACAGCATTATTACAGCGCCTAAATGCCAATTTCAATTTCCCAGTTCTTTTGTTCTTTCGTCCACCGATGACTCTCCTGCGTTAAAATGTATCCTGTTTGAAGATGATAATAAATTTTCAGGAGGCCTTGTTGCCTTTACTGATAACCCATCCGGTTCGCAGGGAAAAGTTTTTGTTAAACTTAATTCCAAAAGTGAATTCACAGGTTTAATATATTCCTCTGATTACATTCATGTTGAAGGAAAAATTAACGGCACCATCATTGCAAATAGTCTGCTTCTAAAAACTCCTTCCGCGGTATATGAAAATCATCTTCTGGGTTGTGAAATTGACCCGAAAAAATATTCTCATTTACTGTCGGTACCCGTTCTGTTTAATAAAAACAATCCAACAGTTTGTTGTAAAATGTTATGATCAGGTTACCGAATAATATATCAGGTAAAGTAAAAGGCAATACCATCATTGAAGTATTGATTGCCCTGGCAATTATCAGCTTTTGCTCCACCCTTGCGGTCATCATTTATTTAAATATTCAGAAAAGCAGTTTGCCTTTTTTTAAAATAAAAGCCATTGAAATTGCCGAAAAACATTTAAAGGAAACATTGGAGAAAAAAAACTTTTCTGAAGACAATTACAAAAACGAGGAGTTTACAGTAAAGAAAAATATTGAGCAGCACAGCCGTTATCCGGATTGTCTGGTTATTCGCATTATTATTTTTGATTCAAATAAAAAAAAGCTTCACGAACTTGAGTCGGTTGCTTACAAAGGAAATTAATGTCAAGTAAAAAGAAAGGATATTACGCAAAAGGGTTCACTATAACCGAAGTGTTGGTTACTTTAGCCATTACTTCCATTGCCATTACCCTCTCCTACTCTACCCTTACCTACATTCAAAAATTACTTTATAATTATAAGGCACAAAATAAATTCATTAATGAATATACAGATCTCAAAAAAAGACTGGATTATGAATCGGCCTTTGCACATCTAATAACTGAGCAAAAGGAAAACACGTTTCTTATGCAACGGGATAGCGCTACAAATGTGCTCGAGATTCTTGATAAAACAATACTGATCTGGAATAAAAACCACTGCGATACTTTTCATATCGAAGCAAAAAAAGTGACTAAAGTATACGAACTGATGAAAAATCCTGCATGGGCCAACCGTCTTGTACAGTCCATTGAATTTGAAACAGAATTTACAAAGCAAAAATTTAATTTCTACTTTTATAAAAAATACGACGCTTCGGTTAAGCTGGAGCTGGATAAAACGGAATAAACGTGGCAGAACTTGATCTATCAAAATATACCGAAAAGAAAAAAAAGCCGGTTTCAAAAAACAGCGACAATGAAAAAGGCATTTCAGAGCTGCTGAATAAAGAAATAAGCTTTTTAGAAAAAAAGTTTGGCCCGAAGGAAAAAGAGAGTTTTTATTCCGAACTGGGTCTTTTACTTTCAACCGGTGTTGATATCAAAACGGCCTTCGAAATTATTGAAGAAGATATTGCCAACAAAAAACATAAAGCCCTGCTTGAACAAATAAAAAACGATATCATTAGTGGTAAGAGCATCTACGAAGCAGTGGCGCAACACGAAAAAGTATTTAGCAAGTATGAAGCGCAAAGCATAAAAATTGGAGAAGAGACTGGTAAACTTCCTGAAGTTTTAAAAGAGCTGGGCGCCTTTTATGAATCAAGCATTAAATTACGCAGGCAAATAATAGGAGTACTCACCTACCCTGTTGTTGTTATAAGCATGGCTATTTTAATTGTGTATTTCATGCTCTCTTTTGTAGTACCTATCTTCAGCGATATTTTTACTCAAACTGGTGGCGAGTTACCAGAAATCACGCAGCTATTAATTAAGATTAGCAACAAAAGCTCAGTAATTTTTTACACCTTATTTACCATCATTATCGCTTTGGTGGTGGTTCATAAAACTCAATCCAAAAAAGACTGGTACCGTAAGTTCACCTCTTCGCTTTTTTTAAGAATACCGGTTGTAAACAAGCTCATTCAAAAAATATATTTAGCGCGTTTTTGTCAAAGTATGAAACTGCTTGCCGGCGCTAAGGTGATGATAAACGACGCGCTTGATCTCGTAAAAAACATGATTGAGTATTATCCTATGGAGTATGCGCTTGAATCGGTTAAAAAAGAAGTAGTTAATGAAGGAAAGCTTCTTAATGAAAGTCTGGCCAAACACAAAATTTTTCCAAAAAAGCTGGTTGCGTTAATTAAACTGAGTGAAGAAGTTAATGCTCCTGAGGTTATATTTGATAAGCTCCATAAACAATATTCTGCCGAAATTGAGCACCAACAGGCAGTTGTTGGCAAACTTATTGAACCTGTGTTTATTATCCTGTTAGGCCTCTTTGTGGGTTTTATACTCGTGGCCATGTACCTGCCGATGTTTGAAATGAGCAGCGGAACTTTTTAACAGCGCTGTTAATTCGTTTGCACGAAACATTTTTATATTTACTTTTGGCTAAATGAAACGAACATTTAAAGCAATTCACAATTATAAAGTTAAGGGCATGACATTGATCGAGCTTCTTTTAGTTCTTGCTTTAATTGGAATTTTATTGTCAATGGCCGTGCCTAAGCTTATGCCATTGATTGGCCGTACCAAATCACTGGAAGCACAAATGCAGTTAAAACACGTTTTAAGTTTGCAGAAAAATTATTTCTATATCAACTCCAAATATTCCAACAGCCTTGATGATATTGGATTCGAACAATCCAAGCTGGTTACGCAGGACGGAAAAGCAAACTACAAAATAGAAATAGTAGAGGCTTCCAACCGTTCATTTGTAGCAAAGGCCATTTCAGTAACTGATTTTGACCAGGATGGCCAGCTAAACGTTTGGCAGGTGAATCAGGACGAAGACATTAAGGAGCTCATCAAAGACTAAATCTGATGTTGTTGATCCTTTGCAGACTTCTTTTGCTGCTTGCTGGAATTACCATCGCTTATCAGGATTTTAAATCCCGCTTAATCAGCATCTGGGTTTTAATTGTGTTTGCTTTTGCCGGACTTGCAACTTACATTATAAACTATTCTTCAGTACAATTGATTGAAAATGCGATTTTCTGCGCCGCTTATTTTTTACTCTTGTACCTCTCCCTTGTTTTATACTTCTTCATAAAAACAAAAAAACTGAACAGCTTGCTTGATACACATATTGGAAAGGGTGACCTGATAATGTTTATGGCTATTGGAATAACTCTTGAACCCAACACCCTCATTTATTTTTTTACTGCAACTTTTATTATAAGTATCCTAACCTGGATTCCGTTTCGAAAACGAAATACTGCCGTACCGCTTGCAGGAATAACAGTGCTTTGCTATTTATTCTTTTTAACTTATGAATACCTCTCCAGCTCTCAAGCTCAATAAAATCCGGCGCATTTCAGAGCGGCGGATTGGCGTTTCGCCGAGGCTGCGGAGGCGAGAATTAATTTTTTCGAGAAAATTCAGCGAGGGCGCTTGCGTTTTTATTTTGCGCTTGTAATATTTCTAACAGCGCAAAATAAGTTACGTCGCTTAAATTTTCCGGAAAAATTAAGTGCGGGCCGTAGAAACGACATTTGAAAAACAGCGTAGCAAATCAAAGGCTATTTTAAGCGGGGGCTTGCGCTAAGCAAACGCCAGCGTGCGTAAAACAAATAATTAAATTTAGGCATCAATGGCGCACGCCTTGTTTGCGGGGTAAAATAGTCTGTAGATTTCAAGCTGTTTTTCAGAAGTCTTGATTTTTTTGCTTCTTTTTTCATCAAGGAAAAAAGAAAGGCGAAAAATCAGTGCTGAGGAAGATCGACGGGTCTTGATCCGCCGCGGCGGATTGTTTACTTTTCATCTAAGGAAAAGTAAAAAGAGAAAATAAAGACAATTTGAGGTTAAATACTAACGAGCAGAGCAGAGCTGGATTTGAACAAGAAAAAATGGCAAAGGAAAGAGACTATAATGGTTCACAATTTTGTTTAAGGGTTAAATCTTTCGCGTTACTTTTTGTCTTGACACAAAAAGTACCAAAAAAGTCAAGGCTTCATAAACTTTTGCTAAAATCAGCGCATCATCAAGCTGATGATTTTAAGCGCTTCGCGAGATACAAAAATCATCTTCGCACCCGCCAACGCGTTTGATAATGCTCGATTTATTACGCAAAACTTTATGAGGCCGGTAAAAACGACTAAGCACAAGGGAACTGACCTCAAAGTCTTCCAAAAAACAAATAGCTTCATAAAAGGTGTTTTTTACAAAACCTCATACGTGCAGTTGGCTGGCCCGTCGCTGAGCGTGCGGCGAAGTAAGGCTTGACCTTGTGTCTCAAACGTAGAGTTTTGTCATATTGAGCGGAGTCGAAATATGGACAAAACTATTAAATCAAAATGACTTTTAAATTAACGACATTTTAATAAGCCTCTTCAAGAATACCGTTTCTGATAGCATATTTCACAAGACCTACAATAGTACCCGTACCGGTTTTGGTATAAATATTCTTTCTGTGAAACTCAACTGTTGAAGCAGAAATACCAAGCATTTCGGCTATTTGCTTATTGTTTTTTTCCGCGCAAACAAGTTCGAGCACAGAAACTTCTCTTTCTGAAAGTTTCAAATCATTAAATATTGAATTACAATCGTTTTTCTTACATGCCTCAGTCAGAATTTTTTTTGAAACGTTTTTATCGAAGTGATAGCCTTCCTTGTACACACTTTCAATTGTTTCAACAAGTATTTCTATATCGCAATTTTTTGGTAAACAACCACAAGCGCCTTCAAGTATTAATTTGGAGGTGAGGTGATCATTATAATACATACTAAGAACAATTGGTTTAACTGACGGCATTTCTTTTGAAAGATGAGAAAGCACTTCGTAACCATCCATTACCGGCATCTTTAAATCTGTAATAACAATGTCTGGCGGATTTTTACGTACAAGTGTAAGCAATTCTAATCCATCTTTAGCTTCGCCTGTAATTTTAATGTTAGGATAAAGATTTAATAGTGAAACGAATCCTTGTCTTACGATATTATGATCATCTGCGATCATAATTTTGATTTGGGGGGAGGTCAACATAGGGAAAGGGGGTTAAGTTTCTGGTTCTGTTTTTTTTAAAGTGCGGCAAAAGTAAATAAAAATTAATAACCTATGGTTAACCATAGGTTATGTAAAATTAACAGGAACCTGTAGACATTGAGTGGATATTAGACAAACGCCGAATAAACATCTTTTAAGGTAGTTAATCCATCACCTTAACACTGTTATCATATTTTTCTAAAACCATTAAGTAACCTTATAAAAATTGCTTAAATAAATTAATTTCATTGATAGAGAAAGGCATGATACTATCACATGGTTAAATTTTTTTTACTTTGCTTCCCTTTCACAAAAAAATCAAGAGTGCTAGGAAAGATCGACAGACCTTGATTTTGTTTACTTTTCATCAAAGGAAAAGTAAAAAAGAAAATAAAGAGGCAATTTGAGGTTAAATACTAACGAACTGAGCAGAGCCGGATTTGAATAAGAAAAAGTGGGACAGGAAAGAAACCATAATGGTTCACAATTTTGTTTAAGGTTTAACCTTTCGCGTTACTTTTTGTCTTGACACAAAAAGTACCAAAAAAGTCAAGGCCTCATAAACTTTTGCTAAAATCAGCGCATCATCAAGCTGATGATTTTAAGCGCTTCGCGAGATACAAAAATCATCTTCGCACCAGCCAACGCGTTTGATAATGCTGGATTTTTTACGCAAAACTTTATGAGGCCAACATAGCGATGGTCTGACTCAAAGGATTTGGCGTTAAAAAGTTCACCGTCATTGCGAGCGACAAAGGAGCGAAGCAATCTTTACCAAAACCGTTCTTTAAAACACGAACATACTTTTGGCTTGATCCAAAAGTATACAAAAGATCAAGGCTGCATAGAATTTGCCTAAACTGCTTTGTTCTTTAAGCTGAAGCTTCGAACTCGTTCCTCCTGTCGTCGGAACTCAAACAGCGAAGCTTCCCACACAGGCTTTCAGAAAAAACCTGAATAACAACATTACTTTTAAGTTCAATTAGTTTTTCCTGAACTCCGTTTAAAGAACAAAGCAGTTTTAAACGACAAATTCTATGAGGCCCTAACCTTATAGATCCCACTCCTCAGTATTTGTCCCGTCGAGTAGGCTGAGGATTTGGAATACAGCCGTATCGAGACGTCTTTGTTTTTCTATTAAGAGAAAAGAATAGATTGTTTAATTTTCATCCAAGGAAAAGCAAAAAAGAAAATAAAAGACAGTTTAAGGTTTGACTCATTACCGTTGTCAGGTTGTCTTTTAAAAAACTACCCGAAAATCCAAAACCTATGGTTAACCATAGGTAAAATCTGAATAATGTGTAAAACTCATTTTACACCACTTAACTATTTGATATTAAATAAGTCATACGCATCAAAAACGTTAGTACTGTAACTGAATTTCAACAGTTAAAAAAAATAAAAAGTTTTGTATTTATCATTGCGCATAAATTAAAAACGTTTAACCCCTAACCCCCTGCCCTATGAAAATTCTTAGCATTATTGCATCAATTTTATTATTTGTTGCAATCGGTACTGCACAAAACGCAAACCATCCTACAATTTCTGAGGTAAAAGCAAAGTATAAATCAGATCCTACCAACAATCAGTCGGCTCAACTTCAATTCAACGTAATTCCTGAAGTTAACGTAACACTCAAAACAACCACAGGGGTTTCAAAAGTTTATCTTAAAATAATAGATAACGCTACTAATACTATTATTTACCAGGTAAATTATCCTTTGAGCTCATCAACCGTTACTAACGGCTCTGGACAAAAGTTATTTGAAAATAATAATGGCGTAATATTTATATCAAGCGGACAAACTCTAACCCTTAAACCTTATACCTACCAGGTATATACCGAAGATGCACAACAAACTGCATCAGCTGTTTTTTCAGTTATTCAATAATTTATTTAGATGCGTTTAGTTAAAAAACTGTTATGCTTTTTGGCATTGCTCAGTGGCATTGCCAATGCCCAGATTCAAGTAATGGGCACTGTGGATCATGTAATACCATGGACGTCTGACAATCTTGGCAACATTACGATATCTGTAAGTGGTGGAAGCAGTCCATATACCTATACATGGAACCCAGGTAACGTTAACACTAAAGATTTAACTAACGCTTCAGCCAATTCTTATTCTCTTATTGTAAAAGAAAATGGAGGTGTTACCGCAAATTATTATTATAACCTCGGCTACAAAACAAGGTGGACAGATTTTTATGGTACGAAGTTTAGAAACGATACGCTAATGGAAACGGGTGCTGTTTCAGGTAACGTTACGGCGCTAACTAAAAACACCTTGCCCGCCAACACTGACGGCTGGGTAGAATACGTTCTTCCTAACTTTGTTTATCCTTATGTATTTGGTTTATTAGACAGCGCCTCCACCAGTAATTATTATTCATGGGAAGATATAGACTTTGCTTTTCATGAAACTACCGGCAGAAATATATATGTGTGGACGTCGGGCTATTGGTCTTGGCTTGGAACCGCTAACACAGGTGATGTAATTAGAATTGAACGTATAGGTAATACCTATTACCTGAAAAAAAACAATACAACTATAGCTTCAAACACAACCAATGCTTCAAAAAAGAATAAAGTAAAAGCAATGCTCGATACCCAACCGTTTGCAAATATTGGAGTAAGCTTTACTGATACATCTTCTCTGGGAAGACTCAGCCTGGTTAATGCTTATATTGACCACGTTAAGCCTGATACTCAGGATACACTTGGAAACATTACTCTTAATATTAAAGGGGGTGATCTTCCATATACGATTAACTGGAGTAATGGAACCAGCTCTGGTAACAACACAAATCTAACAAGAAACTCCTATAGCGTTACCGTAAAAGATGCACACGGTGACAGTTTGAAATACAATTATAAGGTTGGTTATAAAGTTATGTGGCAAGACCTGTATGGAAGCGGCACAACATTTAACCATGATACTTTAAGAGCAGATGCTGCAACATCTACAACTGGTGTTTCTTCAGCCGCCAGCTTAAATGAATTAAGACCAAACACTGATGGATGGGCGCAATTTATTGTTCAGGATTGGGGCTCACCATACGTAATTGGTTTTTCAGATAGCATCATGAGTTCTGCAAAAGGAACAATTAACGATATTCAGTTTGCTTTTCATGTTAACTATCAAACGAATGGATACGCCTGGTATGGCGGGTATTGGACTTATATTGGTTCAGTTAAAACAGGAGATGTTATTTGGTTAGAGCGTACCGGATCAACTTTCTATATTAAGAAAAATGGAACTAATGTATTTAACGGCTCGGCAAATGCCTCTAAAAAACTCCGCTTAAAAGGTACGATAAATGATAACTATTACCTTGCAAATATCGGAACAAGTTTTGCTGATTCAACTTCTGCTTATCCATTAACTGCGAAAGGAATTGTTGATCATATAAATACAGATGGTTTAGATGCCGTTGGAAATATTAACTTAAAAATATTTGGCGGGGTATCACCTTACTCCTATACCTGGACCCCTGGAAATACGCACAATAAAGATAAAAATGAAATTCCTCAGGGAATATATTCTCTAATAGTTAAGGATTATGTTGGCACACAATTAACCTACACCTACAACCTTGGATATAAAACAAAATGGATGCAGTTTTACCAAACGGCATTCAGAAACGACAGTTTGTATGCTACAGTGCCAAATACTGTAAATGTATCCGCAATTAGTATTAATCAACTTGACTCTTATAAAGATGGGTGGCTTGAGTATGTTTTACCAAAATATACTGGAACATACATGATCGCGCTTCTTGACAGCGTGTCTGCCTCAAATCAACAAAGTCAACTTGATATGGATTTTGCTTTTCATGAAAACAATGGTTATTTCTATGCCTGGGCTGGTGGATATTGGACCTGGTTAAATACTGTAAAAGAAGGTGATGTAATCAGAATTGAAAAGACAGGATCAACTTTTTATCTCAAAAAGAACAATACGAATTTATATTCATACCCTGCTTTAGCTCATAAAAAGTATCGTTCTAAAGTTTTATTAAGTACACCACTAGTAAATATTGGGTGTTCGTTTCTCAATACGTTAGATGCTCAACTTTACAAAGAACACGTTAATTTAACCGATAACCCATATAGCGGTGAAGTAACAGTAACACCTTTTGGAGGAATTCCTCCTTATCAAGTTCAATGGCCATATAATGGAGGTATTAATTCTTTTACTAGAACCTACCTTTCACAGGGATCTTATACAACAGTCATATGTGACTCCACAGAAGTGGTGTGTGTACCTAAAACCATTGGGATAGGAATCAAACCAACCTGGCAAATCAAAATCAATTCAAAAATCACGACCGATTCAGTATCAGTTATTAATAACGACTCGCTTGGAATATCTGTATCTAATGACCTGATCAGAAAAAATCAGGAAACCTGGTTTGAAGGAATGATTAATAACACAACTCACGACATTGCAATAGGCTTTATTGCTATGAAAGACACAACGGGTTCTTATACTCCAGCATTTGGAGATACTGCAATGCTAAACCGTATTAATTATTCATATGACCTGATGAATAGAGCTATTAATCGAACACTTCCATACTCAGGGTCAGACAGCATACTTAATCTTAGTAACGCATATAACGATGTACATTTTATTCGACTTAATAACGGAATTATCAAATCTTTACTAAAAGGTAGTGCCTATGCAAATAATTACCCATATAAATCAGGCGATATTGTGAAAATAGGACGCACTCAGAATGGATTTATATATACCTCAATAAATGATAAGATTGTTTTTACTCATACTGCAAATATTTCATCTCGCTATTTGTATTCAGGCTTAATTATTGGTACCAATGCCCCATTTGGTAATAAAGGTGTATTAACGCAACCTGGAACTGGTGTAATATTAAACATTAACACATACGCTCCTTTAAAAAAGCAAATAGATGGCGGCTATTATAATTTAACTCTTAACAAACTATATTTTAAAGTTGATGG
>Ga0255338_1001837_pt1 | contig 36340 bp, 27 predicted proteins | sample MeOH1_35cm_T4_19_FD_203715 | JGI IMG/M metagenome (GOLD analysis project Ga0255338, IMG submission 203715) | Sandy soil microbial communities from University of British Columbia, Vancouver, Canada - MeOH1_35cm_T4_195 | ecosystem: Engineered > Artificial ecosystem > Sand microcosm > Unclassified ...
CCGACGTCCCCGTGAACACCCACAGCTTGTAGCCGACGTAGCGCAGGACGGTGGCCATCGCTATCCCGATGATCGTCGCCGCGTTGTCCTCGAGCGGTCCGGCCAGGTGCAGCACGTAGCGGGAGAACGCGAGGGTTGCGACGGGGACGAGCGCACCGACCGCGTTGAGCGCGCCGTAGATGAGGAGCTCCCGCCCGCGCTGCTCGGTCCGCCGGTGCGCGAAGGTCCAGTGGCGGTTGCCCAGCCAGGAGGCGAAGGTCGCGACGACCACCGAGATCACCTTGGCCGTCAGCGGCTTGTGCCCGAGCACCTGGCCGGGACCGAACACCAGCAGGTTGTAGAGCCCGAGGTCGAGGATGAAGGCGCCGCCGCCGACGACGAGGAACCGCGTCGTCTCCCGCAGCCAGGCGCGGAACCTCTCGGGCTCGCGCAGCGCCCGGAGCCTGTCCGCGATGGCGGCTGCGGCGGGCGTCCGTGCGGCGGCGTCGAGGGGCAGCTCGTCGGCGGCGGTCACCCGGCGAGGATAGACCGCCCGGCCGTGCCCGGCCGTCGGAGGAAGCGGCACCCGGGTCGCGGACGCCGGGGGCGGATCGCGGCGGGGCCCGCCACAATGGGCCGACACCGAACTGGGAGGGGACGTCATGACCGTGCAGCCGCTGGTGGGGATCATCATGGGCTCGGACTCGGACTGGCCGGTGATGCAGGCCGCCGCCGACGCGCTGGCCGAGTTCGACGTCCCCGTCGAGGTGGACGTGATCTCGGCGCACCGCCAGCCCGACAAGACGATCGCGTACGCGCGCGCGGCCGCCGGGCGCGGGCTGCGAGCGGTGATCGCCGGGGCCGGCGGCGCCGCGCACCTGCCGGGCGTGCTCGCCGCGCTGACCACGCTCCCGGTGATCGGCGTGCCGATCCCGCTGGCGCACCTGGACGGGCTGGACTCGCTGCTGTCGATCGTCCAGATGCCCGCCGGGGTCCCGGTCGCCACCGTCGGGGTCGGCGCGGCGCGGAACGCCGGCCTGCTCGCCGTGCGCATCCTGGCGTCGGGGACGGACCCGCTGGCGCGCCGGCTCGCGCCCGAGTACGCCACGTTCCAGGACGGACTGCGCGCCCAGGCGGACCTCAAGGGTGAGCGGCTGCGCGCCCGGACCTCCGGCGAGGGCACGCCGACGGGCTTCACGGCCTGACGGCGGCCGGGGCCCGGTAGCCTGACCGGGCCCCGAACCGGCCCCGAGCGGGCGTGCCGAACCTCGTCCTGCGCACGCCGCGGCCGCGCCCGGGCGCACGACGAAGGGACCGGACCGCCCGTGAGCTCCGCATCGCCCAGCGCGGTCGACGTCGACCTCGTCCGGCGGACGAACAACTTCGACGCGCTGCGCCTGTTGGCCGCCCTCGGCGTGGTCGTCGGGCACGGGCACATCCTCGTCGGCGCCCCGGGGCCGGTGCCCTCGGTGCTGGGCCTCCCCTCGCACTACTTCGGCGTCAGCGTGTTCTTCGCGATCTCCGGCTGGCTGATCACCGGGAGCTGGGAGCGCAGCCGGTCGGTCCCGCTGTACGTGGTCAGCCGCGCGCTGCGGATCCTGCCGCTGCTCTGGCTCGTCGTGCTGGTCAGCGTGCTGGTCCTGGGGCCGGTGATGACCACGCTGCCGCTCGGGCGGTACCTGGCGTCCGGCCAGACGTGGCGCTACCTGGTCAACCTCGTCCTGCTGCCCGCGGACGGCCTGCCGGGGGTGTTCGACGCCGTCCCCTACGCGGGCGTGGTCAACGGCTCGGTGTGGACGCTGCGGGCGGAGGTGATCTGCTACGGGGTGGTGCTGGCGCTGGGGCTGTCGCGGCGGCGGGTGCTCCAGACGGCCGGCTTCGCGGCGTTCGCGCTGCTCGCGGTGGTGCTGGTCGAGATCGGCGACGTGCGCGTGGTCGGGTCGAGCCTGTCCGGCGCGGGCACCACCTGGGTGTACTTCGCGGTCGCGGCCCTCATGCGGCTGCACCTGCCGCGACGGTGGCTGCGGCTCGACGTCGCGGCGGGCGTGGTGGTCGCGTGGGCGGCGGTCGGCGCGGTCGGTGGCGGGCCGGCGTCGGGCCGGTTCTCCTGGGTGGCCCTGCCCTACGTGGTCCTGGCCGTCGGGCTGGCGTCGTGGCCGGGCGTGCGACGGGCGGCGCGGTTCGGGGACCTCTCGTACGGCATGTACCTGTGGGCGTTCCCCGTGCAGCAGGTGCTGGTGTCGTCGTTCGGTCCGATGCCGTTCGTCGTCGACGTGCTGGCGGTCGCCGCGGTCTGCGCCGCCCTGTCCTACGGCACCTGGCACCTGCTGGAGAACCCGGCGATTCATCTGCGGGAGCGCTGGTTCGCGCGCGAACCGGTGGCGGCGGGACGGCCGGGCTGATCAGCCCGGGACGCCGCCGACGACCCCGGGCGGCAGCTCGCCCGCGGCGATCTGCGCGAAGAACGTCGGCGTGGTGTCCGGGTCCAGCAGCACCGTCGAGCCGACGTGGCCCGGGCGGTAGTCGAGGCTCTTGATCGGGGGGGTGCCGGTGATCCCGCCGGGGCCGGTCGCGGCGCGGAACGCGAGGGCGACCCGGGCGAGGGTCAGCACGTTCGCCGACTCGTCGACCGACAGCGCGTCGGTGCCGGCCCGCACCAGCCGCACCTGCCGCGCCGGGTCGACGAGCGTGCGGGGCGAGGCGGCCGACGAGGCGACCTTCTGGATCACCTGGCGCTGCCGCTCGGCGCGGCCGATGTCGCCCTGTGGGTCGGCGTACCGCTCCCGCGAGAACTGCAGGGCGACCGCGCCGGTGGTCAGGTGGCAGCCGGGCGACCAGACCAGGCCGCTCTTGGCGGGCGTCGGGAGGTTGAGGTCCGAGCAGAGCTCCACGCCGCCGAGCGAGTCGACGACGCCCTCGACCCCGCCGAAGCCCACCTCGACGTAGTGGTCGACCGTCAGGCCGGTCAGCCGTTCCACGGTGGCGACGAGCAGGCCCGGCCCGCCGATGGCGTAGGCCGCGTTGAGCTTGTCCTCACCGTGACCGGGGATGGTGACGTACGAGTCGCGCGGGAGGCTGATCAGCGCCGCCGGCCCGTGCGGCGGCACGTGCAGCAGCATGATCGTGTCCGAGCGGGCGCCTTGCGTGCCGTCGGCCTCGTCGGCCGGCCGCTCGTCGGACCCGGCCAGGAGGTAGGTGGCGCCGGGCGTGCCGGCGGCGCCCGAGAGCGCCTGGACGTGGTGGAGGCGCCCGTCGGCCCAGACCGCCAGCCCCACCGGCCAGGCGAGCGCCAGCACCAGGAGCACGACGAGGACGGCGGCGACGCGGCGGCGACGGCTGCGGCGAGACCCGGCCGCGGCAACCGGCGGGGTGGGCCTGCGGGCCGGCGCCGCGGCCTGGGCGATGGGCTGGGCGGGCGCCGCGGGGCCGGCCGGCGCGTAGCCGGAGGTGCGTGCGGTGGCGGTGCGCCGCGGGGGGATCGCCGCGGGCCGGCTCGGCGCGCGCTCGGGGACCGGCTGGGCCGATCCTCCGGCGCGGGCGGTGACGCGCGGCGGTGCCGGAGGCCGCGGCGTGGCGCCGCCGACGACGATGGGCCGCTCCCGGTCCGCCTCCGGGCGGGGGCGCGAAGCGCCCGGTTGGATGCTCGGCGGCACGGACGGCGCGCGGTCGCGGTCGTTCGTCATCGCCCTCCTGCCCTGGTGGTCCCCCCGCGGGAGCGGCACGGGGACCTGTCGATCGTACGAACCGGCCCGCGCGCTGTCCGCCGCAACACGCTCCGGCACCCGGTGCGGCCGACGGTCAGCCGCAGACCGCCGTCACGTCGGCCGGGGTGAACGGGTCCTTCCCGGCGTCCTTGGTCTCCACCGCGGTGGGGCTGGGTGTGGGGCCGGTCGGCGTGGCCTGCGGGGTCCCGCTGCCGGACGACTGCGACGCCGGCGGCTGCGCGGGCGTGGTGATCGGCACGTCGGTCGCCATGTTGAGCCACACCTGCGTCGCGTCCGCGGTCCACTGGACCCGGTTCGGGTCGCTCGCCGCCGCCGCCCAGGGGATCGTCATGAACGTGATGGCGTCCGCGCGGATCGTCCGCAGGTTGTAGGCCATGCCGGTGATGCTCGGCAGGTCGAGGTCGGTGGTGAGCGACGCCGTGGCGGCGGACAGGAACGGCACCAGCTTCGTCAGGTCGGTGAGCACGTCGCGCGAGAGGACCTGGTTGACGATCGCCGCGATGAGGCGTTGCTGGTTGCCGATGCGGTCGATGTCCGAGCCGTTGCCGATGTTGTTGTGGCGCGAGCGGGCGAACTTGAAGGCGTCCTCCCCGGACAGCAGCTGCTGCCCGGCGTCCAGGTTCAGGCCGACGTAGGAGTCGTGCATCTCCTTCGGGATGCAGATGTCGACGCCGCCGATCGCGTTGACCATCGCCTGGAACCCCGCGAAGTCCACGACGACGAAGTGGTCGATCACCAGGCCGGTGTTGTCCTGGACGGTGCGCACCGCGCAGGCCGCCGCCGAGCGGACGTCGCCGCCCGCGTCCCAGCCGGTGGCGAACGCCGAGTTGATCAGGTCGCGCTTGCGGGCCTTCGTCGTCGAGCCGTCCGAGACGACGCACGACGGGATGGTGACCAGGGAGTCGCGCGGGATGGACACCGCCTCGACGCGGGTCCGGTCCGCCGAGATGTGCAGCACGATCGTCGTGTCCGCGCGCATGCCCGCGGTGACCGCGCCCTCCTGCTTCATCGTCGCGGCGTCGCGGTAGTCCGAGCCGAGCACGAGGATGTTGACGGGCCGTCCGGCGCTGGGGTCCTTCGGATCGGGTGCCGCCGCGGCCGCGGGAGGCGCTCCGACCAGGCCGGCGATGTCGACCGTGTGGAGGTTGGAGTCGAGGCGCTGGGTGAACCACCCGACGAAGGACACGCCGAACAGCAGGACGGCGGTGGCGCCCAGGGCGACGCCACGCAGCACCCTTTGCCCGCGCAGCAGCCGGGAGTGGCGCGGCTCGCGCCGGCGCGCGACGGAGGCATGGCGGGCGGGCACGCCGGAATTTTAGGGGCGCCGAGGGCCCTCCCAGGCGGAGCCCGGGGGTGGACCGGGTGGAGGATCTGTGCAGATCAGCGGCCGGGTGCCGCCGGGCCGGGTGACGCGCTCGCCGGGGGGAGCGGCGTGACGGTGCCGTCGGCGGCGAGGCGCCCCACCCAGACCTTGCTGACGCCGCCGGCACCGCCGGGAGGGACGCCGGTGAGCGAACCCCGCCACCAGGTGACGTCGGAGGCGAGCAGCGGGTCGGGGTCGGTCCCGCCGGTCCAGGGCACGTCCTCCTCCTCGAACGTCACCACGTCGGCGTCGCCCCACACCTCGTGGACCTGCCGGAGCAGGTCGGGCGTCACCGGCCCGACGACGCGGGCGGTCTCGACCCCGCACAGCACCCGGATCGTCGCGAAGAAGTCCTGGTCTGCCCCGTCGTGCACGTAGAGCACCGGACCCTGACCCACGGCGGCGCACACGGTGCGGGCCTCCTCGAGCCGGCCTCCCTGCTCGACGACCCCCAGCACGGGCGTCCAGGTGGCGAGGGGCCAGATCGCGACGAGCACCCCCGCCAGCGCGGCGACCGGCCGGGCACCGCGCTCGCCACTGCGCCACAGCGCCTGCAGCGCCACGCCGGCCAGCACCAGGACGCCCGGGATGGTGACCGGCAGGAAGCGCCGCATCGCCCAGACCTGGTCGGGCGTGATGCTGGCGCGCCACAGGTAGAGGGCGGAGGGTGCCGCCACCACGGCGAGGACCACCAGCAGGCGAGGGTCGCGGCGCCGCACGGCGCGGTACGCCGCCCAGCCGAGGCCGGCCGCCGCCGCGGCGACGGCGATCCAGCCGAGGTACCAGGACAGCCACGTGACGGTCATCTCGTCGTAGCTGCGCGTCGGGTCGACGGGAAGCCCGCCGGCCTCCTGGAGCCGGGCGACGAACGCCGTCGCGGGGTGCTCCGGGTCGATCCCGCGCGAGACGAGCCAGAGCGGGCGGGAGGCCAGCAGCGCGCACGCCGTGACGGCCGCGGCGGCGACGCCGACGGCCCACGTGTGACGCCGGCGCAGCAGGCGCCTGGTGGGTGCGGCCGGCCACCACGGCGACGCGGCGAGGGCGGCGAGGAGCGTGACGGCGACGAGCGCCAGGATCAGCAGGTGCAGCTCCGCGCTGTGGTCGCGCAGGTAGCCCGGGCTGTGCCACCGGAGGTCGACGTAGCCGAGCGCGACCGTGGCCCACGTCCCGGCGGCCGCGGCCGACAGCGCCGTGCGCGCCTGGTGGCGCCGCTCGGCGCCCACCGTCGCCGCCGCCACGACGCCGTACGCCGTGACGAGGCCGATCGCCGGTCCCGCGCCGTCGATCCGCGCCAGGGCGCCGGCCCCGACGAGCGCGCCGGCGAGCAGGTGGCGCCACCACACCCGCGTCTCGAACGCCGACCAGGCCATCGTCAGGCCGCCGAGGACGAGGGCGAGCGCCGTCGGCTCGCTGTACGCCGCTCGTGAGAACGCCATCATCGGCAGCGTCAGCCCCAGGGCGACCATCGGCACCAGCGCCCACGGCGCGGCCAGCAGGCGCCGCGCCAGGCCGTAGACCGCGAGCAGCGCCACGGCGCCGACGACGAGGTTCGCCGCGAGGATCGCGCCCGTGCCCCCGACCCACCCGGCGAGGCCCAGCAGCGCCGGCACCAGCTTGGCGCCCTGGGCGTGCATCACGTCGCCGGACCGCACGTAGGCCTCGGTCTCGGTACCCACCGCGGGGACCGCGGCGATGAGGTCCGCGGCCCGCCCGAGGGGGATGTCGGGCGCGGGGTGCTGTGACAGCCAGACGCCTTCGAGCGTGAGGAAGCCGGGGTCGCGCGCCACCACGACGTACTCGGATGCGTAGGGCGCGTTCGCGGCGAGCCACGCTGCCGCGACGGCCAGCGCGGCCACGGCGCCGAGTGCCGACGTCCGCGTGGCCGCGACCGGCCGCGGTGCCAGCCGCCAGGTCGCGACGAGCACGGCGACCAGCGCGGGGACCACGACGGCAGGCCGGAACGCGCCGACCAGCACGACCGGCGACACCAGCAGGCACGTCCAGAAGAACAGCAGGACCACCCGGTCCGGCGCCGCGACCACGGCGGCGAGCACGCGCCCCCGCGGCGAGGTGGTCACCTCGCTGTCAGCGGCCCAGCTGGGCGTACTTCGCCTCGGTGGCATCCTTCTGCGGCCGCCACCACGACTCGTGGTCGCGGTACCAGTCCACCGTGGCCGCCAGGCCGTCCCGGAACGTGGTGTAGCGCGGTTCCCAGCCGAGCTCGTCACGCAGCTTGGCGGCGTCGATCGCGTAGCGCATGTCGTGACCCGGCCGGTCGCTCACCAGGTCGTAGGCGTCGGCGGGGCGGCCCATCAGCTCGAGGATCGTCTCGACGACGGTCTTGTTGTCCTTCTCGCCGTTCGCGCCGATCAGGTAGGTCTCGCCGATGCGGCCCTTCTCGAGGATGGTCCACACCGCGGCGTTGTGGTCCTCGACGTGGATCCAGTCCCGCACGTTCTGGCCCGTGCCGTAGAGCTTGGGCCGCACGCCGTCGATCACGTTGGTGATCTGGCGCGGGATGAACTTCTCCACATGCTGGTAGGGGCCGTAGTTGTTGGAGCAGTTGGAGATGGTCGCCTGGACGCCGAAGCTGCGCACCCAGGCGCGCACCAGCAGGTCGCTGCTCGCCTTCGTCGAGCTGTACGGGCTGGAGGGGTTGTACGGGGTGTCCGGCGTGAACTTGGCCGGGTCGTCGAGCTCGAGGTCGCCGTAGACCTCGTCGGTGGACACGTGGTGGAAGCGGACGCCGTGGCGGCGGACGGCCTCCAGCAGCTGGTAGGTGCCGATCACGTTGGTCCGGATGAACGGCCACGGGTCGTGCAGCGAGTTGTCGTTGTGCGACTCGGCGGCGAAGTGGACCACCGCGTCCACGTCCTTGACCAGGGAGTCGACCACGTCGGGGTCGGCGATGTCCCCCTTGGCGAGGACCACCGTGCCCTCCACCGGGTCCAGGCTGCGCTCGTCGCCGGCGTAGGTCAGCGCGTCGAGGACGGTGACGTGGACCTCGGGGTGCTCGCGGACCGTCTGGTGGACGAAGTTGGAGCCGATGAAGCCGGCTCCGCCGGTGACGAGCAGGTGCATGGTTCCTCCTGGGGCGTGCGGCTCACGAGGGTATCGGGTGCCCGGAGCGTCAACGTTCGACGCCGGACACCGCGGTCTTGGCGAGGGAGAAGCCTTCGTCGCGCGCGATGAACGGCACCAGGCGCTCCAGCGCATGGAGCATCGAGCCATCCGGCGGCAGCGGTTCGGGGGGGTACTCGTCGCACCGCAGCCGGGCCTCGAACGCGGCGCGGAGCGCGGCGGTCCGAGCCCAGAACATGCCACCGAGCGGGAAGTCGAAGTGCGTGGTCAGAGGGACCCTGAGGCCGAGCCGCGTCGCGAGCTGCTCCGCGTACGGACGGTTGACGTCCCAGCAGTTGAGGTTGGGGTCCTCGGCGGCGACGACGCCCAACGTCGGGTCCGCGGCGAACGCCCGGACGACGCGGTCGAGCATCCGCCCACCGACGAGGTGCGCCCACAGGTAGCGGCGCCAGTTGTCGCCGTAGTCCGCACCGGCGTGGGGGCTGCGCTTGCCGTGCACGTGGAGCACCACGTCGTGCGCGGCGACCAGGTCGCGGTCGAGGCCCGAGAAGAGCGCGCCGAGGTTGCGACCCGCGTTCTCGACGACCTGCACCAGCGCATCGCCCCGGCCGGCGGCGTCCAGGGCGTCCCTCAGCGCGGCGGCGCTCGCGGGCCGGCCGGTGGTCGCCACGAGCGTCACCGGTGTCGAGCTCTGCCCGACGAGGGCGGCCAGCTCTCCGACGAGCTCGGGGTAGTGGAAGTGACCGTGCACCAGCACGCGTGGGAGCGGGTCACCGGGGCCGGGCACCTGATCGGTCTCGCGGATCACCGGGACCGCCCACGGCCCCGGAGGGCTCCCGCGGCGCAGGTAGTCGGCGTACGGGTCCCCGTCCCGCTCGTCGTCGTACCCCGGCGCCTGCTCCGCGTAGACCAGCGGGTGGAACCCTTCGGTCGGACGCCGGACGACGAGCCCGGTGCGCGGCCGAGCCCGCGGTGCCGCCAGCCGCGAGCGGCGCACGTACTCGGCGACCAGGGTGTGGGTCGGCGGGATCGGCCGGGTCCACGCGAAGAGCGTCGGACTGAACTGGCCGGCGTCGAGGATGGTCGCGACGTCGCGTCGGTCGCCCACCGGTCCCGCCCCAGCGGCGCGGCCGAGCTCGACGAGCCACGACGCCCGGGTGCTGGGATCCGCGGGCCACGGCCGCACCGTGCGGACCATCAGCTCGTTCTGCTGGGCGTGGAGGGCGTCCGCGTCGGCCACGTCCCGCGCGGTCAGGACGGACGCCGTCGTCAGCAGCGACGCCAGGTGGAGCGGGTCCTGCGGACAGGGACGCAGGACCGCGACCACGGGGACGCCGGACCGCTCGAGCGCGACCGCGAGGCCGTGCGCCTCGCCCTCGACGACGGCGAGCTGTGCGCGTGCCAGCTCGGGCAGGTGCTCGAGCAGCATCTCGCCCTCGCCGTCCTCCGGTGCGCGGTCGGGCGCGAGGTAGACCACGGTGGTGGCCAGCCGCTCGAGCGCCGGCGGCAGCAGCGCCGTCAGCGCCAGGACGGCGACGTCGTGCGTCCGGGCCAGCTGCTCGAGGAGGGACACCACGGATGCCTCGGATCCGTCGGCGGCGTCGGCGACGACCAGCACCACCCCGGGGCGCCCCGTGGCGTGCCGGCGACGCACCACCGTCGACGCCTCGGCCCACGGCGTCCCGTGCCGTCCCTCGGCGGTGCCGAAGAGCCGGAAATGGGCGGTCAGCCCCGCATCGTCGAGCTCGGCGAGGTCGCGGTAGCGGCGTCGGTAGTACGCCAGGTCGAGCGGGGCCGTGAGCTCCTCGTGCAGGTCCGGCGGAATGGGCGGTCCGGCCGGCCGCCGGCGGGCCACGGCGCGCCGGACGCGGTCGAGAACGGCGGCGACCTGCACCGTTCCGGCCGAGCTCTGCGCCACTGGTGAGGCCTCCTCCGTATGCCGGGCGCTACCGCGCGATCGGCGCGCCGACAGCGATGTCGGTGCCGTGCCGACCAACGGGTAGCAGGCTAACGCCTCGCCCGGAGGTGCCGTCACGGGCGCGCCTCAGGAGAGGACGTAGTAGGCGATGCCCTCGTAGTCCCAGTTGGGGTCGTTGTAGTCCAGCTGGTCGCGCTCCGACCGGCTCGCCGTGTAGAAGTGCTTGCCGAAGACGGGGCTCCAGAACCGGTACAGCGGCATGGAGCCGGCGGGGTGCGTCGACAAGGTGTAGGCGCAGTACGCGACGCCCTCGTAGCTCCAGTTCGGGTCGTTCAGCCGCACGTACTCCTTCTCGGTCGCGTTCTGCGTGTAGAAGTGCGACTGGAACACCGCCGAGTAGAACCGGTACACCTGGCGCCCGTCCGCGCACCTCGAGCCGTTCCACGTCAGGGCGCGGAAGGCGGCCCCTTCGTAGAGCCAGTTGACGTCGGTGTCGATGATCCTGACGGCCTCGGTGCCGCTCGTCGTGAAGAAGTGGGCGTTCGAGAACTTGGGACTCCAGAAGCGGTACACCTTCGCGGTGGTGCTGCCGGGCGCCGGGTTGCTCGGTGCGAGGGAGCGGTCGATCGGCCAGACGCGGGACTGGTACTGAGGGTAGAGGAGTCCCCGCACGCCGGGCGTGTCCCAGATCCACAGCTGCCCGGAGCCCGCGCGGTCCGGCAGCGGCGCCGTGGGGTCACTCGCCTTCGGTCCGTTGAACGCGGCCGACCCGGCGACCACCTCGTTGCTGCCGTCCCCGTCGACGTCCCCGACCGCAGCGCTGCCCCACACCGGGAACAGCGTCGAGACGTCCGCCACGAGCGACCGGCCGGGGTAGCTCCACGCCTTGACGCGCCAGTTGCTGTCGGTCGTCACGATGTCCGGCTTGCCGTCGCCGCTCACGTCCGCGAGCACTGGTCCCGCGAAGTGCGCACCGGCTCCGTTCGGCGCCGCTGCCGTGACCCCGTTGGTCTCCCACTGCTTCACGCCGTTGCGGTCGAGCACGTAGGTCCAGCCGGCGTAGTCGCCGACGACGACCTCGGGCTTCCCGTCACCGGTGAGGTCGCCGACCGCCGGCGCACCGATCACCTGGCTGCGAGCGGTGAAGGCCCACAGCCGGGTCCCGTTGCCTCTGATCGCGACGACGGTCTTTCCCCGCCTGTCGAGCTCCTGGTAGAAGAGTCCGGCTCCGGCGACCACCTCCTGGACACCGTCGCCCGTCAGGTCGACCAGCGCGGGCGTCGAGTGCATGAACGCGTCCGTCGCCACGGGCCACCCGTTGACCTCCTTGCCGGCGATGGTGAACGCGTGGAGGAGCCCGCCCTTCTTCAGGTTGGTGTACGGCGGGCAGTCGGCGCAGTCGGTCGTGACGTCGCTGCCGACGACGATCTCCGGCCGGCCGTCCGCATTGATGTCGCCGACGGCCGCGCCGGAGGCGATCCCGTCCCAGACGTCGCGGGGCCATCCGGGCAGCGCCGTTCCCTTGTAGTCCCACACGTACATCAGGTGGCTGTACGAGCCGACGATCACCTCGAGGGTGCCGTTGCCGTCGAGGTCGGCCAGTGTCGGGGACGCGACGACGCCGGTGCACGCGTCGGTCCCGCACTTGCCGGCGTAGTAGTCCGCGTTCCAGCCCGTGAACTTCGGCCAGCCGGGCTTGATCTGGCCGGTGCGGTCGAACGCGAAGACGTAGCCGTTGTCGGAGCCGACGACGATCTCGGGCCTGCCGTCGTTGTCGATGTCGCCGACGGCGGGCGAGCCGCCCACCGCCTGTGCAGGAGTTGCGGCGTCGAGGTACCTCTTCCACAGCACCGACCCGTCGGCGCGGTACACGTAGACCTGCCCGTCGAGCGAGCCGATGACCACCTCGAGGGTCCTGGCGTTGCCGTCGATGTCGGCGAGCGTCGGCGAGGAGTGCTGGAACCAGCCGCTCGTGCCCCAGGTGCCGCGGATCGGCTTGTTGAGGGGGCGGGCCTCGGACAGGTTCGTCGTCGCCTTCGCGTGCACGCTCCAGGGCCCGAGGTCGTCGGCGGCGGCACCGGTGGCCGTGCCGACGAGCAGGGACGCGGTCAGGAAGGCGGTGGTCAGCAGCGCGAGGGCGGACCGCGCGCGGGTGAGGGACGAGACGGGCGGCACACCATCACGTCGGGTGCTCGGGGCCGGAACTTGACGGGTCATTGCGTCAAGAGTGCATGAGGTAGGCACGGACCGTCGACTCGGCGCAGCCCTGCCAGGTCCAGCCGCGCGCGTGCGAGCGACGCGCGCGGCGCGCGTCGTCGTCGTCCGCCACGCCGAGGACGGCGAGCAGCCCGGCCGCGATCGCGTCCTCGTCCTGCGGCGGCACGACGACGCCGTAAGGCCCCGCCACCTCGCGCAGCGCGGGCACGTCGGAGACGACGACGGGTCGCCCGCACGCCAGCGCCTCCAGGACCGGGAGGCCGAAGCCCTCGTCGAGCGACGGCAGGACCAGCGCCGTGCACCCGGCGACCGTGGCGCGCAGGTCTGCGTCGTCGAGGAATCCCGCGAGCAGCACCCCCGGGTGGTCGGCCAGACCGCTCTCGCGACCGGCGGGGCCGGCGAGGACGAGCGGCGGGACGTCGGCGCCGGCCGCGGTCGCCGCCCGGTGCGCGGCGACGAGTCGTGGCAGGTTCTTCCGCCGGTCGAGCGAGCCGACGAAGAGCAGGTACCGGGGCGGGATCCCGAGGCGCCGGAGCGTCTCCTCGGTGGGGCGCGGCTCGGCGTACCACGACTCGTCGACGCCGAGGCGGGTGACCGCCACCCGCTCGTCGGGCAGGCCGTAGAAGTCCCTGATCCGGCCGGCCATCGTCTCGCTGATCGCCAGCACCTGGGCGCCCCGGCCGAGCGCCCGGGGCACCAGCCGACGGTAGGCGCGGGAGGCCGGCGACACGGTCTCACGCTGCAGCTCGTAGCTGAGGTCGTGGATCGTGACGACCTCCCGGGCGTGCCGCGCCGGCGGGCTGACGAAGTTGGTGCTGTGGATCACGTCGCACGGGCCGACGAACTGCTCCGCCACCGGGCGGTCCGCGTACCGCCAGGCGGCCCAGAGCAGGCGGGGCGGGATCCCGGCGCCCACCACCTCCACGCCGGGGGGCACGTCCGAGGGGGCACGGCGGTCGAGCGTCCAGGTCGCCGCGGCGACCCCCGCGTCCACCCCGGCCCGGGCCAGGGCGGCCGGCAGCTCGGCGAGGAGGTGCGCCGTGTACCGGCCGATCCCGGTGCGTTCCCCGAGCAGAGGAGTGGCGTCCAGCACGATCCGCATGGCGCCGATGGTGGCACGGCGACGGTCGCGCCACGGGAGGCCCGCGAGGGCCTCTCCCGGGCCGGCCAGGCCGACACGGTACCCTCGACGTCATGCCAGAAGGCTCCGAGGTGCTGGCGACGGCTCCCGACATACCTCGCACGACTCGCGTCAGGACCACCCGGGCGGAGCGGTTGCGCGACCTCCGCGCCGCACGTGAGCTGTTGCGGCAGCTGGTGGGACGCGACTTGCGGATCCAGCACCGGGGGACCGTCCTCGGCAACCTGTGGTCCCTCATCACGCCGGTGCTGACGGTGGCTGTCTACACCTTCGTCTTCACGGTGATCATGCCGTCGTCGCCCGTTCACGCGGGCGTCGACGTGCCCTTCGCGATCTACCTGTTCACCGGTCTGACGGTGTGGAACCTGCTGCAGAACGCGGTGCTGTCGGGCACCGGATCGGTGGTGGGAGCGGGCTACCTGCTGAGCAAGGTGTACTTCCGCCGGGAGATCCTTCCGCTGACCAGCGTGCTGTCCGCGCTCGTCACCTTCTGCTGGGAGCTCGGTGTCGCGCTCGTCGCGGTGACGGTCTTCGTCGGGCTCCCGGACTGGCGGGTCGTCTGGCTCCCGCTGGTGGTCGTTGTCGTCGTCCTGCTGGCCTTCGGACTCTCGCTGATCCTCTCCACGGCCGCGGTGTTCTTCCGGGACGTGCAGCACTTCATCGGGATAGCGCTCCAGATCGGGTTCTGGGGTTCGCCGGTGATCTACTCGCTGGCTCTCCTGGACAACCGTCCGACGCTCCACAGGTTGATGGAGTTCAACCCGATGACCGGGGTGCTGGACTCGGTGCGCAACGTGCTGCTGGCGCACGAGGACCCCGAGTGGGCGCTGCTCGGGTACGGGGCGGCCGTCGGCGTGGTTCTCGTCCTCGTCGGGCTCATGGTCTATCGCCGCAACGAGCGGCTCTTCGCGGAGATGATCTGACGTGTCGGACATTGCGATCGAGGTCGACGACGTCTGGAAGAGCTTCCGCGTCTACCAGGAACGCACCCACTCGCTCAAGGAGCGGTTCCTGGGCCGCTCCAACAAGTACGAGGAGTTCTGGGCGCTCAAGGGCGTCAGCTTCGAGGTGCCGACGGGGTCGACCCTCGGGATCGTCGGGCCCAACGGCTCCGGCAAGTCGACGGCGCTCAAGGTGCTGGCTCGCATCCTCACACCCAACCGCGGCCAGGTGCGCGTCCGCGGGTCCATCGCCTCGCTCCTCGAGCTCGGGACGGGGTTCCATCCCGACCTGACGGGGCGCGAGAACGTCTACCTCGCGAGCGCCGTGCTGGGCCGCACCGAGAAGGAGACGGCGGCCATCTACGACTCGATCGTCGACTTCGCGGGCGTCGAGCAGTTCATGGAGCTGCCGGTCAAGAACTACTCGTCGGGCATGTACGCCCGGCTGGCGTTCGCGGTGTCGATCAGCGTCGAGCCGGACGTGCTGCTCCTCGACGAGGTCCTCGCCGTGGGCGACGAGGAGTTCCAGATGAAGTGCTTCGATCGGATCGGGCACTTCCGCGACACGGGACGCACCATCGTGCTCGTCTCCCACAGCCTCGACACCATCCGCACGATGTGCCGGGACGCGATCTGGATCGAGCGGGGGGAGCTCAAGGCGTACGGACCGTCCGACGAGGTGGTCGCGGGCTACCTGGGCGACGTGCACCTCGGTCCGGGGAGCGCGCACCCGGCGGGCGCGCCGCGCTGGGGCACGGGCGGCGTCGCCGTCACCGAGGTGCGCTTCCTGGACGCCGACGGTCGCGCGAGCACCACGCTGCACGGCGGCCGGCCGGCGACGATCGAGCTGGACTACGAGCTGCACGCACCGATCGACGACGTCGTCTTCGGGATCGCGATCCACCGCGCGGACAACGGGGTTCTCGTGCACGGGCAGAACACGACGAACGTCCCGCTGGAGCGCCCGCTGCCTCGCAGCGGCACGATGCGCCTGGCGATCGAGGACCTCCCGCTGCTCAAGGGTCCGTACCAGCTGACCGTGGCGGCTCACGACTCGTCGGGGACGACGACCTACGACTGGCACGAGCGCGAGCACGGCTTCCAGGTGATGGACAGTGGACGCACGCTCGGGCAGTCCGGGCTCGCCTACCTGCCAGGTCAGTGGTCGGTCGAGCCGGTCCGCTCGCCCGGCCTCTCGATGGCCTAGGGACGGAGTGCCAATGCTGCGCAACTCGGATGTCTCGACCATGCTGCAGAAGGTGCGGGTCGCCCAGACCCGGGCCCGCCGCGAAGGCGACGGCGGGGTGGTGTTCGTCGAGGAGACCGCCGACCCCTTCGGCATCGAGGCCGCCCGCGGCAACGCAGAGATGGTGTTCGACCGTCCGTCGGGTTCGAGCCGTCCCATCGTCGGACCGGTCATCGTCTTCGCCAAACGGGTCGCCCGACGCCTGGCCCGGTGGTACACCAAGCCGGCCGCGACCCAGCAGACGGTGCTCAACCGGCAGATGCTCGACGTCGACGAGCGGCTCGCGCGCGCTCTGCGGCGCACCAACGACCGCGTCGACTCGTTGCTGCTCCAGCTCGACGACCTCGAGCGGATGGCCGCCCAGGGCAGCGGCGGTTCGCCGCAGGCCGGCGGGACACCGGGCGTCGAGCCCACCGTTCGCCGGCTCCTCAGCTACAGCGCCTTCGAGGACCGCCATCGGGGGTCGCAGGAGGTGGTGCGGCCGTTGCTCGAGCCGTACCTGCAGTACTTCCGCGGGTGCACGCGGGTGCTCGACCTCGGCGCGGGCCGCGGAGAGTTCGTCGACCTGCTCGCCGAGGGCGGCATCTCCGCCTACGGCGTCGACTCCGACGAGTCCCAGGTGGCCGTCGCCCGCGAGGCCGGGCGGGACGTGCGGCTCGAGGACGGGGTCGCGCACCTGCGTGGCCTGCGCGCGGGGGAGGTCGACGGCGTCTTCTCCAGCCAGGTGGCCGAGCACCTCTCCGTGGACGAGCTCGTGACGTCGATCGAGCTCGTCCACCGCAAGCTGGCCCCCGGGGGGGTCTTCGTCATGGAGACGCCCAACCCCGAGGCGTTGTTCATCTTCGCGACGTTCTTCTACGTCGACCTGACGCACATCAAGCCGATCCACCCGGAGGCTCTCCGCTGGGCGTTCGAGGTGTGCGGCTTCGAGGACGTGCAGGTGGTCCGCAGCCAGCCGGTGCCGGACTCCGCCCGTCTGGTGCGGATCCCCGACGCACTGGCGGGCAGCCCGGGGTGGGACGTGCTCGCCAGGAACATCGACCAGCTCAACGATCTGATCTACGGCTACCAGCACTACGCGGTGGTCGCACGCAAGTCGTCACCGGAGGCTTCATGACCGCGGCCGCACCCGCACCCGCACCCGAGTCGGCCCGGCCCGTCGTCCTCGTGCTCCTCACCTGGAACGCGATGGACTACACCAAGCAGTGCTACGCGTCCCTGCGTGCGACCGCCGGCTCGGTCCCGTACCGGTTCGTGTTCGTGGACAACGGCAGCACCGACGGGACGGTGGGTTGGCTGCGGGAGGTTGCCGCCCGGCACTCGGACGTCACCCTCGTCGAGAACGGTGAGAACCTCGGGTACACCAAGGCGGTGAACATCGGCATCCGCCTCGCCGAGCCCGACGAGGACGTCGTGCTCATCAACAACGACATCCGTTTCGACGAGCCCGGGTGGCTCGAACGTCTCCAGGAGGTCGCCCACCGCACGCAGGACGTCGCCGTGGTCGGTGCGCGTCTCGTCGACCAGCGCGGCGAGATCAACCATCTCGGGGCGTACCTGCAGCCGGTGTCGTTGTTCGGGCAGCAGCTCGGCGGCGGGCAGAAGGACGTCGGGCAGGGGCAGGGAGAGCGGGACGTCGAGGCGGTGATCTTCGCGCTCGCCTACCTGACGCGCGCGGCGATCGACAAGGTCGGGCTCCTCGACGAGGGCCTGTTCGCCTACTTCGAGGACGCGGACTACTGCTTGCGCGCCCGGCAGTCGGGGATGCGGGTGGTCTACTGCGGCGACGTCACGGCGGTGCATTTCCACAACACGTCGACCCGTGTCAACAAGGTCGACGTGTGGTCGTTGCTCCACCGGTCGCGTGAGTACTTCGCCGACAAGTGGCGCGACTGGTTCGAGACCGAGCGGTACGACGGCGCGGTCCACTGGCGCTCGGTGGCGCACTCACCGCTCGGCTACGCCGTCGGCAGCCGCCAGATCGCCGATCGGCTGCACGAGCGGGACATCCGAGTCTCGTTCGAGAACGCCTACGGACACGACGACGCCCCGACGGGCGACCTGCTCTTCGACGACCTGATGGCACGCGAGCCGGCACCGGACGCGGTGCACGTCTCGTACAGCCAGGCCGACTTCTTCCGGCGCACCTCCGCGCGGTACAACGTCGGCTACACCATGCTCGAGGTCACCGGTCTGCCGGAGGACTGGGTGGCGGGCTGCAACCAGATGGACGAGATCTGGGTGCCCGCGTCGTTCAACGTCGAGACGTTCCGTTCCAGCGGCGTCGAGGTCCCGATCCACGTGATGCCGCTCGGCGTCGACCCGCTGTACTTCAACCCCAGGATCCGCGCCGAGCGCGTCGGTGACGCCTTCACCTTCCTCTCCGTGTTCGAGTGGGGTGAACGCAAGGCGCCCGAGGTGCTGCTGCGCGCCTTTGCGCGCGAGTTCGGTCCGCGTGAAGACGTCCAGCTGGTGCTCTCGGTGTTCAACCGGGACCCCGCTGTCGACGTGCGCAGGGAGATCGCCGAGATGGGCCTGCCGCGGAGCGCGCCCATCAGCGTGATGGTCAACCCGGAGTTCGTCGACTACCAGATGGGCTCGCTGTACCGGGGCGCGGACTGCTTCGTGCTGCCGACGCGCGGCGAAGGCTGGGGACAGCCCGCCCTGGAGGCGATGGCGTGCGGCCTTCCCGTCATCGCGACCGGCTGGGGCGGGATCGCCGACTTCCTCGACGAGGAGGTGGGCTATCCGATCAGCTACTCGATGACGCCGGCCGAGGCCCGGTGCACGTACTACGAAGGTTTCGACTGGTCGGAACCGGACGAGGGGCACCTGCAGGCACGGATGCGGGAAGTGGTCGACGGGTACGAGGCCGCGGCGGCCAAGGGGGCCAAGGCGGCCCAGCGCGTGGCCGACCGATACACGTGGGGGCACACGGCGAGCCGGATCGCCGCACGGGTGCGCGACATCGGCTGAGTGGGCGTGTCCGGTCGCGCCGGGCGCTCGTCCGCTTATGGTCGAAGCCGGTAGTGCTGCGCCCGGAGGAGGACGGATGCGACGAGCGGTCCTGGTGGTTGTGTCGACGCTGGTGCTGACGTTGCTGGGGGTGGGACCCACCGGCGCTCAGTCGCAGTCCGTGGCTGTGCCGGCAATGGCCTCGCCGTCGACGAGTGCAGCGGCCTCCAAGGCCCCGCTGACCGTGCGGGAGCTGTTCCTGGGAGGGGCCCAGCGGCAGGGCTCCGGGACTGCGACGATCGATTCGGGGGTGCGGAGCACCGTCGGCTTCTCCGTCTTCGGCGTCAGTTGGGAGACGTCCGGGGCGGACGTCCGGGTCCGGTACCGGACGAGGGCCGACGGCGCCTGGACCGCCTGGGCGACGGCGGGTGCCGGTGAGGGCGAGCAGGGCGAGCGACGGACGAACACCGACGCGATCGTCGCCCCGGGCAGCGACGGCGTGCACGTGGTGCTGACCAGCTCCGCGCGGCTGGACGACGTGCGGGTCGTCGTCGTCGACCCCGGCGACGGTCCCGACGCCACGACGGTCCCGCCGGCGGCCGGGCTGCCGGCGGCCGGCCGCGGCATGTCCGTCGGGGCGGCCCCGGCGATCCTGCCGGCGCAGACCACCGCGCGGCCCACGTACGTGACACGGGCGCAGTGGGGCGCCGACGAGTCGCTGCGGACGTGCGACCCGGACTACTCGACCACCATGGCGTCCGCCGCCGTGCACCACACGGTGTCCCCGAACTCGTACACCGCGGACGAGGCCGCCGGCCTGGTGCGCGGCATCTACGCGTACCACACCCGGCCCGAGTCGGCCGGTGGCCGGGGCTGGTGCGACATCGGCTACAACGCCCTCGTCGACCGCTTCGGGCGGGTCTACGAGGGCCGGGCGGCGTCCTTCGACGAAGCGGTGGTCGGCGTGCACACCGGCGGCTTCAACTCGCGGACCTTCGGCATCTCGGTGATCGGCACCTTCCAGACGACCGTTCCCCCCGACGTGGTGCTCGAGGCCCTCGCCCAGGCGATCGCGTGGAAGTTCGCCACCGGCGGCATCCTCGCGAACACGCCGGTGACGATGACGTCCGGCGGGGGAGCGTCGAAGTACCCGGAGGGGACGCAGGTGGCGTTCCCGACGATCTACGGCCACCGGGACGCGCAGCTGACCTCCTGCCCGGGCGACCAGCTGTACAACCGGCTCCAGATCGTCCGTGACCGCGTCGCCGCCCTGTCCAACGCGGCGGTCCAGGCGTCACCGCGCGCGTTCCTCGACGTCGCGAGGGCCGACCAGACATCGGTGACGCTCGCCGGCTGGGCGTACGACCCGGAGACGGACGCCCCGCTGACGGTCGACGTGCAGATCGACCGCCAGTCGCACCAGGTGACGGCGGACCGCTCACGTCCCGACGTCGCCGCGGCCTTCGGTGTCGGGCCCTCGCACGGGTTCGCCGTGACCGTTCCCGTACCGTCGGGACGGCACCTCGTGTGCATCTGGGTGCGCAACCAGGGTCAGGGCAACGACCGGCTGCTCGGGTGCCGGTGGCTCTCGGCGGTCAACTACGCGCCACGGGGCTTCGTCGACTCGATGCGGGTCTCGGGGTCGACCGTCGTCGTCTCCGGCTGGGCGTTCGACCAGGACGCGACCGGGCCGCTGCAGATCCGGCTCTACGCCGGCTCGGTGCCCATCGGCTCCGGGTGGACCGGCCAACCGCGTCCGGACGTGGACGCGGCATTCCCCGCGGCCGGGGCGACGGCTGGTTTCCAGGTGTCGTCCACGCCGGTCGCCGCCGGCACGCACACGGTGTGCGCCTACGCGATCAACACCCCCGCGGGGGCGAACCCCCAGATCGGGTGCCGCCGGATCACCGTGGTCAACGCCGAGCCCGTCGGCTACCTGGACGTGCTGCGGGCTACGCCGACGAGCCTTCGCGTCGTCGGGTGGGCCCTCGACCCCGACACGACGGCTCCGCTCGACGTGCACGTCTACGGCGGTGGGCGCCTCCTCGGGCGGACGACGGCGGACGCGTCGCGCCCCGACGTCGCCAGCGCCTTCCCCGGACAGCCGGCGGCGCACGGGTTCGACGTCACCGTGCCGTTCGACGGCGCCGCGCAGGACGTGTGCGTGTACGCGATCAACGTCCCCGCCGGCATCAACCCCGCGATCGGGTGCGGGCGCGTCGCCCCGGTGAACTCCACGCCGGTGGGCTTCCTCGACCAGGTGCTCCCCACCGGCTCCGGCCTCCAGGTCATCGGGTGGGCGGTCGACCCGGACACCGACGTGGCGCTGAAGGTCCATGTGTATGTGGACGGCGTGCTGGCCGCCGCCGGCACCGCCGACGCGAGCCGCCCCGACGTCGCGGCCGCCCTGGGCGTCGGCGCCGGCCACGGATTCTCCCTGCCGGTCCCCGCGGCCTCCGGATCGCATCGGGTGTGCGCCTACGCGATCAACATCCCGACTGGCCTCAACCCCGTGCTCGGGTGTCGCGACGTGACGGTGTGAGAGGCTGCATGCCGAGCCCGGTGCCGTACGGTCGCGCCGCAGGGCTGCCTGGTGGGTCGAGGCCGCTGAGCGCGGTCAAGGTGGAGGAGAGATGGGTCCGGTGGTCCACGTGAGGCGGATGGTGTCCGCCGTCGTGGCGTTCGTGCTGGTGACGGGCGTGCTCGTCGGGGTTGCGGGAGCGGCGTCCGGAGCGAGCTACGCCACCTTCGACCCCGGCTACCTCATCACGGACACCGTCTTCTACGACGCCGGCGCGATGTCGGCGGCGCAGGTCCAGACGTTCCTGGACGACAAGGGGGCGTCGTGCCGCCCCGCGGCCGACGGTACGGCGTGCCTGAAGGACTACCGGCAGACGACGAGCGACCGCGCGGCGACCGACCGGTGCCGCGCGGCCTACGTGGGCGCGGCCGACGAGCGGGCGTCGACGATCATCGCGAAGGTCGCCCAGGCGTGCGGCATCAACCCCCGTGTGATCCTCGTCACGCTGCAGAAGGAGCAGAGCCTGGTCACCCGGACCATCGCGGGGGCGGACACGACGTACCGCAAGGCGATGGGTTACGGCTGCCCCGACACCTCCGCGTGCGACACGCGCTACTACGGCTTCTTCAACCAGGTGTACTCGGCCGCCTCGCAGCTGAGGAACTACGCGCTGAACCCGCAGAACTACAAGCACAAGGCGGGACAGACGAACGCGATCGCGTTCCACCCGTACACCGTCTGCGGGTCCTCCCAGGTGTTCATCCGCAACCAGGCGACCGCAAGCCTCTACAACTACACGCCGTACCAGCCGAACGGGCCGGCGCTCGCCGCCGGCTACGGGGCGGCCGCCGGACGTGACGGCCAGTACACCGGCCCTCAGGACCCGGACTGTGCCTCGTACGGCAACCGCAACTTCTGGGCCTACTTCACCGACTGGTTCGGCTCGACGATCAGCGCGAACCCGGTCGGTTACCTCGACCTCGCGGTGGGTACCGGCGGTGACTCGGTGCGGTTCGCGGGCTGGGCGCTCGACCCGGACATCAACGCGCCCGTGTCGGTCCACCTCTACATCGACGGGAAGTACGCCGCCACCACCTCCGCCGGGACGTCGCGGCCCGACGTCGGCGCCGCGTATCCGGGGTGGGGCGACCAGCACGGCTTCGACGCCACCGTCGTGACGACGCAGGGGACCCACCGGGTCTGCGCGTACGCCATCAACCAGCTGGCCGGCGACCGCAACATCGAGCTGGGCTGTGCCACCGCCAACGTCGTCAACCACGCGCCGATCGGGTACCTCGACCAGGTGAGCGCGACGGCGTCCACCATCACCGTCAAGGGCTGGGCGTACGACCAGGACAAGGCGGACGGCACACCGGTGCACGTCTACATCGGCAGCCAGCTGGTGGCCAGGGGAGTCGCCGACACCCCGCGCCCGGACGTCGGCACCGCGATCCGGGGCGCCGGGAACAACCGCGGTTACGAGATCGAGTTCCCCGTCGCCGCGGGCACCCACCGGGTCTGCACCTTTGCCATCGACCGGCCCGCCGGCGTCAATCCGCTCCTCGGCTGCCAGACGGTCACCGTGGTGAACGCCCTGCCGATCGGCTACCTCGACGTCGCCAAGGGCGGGGCCGGGTCGGTCTCGGTGCAGGGGTGGGTGTGGGACTCGGATGCTCCGAGCCCGTCCGCCGTGCACGTGTACGTCGACGGCGCCTACGCCGGTCAGACGACGGCCGACGCACCCCGCCCGGACGTCGCGGCAGCGGTGCCGGGTGCGAGCGGGACCACCGGTTACGCCGTCACCGTGCCCGCGTCGCCCGGCACGCACCAGGTGTGCGTGTACGCGATCAACGGCCCGGCGGGCGTGAACCCGCAGATCGCGTGCGCGGCCGGAGTGACGGTCAGCTAAGGACGGGCGGCGGCGCGCAGCCGCGGTCCGAGCACGGCGTAGGCGGCCCGCCGCTGCGCGGCCGCCAGACGTGCGCGGGCATTGCCGACGCGCACGTCCTCCGGGCGAACCACGTCGGGCGCCGTCGCGCGCATCTTCGTCGCGAAGGCGGCCGCCTGGTCGGCCTGCTGACGCGCGAGACGCACGCTCCACTGCCCGGCGTTGACGCGGAAGGCGGCCAGCGTCGCGTCGAGCGCCACCAGGTCGCCCTCGAGCAGTGAACGCGCGTAGGTGGCGAGGTCGATGTAGTACGGCACCTCGTCGTCCCACCAGCCCGTGCGCTCGAGGACGTCGCGGCGCAGCAGCACGCACCCGGGCTCTCCGAGCGGGTTGGTGCCCGAGCGCACGGCGGACCGGAGGGCGTCCCGGCCGGCGACGACGCCCGACAGCCCCGCCAGTCCGCGGGCGCGCCAGAAGGGCCGGCCCCGCCCGTCGACGAGGTCGCGCCGGCACGCGACGACGGTCGCGCCGGGGCCGGCGGCGTCGAGCGCCGCCACCTGGCGCTCGAGCGCCGTGGGGTACAGGAGGTCGTCGCCGGGCAGGAGCTTGACCAGCTCACCCGTCGCTGCCTGGCTCACACGGTCCCAGTTGGCCTTGGCGCCGCCGCCTGCCGGCGTGCGCAGCAGCCGGACGCGCGGGTCGGCGGTGTAGCGCTGGAGCAGGTCCCACGTCCCGTCGGTGGACGCGTGGTCGGCGACGACGAGCTCGAAGTCGGGGTAGGTCTGCGCCAGCACGGAGTCGAGGGTCGCCTCGACGTAGGCGGCGTTCTGGTAGGCGGGGACCACCACCGAGACCCGGGGGCTCATGGCGCCGTCACGTCCGGGGTCGCCGCCTCGCTGCCGGCGGCCGGGACCGGGCGGCGGAACGAGAAGCCGCGGTGCCCGAACCAGCTGATCACGACGGTCCCAGCGGTGACGAGCAGCTGAGCGGGGATGGGGGAGATGTCGAGCACCTCGACGACGAGCGGCAGCGACACGGCGTTGATGCCGAGCGTGGTCAGGTTGACCGCCTCGAATCGCGCGAGGTCCAGCCACAGGTGCCCGCTGACGCGGAACACGAACTTCCGGTAGAGCACGAAGGCGCAGAGCACGGCAGCGATGTGCGCGAGCACCAGGCTGACCATGTAGTGGGTGTGCCGCCCGATCGTCGCCTGGAACAGGACGAACCATGCCGTGCCGACGACGGTGTTGATGGCGCCCACGATGAGGAACGCGACCCGCTGGTCGCCGACCAGACGGAAGAGGGGACCGAGGGTGCCGCGCATCCCGGCGGGCGGCTGCGGCTGGCTCACGGCGGTGGTGGTCCCGATCTCGGAGCGTCCCGGGCGGGACTGAACGCCTGACTATAGTCATGCCGTGCCAGCGGTCCCGGAACGCTCCGACGCGCCCGTGCACCGCATCTCGGTGGTGGTGCCGGTGTATCGCGGCGCGGCGACGCTCGACGGCGTGGTCAAGGAGGTCCTCCAGTACGCCGAGCCGTTCCGCACCGCCGACGGGCACAGGGCGGTGGTCGGTGAGGTGCTCCTCGTCTTCGACCACGGCCCCGACGGCTCGGCCGACGTCATCCGCGCCCTGGCGGCGGGCGACCGGCGCGTGCGGGCGATCTGGCTCAGCCGCAACTTCGGCCAGCACGCCGCGACGCTCGCGGGCATGGCGTCCTCCGGTGGCGACTGGATCGTCACCATGGACGAGGACGGCCAGCACGATCCCGCCGCGATCCCCGACCTGCTGGACGTCGCGATGCGTCGGGGGGCGGTGCTCGTGTACGCCGACCCGCAGAACCTCCCACCGCACGGCGTGCTCCGGAACGCGGCCTCGCGCGGTGCGAAGCGCCTCACCGACCTGATGACGGGCGGCCGGCAGTCGCGCCTCTTCCAGTCGTACCGGTTCGTGCTCGGAGAGATCGGACGCAGCGTCGCGGCGTACGCGGGATCCGGCGTGTACCTCGACGTCGCTCTCGGGTGGGTGGCGGGCGACGTGGCGACGTGCCCGGTGACCTACCGCAGCGAGACCCGTCCCTCCGGCTATCGCCTGCGCACGCTGTTGTCCCATTTCTGGCGGTTGGTGCTGACGAGCGGGACGCGTGGCCTGCGCTTCGTCAGCCTCGTCGGCGTGTCGTTCCTGGTGCTCGGCATCGCGCTGACGGGTTACATCCTCGTCGCCCGGTTGACGGGCGACGTCTCCACCCCTGCCGGGTGGGCGTCGACGGTGATCACCGTGCTGCTGACCAGCGGCATCGTGCTGTTCTCGCTCGGGATCGTGGCGGAGTACGTCGGAGTCGCGGTCAACATGGCGATGGGTCGCCCCGCCTACCTCATCGTCGGCGACCCGGCGTCGGGTCCGCTGGGCCGCCGGCCGGAGCAGTGACCGGGTCCCGCCCGGCGCTGGTGGTCGGCGCGGGGGGGCTGCTCGGCGGTGCCCTGGTGCGCCACCTGCGGTTCTCCGGCCGCGACGTGCGCGCGGCGGTGGTCCCCTGGCGTGACCGGGAGTCGGCGGTGTCGGCCCTGCGCGACGCCGTCCTGGCGGTGGCGGACGACGCGGGGGAGCGCGGCTACGAGGTCGCGTGGTGCGCGGGCTCCAGCGTCACGTCGTCGTCCGCGGCGTCCCTGGCGGACGAGCGGGCGCTCGTCGAGGCGGCCGTCGACGCGCTGCTCGCCACGGGCGCGCTCGGCGCCGCGCGGGTGTTCCTCGCCTCCTCCGCCGGGGGGGTGTACGCCGGGTCCAGCGAGCCGCCGTACGACGAGGCCACGGCTCCGGCGCCGATCTCCGGCTACGGCGAGCTCAAGCTGGCCACCGAGGAGGCCTTCCGCCGGCTCGCGGTCGAGGGCGGGGCGCGCGTCCTGATCGGGCGGCTGTCGAACCTGTACGGCCCCGGCCAGGACCTCGGCAAGTCGCAGGGCCTGGTCTCCCACCTGGTGCGGGCGCAGCTCACCGGGCAGCCCGTGAGCGTCTACGTGTCGATGGACACCCTGCGGGACTACCTGTTCGTCGACGACGCCGCGGCGAAGGTCGCGGACGGGCTCGCCGACCTCGACACGGTCGCGGCACCGGGCGCCGTGGTCGTCAAGATCCTGGCCTCGCAGCGCTCCGACTCGATCGCCGAGCTGCTGGGAGAGGTCCGCCGGGTCTTCCGGAGCCGCCCCCGGCTCCTGGTGCAGGCCTCGGGCCACGCGGCGGCGCAGGCGCGCGACCTCCGCCTGCGGTCGGTGGTGTGGCCCGAGCTCGACGCGCGACCCGTGACGCCGCTGGCGGTCGGCATCCACCGCACCGCGCTCGCGCTGGACGCGCTGATCCGCGCCGGCAGCCTGGCGCGTTAGCGGTTCGGTCCTCCGCCGACGAGCGGCGCCCACGTGGCGCGCGCGTAGGCGTCCCACGAGCCGCGTGGCACCGTCAGCGCGTCCGCCGAGAGCCGGGCGCGCAGCGCGTCGTCGGTGACCAGGCGACGCAGCGCGTCGGCGATCGCGTCGTCGTCCCGAGGGTCGACGAGGATCGCACCGACGCCGTCGGAGATCTCGCGCATGCTGCCGAAGTCCGAGGTGATCACCGGCGTCCCCAGCGCGATGGCCTCCGCGACCGGCAGCCCGAACCCCTCGTTGAGGGAGGGGAACACGACGCACCGCGCGAGGGCGTAGCAGGCCCACAGGTCGTCGTCGGACAGCGCCCTGACGGACTCCACCGGCCGCCCGGCTTCGGCGAGCTCCTGCAGCCGGTGCTCGAACGGGGCCGCCCCCCAGGCGTTGCCGCCGACGAACAGCAGGCGGAACCTCGCCCCCGACTGCCATGCGAGCTCCGCGGCCTGCAGCACGGCGACGTGGTTCTTGCGTGGCTCGTGACTACCCACGACGAGCACGAGCGGCATCTCGTCGACGCCGAAACGCGATCGGCACCGGTCGACGGCGTCCCGGTCAGGTCGCTGCGCCTCGACCGGCAACGACGCCACCTCGATGCGAGGACCGGCGAGACCCGTGCCCGCGAGCATGCGGCGCCAGCCGCGGTACTCCGTCGCAGCGGCATGCGAGATGGCGACGACGGTGTCGAAGTGCCGCACGGCCGCAAGGTTGCCGGCGAACGCGGAGCCCATCCCGGCACCGATCGTCTCGGCGGTGGACAGGGGGACGCAGTCGAAGCCGATGGCACCGGTGCGGCAGCCCGACCGCAGTGCCAGTGCGAGCAGGCGCTGCGTGCGACGAGGTTCGACGGCCAGCTCCGGCAGCACGTACGTCGAGCGGTGCGGGACCAGGACGGTGGCGGAGGCCTGCGCCCGGCCGTCCGGTCCCTGGCGACCGTGCAGCCCGGTGGCCACCTCCTCGTCCGTGAGCCGGCGCAGCGCGCTCTCGTCCGCGGTCCAGCCGACGAAGGTGACGTCGTGCTCGGCCGCCCAGCGCCGGGCAGTCTGCCGGGCGACGCGCTGGATCCCGGTGGCCAGGGCCGAGCGGGACGTGTGGGCGAGGTCGACGAGCACCGCGTCCTCGACCACCTCGACGCGCCGGAGCTGGCGCCGGCGCTCCAGGGGGTTGACGGAGGGGCGCAGGACGTCACGGAACGCCGCGAGGGGCCCGTCCAGCCGAACCGCTCGCGCGTGCGCCACGACGTGCGCGTCGAGCGGCAGCTCGGCGCGCAGCACGGCGAGGGTCAGCCAGACGTCAGCCGGGTCGCCAGGGGACAGTGCCTGCTCGAACGCGGCGACGAGCTCGGCGCCGGAGGCCGGTGCCGGCGCGCCCGTCAGGGCACCGACCAGGGTCTCGAGGCGCGCGCGCAGCGCCGCACCGGGGGCGGTGAGCGGATGGTCGAGTCGCCACGCGAGCACCTTCACGTTCACCGCTCGGCTCCGGTCGGTCCGACGAGCTGCGCCCACGACTCGCGCGCGTAGTCACGCCACGAGCGCGCCGGGCGGGCGAGGGCTTCGGCGGACAGCCGGGCGCGCAGCGCGTCGTCGGTCAGCAGGCGGTGCATCGCCTCCACCAGCGCGGCGTCGTCGCGCGGGTCGACGAGCAGGGCCCCCCCGCCGGTGGCGAGGTCACGCATCGAGCCGAGGTCGCTCGTCACCACCGGCGTGCCCACGGCGAACGACTCGGCGACGGGCAGGCCGTACCCCTCGTGCAGCGACGGGAACACGGTGAAACGCGCGCGCCGGTAGGCCGACCAGAGGTCGGCGTCGCTGACGGCTCGCCCGATCGTCACCGCACGTCCCGCCCTCCGCAGGGCACGCACGCGGGAGTCGAAAGGTCCGGAGGCCCAGCCGGAGCCACCGATGAACCGCAGCGAGAACGCCAGTCCCTCGCGCCACAGGACCTCCGCCGCGTACAGCACGGCGAGGTGGTTCTTGCGAGGTTCCCGGCTGCCGACCACGAGCACCGAGGCGGGCCGATCCTGCGGTTCGTCGGGCACGGCGACGTCGCCGGGGATCTCGACGGGCAGGGTGCAGACGTGGACCGAGGGGCCACGCAGCCCCTGCGTCGGGAGCATGTCGACGAAGCCGGAGAACTCCTCACCGGCGGAGGTGCTGATCGCGCTCACGACCGCGGCGTGCTTGACGAGCGTCAGGTAGTGCACGAACCGTTCGGGCTCGTCGCGTGGCATCGTGTCGGCGCTCACCACGGGGATCGCGTCATAGCCGATGAGCGACACCGTGTTCCCGGACAGCTCGGCCATGGCTGCCAAGGGCGCGCACAGCGCGGGGGCGGGCACCTCCGGCAGCACGACCCGGCTGCGCCAGGGCACGAGCACCCGGGCTGCACGCGCGTGCCGCCCGTGGTCGCGCAGCGGCCCCGACCACCGCAGCACGCGGTCGGTCTCGTTCGGTCCGAGCTCCCGCAGCGCGTCGTTCGCCGACCAGGCCGCGAGCGTCAGGTCGTGGTCGGCCACCCAGTGGGGGACCGTGCTGCGGACCACGCGCTGGATTCCGGTGTTGAGGTCGTGACGGGCACTGAAGTCGACGTCGACCACGACACCACCGACGACGACGTCGATCGCGACGAGGAGGTTGGTGCGGTTCTCCGACCGGAGGCCGAAGGCGAGCACATGGCCGAGCGCGTCGGGCCTGGGGTCGGCGACGAGCCTGCGCCGCAGGGCACGCACCTGGGCGGCACGGGGGTAGCGCCCGGTCGTCGCGACCAGCAGGAGCCACGTCAGCGCGGCGTCGTCGCTCGCGGCGGCGGCTCCGGCGAGGGCGTCCAGGAGGATCGCAGCGTCGCGGGCGGGGTCGTCATCGGGATCGGGGACGTCGTCGAGCGCCGCACCGGCCGCGGCGCGCAGACGTGCGGCGAGCGCGGAGCGGACTGCTCGGGGGTCGAGCGGCCTGCTCACCGCGGAACCAGGCGGCGCAGTGCTCGCAGAGGACGGGTGACCCGCCAGGACAGTGAGGCGTGGACCGCAGCCAGCTCGGCGGCGAGCAGCTCGGCGTCGGCGCCGCCGTCGCTCGCGGCAGCGGCCTCCGACCACGAGCGGAGGGCCTGGGCCCGCCAGCGCTCGACCTCGTCGGTCAAGCGGTGGACCTCGGCCTGCAGCGCATCGACCGTGCGTCGCAGGTCATCGGTCTCCGGCACGGCGTCGATTGTAGGAGCACGCGTCAGCGGCGCGCTGGACCGACGGCCTGTCCGGGCCCGGTAGAGTCGACCAGGTTTCGCGGACGCGGACGAGTGAGGACTGATGAAGCGCGCACTGATCACCGGGGTGACGGGGCAGGACGGCCTGTATCTGTCGGAGCTGCTCCTCGCGAAGGGCTACGAGGTCTACGGGCTCATCCGGGGCCAGAACAACCCGAAGCGGCCGCTCGTCGAGCAGACGGCCCCCGGCATCCACCTGCTGACCGGCGACCTGATGGACATGTCCTCGCTGCTGCGTGCGCTGTCGCACGCGCAGCCCGACGAGGTGTACAACCTCGGCGCCATCTCCTTCGTCGCGTACTCGTGGGAGAACGCGGCGCTGACCACGGACGTCACCGGCAAGGGCGTTCTCAACATCCTCGAGGCGATCCGTCTGCACTCGGGCGACGACGCCCGCAAGGTTCGCTTCTACCAGGCCTCGAGCTCCGAGATGTTCGGCAAGGTGCAGGAGGTGCCGCAGCGTGAGTCGACGCTGCTGTGGCCCCGCTCGCCGTACGGCGTCTCGAAGGTGTTCGGGCACTACATGACGATCAACTACCGCGAGTCGTACGGGATGCACGCCTCGAGCGGCATCCTCTTCAACCACGAGTCGCCCCGCCGTGGGCCGGAGTTCGTCACCCGCAAGGTGTCGCAGGCGGTGGCGAGGATCTCGCTCGGCCTGCAGGACACGGTGACGCTCGGCACTCTCGACGCCAAGCGCGACTGGGGCTTCGCGGGCGACTACGTCGAGGCGATGTGGCTGATGCTCCAGCAGGACGAGCCCGACGACTACGTGGTGTCGACCGGCGTGACCCACTCGATCCGCGAGCTGCTCGACGTCGCGTTCCAGCACGTGGGGATCTCCGACTGGAGCCGTCACGTCACGCAGGACCCGCGCTTCATGCGCCCGGCCGAGGTCGACCTGCTCATCGGCGACTCGACGAAGGCGCACACCAAGCTCGGCTGGAAGCCCAAGGTCGACTTCGAGGGCCTGGTGCGGATGATGGTCGACAACGACCTCGCCGAGCAGCGGGCCGCCGCCGGGCTCTGACGCCGTGCCCGTCGCCCTGGTGACCGGCGCCACCGGTCAGGACGGCTACTACCTCTGCAGCGACCTGGTCGCCGGCGGCTTCGACGTGCACACGATCGTCCGCCCGGACGACGCCTCACCCGACCCCGGTCTGGCCGACCTCGAGCGCGACTTGCCCCAGGTGCGACGCGTCGTGTGCGACCTGACGGACGCGACGGGGCTGCGGCGGGCGTTCGACGAGATCGAGCCGGACGAGGTGTACAACTTCGGCGGCCTGTCGTCGGTCGCCCTCTCGTGGCGTGAGCCCGTGCTGACCGGGGCCGTCACCGGGCTGGCCGTCGCCGGTCTGCTCGAGGCGGCGTGGCAGGTGCAGGAGCGCCTCGGCCGCCCGGTGCGCGTGGTCCAGGCATCGTCGGCGGAGATCTTCGGTGCTGCGCAGCGCGCGCCGCAGGACGAGTCGACGCCGATCCGGCCCGTGACGCCCTACGGCGCGGCGAAGGCGTACGCGCACCACATGGTGGGGGTGTACCGGGCGCGTGGGCTGCACGCGAGCGCCGTCATCCTCTACAACCACGAGTCGCCCCGGCGCCCGGAGACCTTCGTCACGCGCAAGATCACGGCCGCCGCCGCGCGTATCGCGGCGGGTCGGCAGGACGAGCTGGTGCTCGGATCGCTCGAGGCACGCCGCGACTGGGGCTGGGCGCCCGACTACGTGCAGGCCGCGGTCCTGGCGGCCCGCGCCGCGACGGCCGGCGACTACGTCGTCGCCACCGGCGTCGCCCACAGCGTCGCCGACCTGGTGGCCGCCGCGTTCGCGCGCGTCGGCATCGACGACTGGCGGTCGCTGGTCCGCACGGACCCGCAGTTCGTCCGTGCGGCCGAGGCGCCGCTCCAGGTGGGTGACGCATCGAAGGCGCGCCGCCTCCTGGGATGGGCGCCGACGAAGACGTTCGACGAGATCGTCGCCGCGATGGTCGACCACGACGTCGCCCTCCTCGCCGCTGGCGCCGACGTGTGAACGCGGTCCTGGCCCAGACGCACGCGGCGTCGAGGTGGCGGGGCCTGCCGGCGCGCGGGGCCCGCTGGGCGGAGCCGCTCACCTACGTCACGTCGACGCTGCTGGCGGCGCTGGCCTCGGTGTTCGCGCTCCAGCTGTGGCGAGCGGACCTGCGGGTCCCGTTCACGTACTTCGGCGACGCGATCGCGGTCGCCGCGCACGCCAAGACGGTGCTCCAGACCGGCTGGTACGAGCGCCAGCCGCTGCTCGGTTTCCCGGCGGGGCAGACGTACCACGACTTTCCGACGGCGGACAACCTCAACTTCGTCGGCCTCCATGTGCTGGGGTGGTTCTCCGGTGACTGGGCCGTGGTGCTCAACCTGTATCTCCTCGTGGGCTTCCCGCTCACCGCGCTGGCCATGACGTGGTTCCTGCGGGAGGTGGCCGTCACCCGCGCCGCCACGGTCGCGCTGGCCGTCCTGTACGCGATCGCCCCGTACCACTTCCTGCGCGGCGAGTCCCACCTCTGGCTCGCGTCGTACTACACCGTTCCCCTTGCGCTCGTCGTCGTGCTGCGCGCGGTGCGCGGCGAGCCGCTGTGGAGCCTCGGGCGAGGCTCGCGAGCCGTGCGCTGGGCCTCCGGTCGCGGCGCGGTCACGGCGCTCAGCCTCGCCGCCGTGGCCACCGCCTCGACGTACTACGCGGTGTTCTGCCTCCTGTTGCTCGCCGCGGCGGGTATCGGCGCGTGGCTGCGCGAACGGGACTGGCGGCGGTTCGGCGGGGTGGTGGCCGCCGGGGTCGTGACCGTCGCAGTCGTGCTGGCCAACATGGCCCCGGACGTGCTGTACCGGATGGCGCACGGCACCAGTGCCACGGGGCTGGTGCGCAGCCCGGCCGAGGTGGAGATCTACGCGCTCAAGCTCGCCCAGCTACTGCTCCCGGTGCCCGGCCATCGCGTGCCGGTGCTCGCGTACGTCCGCGCGCTGTACGACGAGCGGTACCCGCTCCAGTCGGAGCAACCCGCACTCGGCGTGGTGGCGGGCTTCGGGTTCGTCGTCGCGATCGTCGTCGTCGCGGTGACCGTCGCAGTGGTCGGCCGCCGCAGGGCCGCCGCGCTGACGGCTGAGCAGGCGGCACGCACCACGACGATCGCGCACCTGTCGATGCTGACGCTCGTCGCCTTCCTGTTCGCGACGGTCGGCGGCCTGGCGACCTTCATCTCCTTCCTGACGTCCGCCCTGCGCGGCTGGAACCGGATGTCGATCATCATCGCGGCGCTGTCCCTGGCGATCACGGGACTGGTGCTGGACGCGTGGGTCGAGCGGCTCGCCCGGAGCAGGGGCCTGCGAACGGGGGCACGCCGCGCTGCCGCGTCGGCGCTGGCCGCGCTGGTGCTCGTCGTCGGCTATGCCGACCAGGTCACACCCAAGGCACCCGGCGACTACGCGGCGAACGCGAGGGTGTTCCATGCCGACGCGGCCTGGTTCGCGCAGGTGGAGAGCCTGCTGCCCGCCGGCGCGGCCGTGTTCCAGCTGCCGCACGCCGGCTTCCCGGAGACGGCGCCCGTCAACGGCATCTTCGACACGGACGTGCTCAAGGGATACCTGCACACGGACGCGGTGCACTGGTCGGCCGGGGGCATCAAGGGGCGGCCCGGCACCGACTGGCCGTTCGCGGTGGCGCTCGACCGGCCCGACCAGATGGCGCGCGAGCTGGCGGTGCTCGGGTTCTCGGCGATCCACATCGACCGCGCGGCCCTGAGCCTGGAGAAGGCCGGTCCGTTCGAGGCTGCGCTCGCCGAGACCACCGGCGTCTCGCTCGCGACGAGCGCCGACGGCCGCTACGCCCTCTACGACCTGCGGGGGGTGGCCGAGCGCGTGAGGGCGGACAACGACGCCGCGACCCTCGACGAGTGGCGCGCCGCGTTGGCGGACCCCGTCTGGCCGTACCCCAGTCACGAGGTGGGCGTCGCGCTCCCGCCCGCTCAGGTATGGCCGGACGTCGCGCCGGGCTGGACGGTGCCGTCGGGTCGCACGATCCGTCTGGCCAACGACCGTGGCGAGGCGGTCGCCGTGACGGTCGTCGCGTCCGTGCTGGCGCCCCAGGCGTCGCGGGTGACCTTCACCGCTCCGGGCGTCGAGCAGGTGGTCGCCGTCGGCACGGATCCTGCCGACCTGACGCTCGACCTCGAGGTGCCCGCCGGGGGCCTCACGCTCACCGTGACGAGCGACACCGAGGTGCCGGTGCTCGTCGGCGGCCTCGACGTGCTCGAGCGTGGCCTTCCCACGCTCGCCGGCTGAGCCGCCCCGGGTGGCGTCGGGACCTCAGTCCCGACAACGGAGGGATCGGGTGCCAGCGGACCGGGTCCACGCCGGGTCGATCCACGGTTCGGACCCGCGTGTCGGAGGCGCGCTCTAGCGTCTCCACCGGAGGCGGTCGGGGGAACCGCCCGAAGGGGGCTTGACGACGATGTCCGTTTCCGTTCGTACCATGACGACCACTGCCCGCGCGCGGCGTGCCCTGGGCGCCACCGCGGCCGCACTGCTCGCGGGCGCGCTCGGCGTGACGACCGCGGGCCCGGCGTCCGCGGACTACAACGTGTTCACCGACCCGGCCGGGGACTGGGGGACGACGCAGGCCAGCGATGTCATCGCCTACGGCGTGGAGCTCACGCCGGACTACCTGTACTTCGTCTTCCAGACCCGTGCCTCCCTGTCGATCCCGCTGCCGGGAAACGCGAGCGTCATCGTCGAGGTGGAGACGACGGGCGACCAGAGCACCGACTACAAGGTCTTCATGGACGACGGCGGAGGGTCGTGGACCGTCTACGAGGCGCAGTCGTTCACGCACGTCTGTGACGCGTACGGCGAGATGACCTACAACACCGCGTCGTTCGTGGCGGATGCCGGATGCTTCGGGACCCCCAGCAAGGTCAAGGTGAACTTCTGGGTGGGCGCCGCGGGCGGCTTCGACTTCACGCCCGACGACGTGCTGCGCACCTACTCGCCGTCGACGGGATCTGGCCCGGATGTCGCCCCGACGGACAACGCTCAGCAGGTGGTCTACCGGTTCTGGAGTCCCGGCTTCGACAACGCCCACTTCTTCACGACGAACGAGGTCGAGGCCGCGCACGTCGCGCGGTACGACGACAACTGGATCTACGAGGGCTCGGCCTTCGGCGCCGTCGCGGCCTCCGGTGAGAGGTGCAACGAGGGGGCGGCGATCTACCGGTTCTACTCGCCGGTGTTCCAGTCGCACTTCTACACGCAGAACGCAGCGGAGAAGGAGCACGTGCGGCTGAACGACCCGAACTGGAGCTACGAGGGCGTCGCGTACTGCGCGTACACGCCCTCGTCGCACCCCGCCGGCTCCATGCCGTTGTACCGGTTCTGGAGCCCACTCTTCGGCAAGCACTTCTTCACCGCGAACGGTTCGGAGCGTAACCAGCTCGACTACAACGACCCCAACTGGGACTACGAGGGCATCGCCTACTACGTGGTACCGCTGAGCTGACGGGGGCCGCGCGCGAGCGCCCAGGAGTACACGTCGCGCGTCCCCTGGGCGCTGCGCCGCCAGCTGTATTCGGCGGCGACCGCGCGGCCGCGTACCACGAGGTCGTCGTGCGCATCACCGACGGCTTGGCGCAGTGCGCCGGCCAGCGCGGCATCGTCATGCGGCTCGACGAGCAGCGCGCCGTCGCCGGCCACCTCGGCCATCGCGGTGCCCGCCGAGGTCACCACGGGCACGCCGTGCGCCATCGCCTCCAGGACGGGCAGACCGAACCCTTCGCGCACCGATGGGAAGGCGAATGCGTGCGCCCCGGCGTAGGCGCGATGCAGGTCGGCGGTGTCGAGGGCGCCGAGCCGGTGCACCCGTTCAGCGGGCAGGTCCCGCAGGCGCGCCTCGACCTCGGCGGGGGCAGCGCCCCAGCCGGTGGGGCCGACGAGGACGAGATCGAGGCCGGCGTCGGTGCCCGGCGCCACGAGCCGGGCGAACGCTGCCAGTAGCGTTCCGACGTTCTTGCGCGGTTCCACCGTCCCGACCCAGAGCACGTACGGCCGCTCGAGGCCGTGCCGGGCACGGAATGCCACGACGTCACCGGCGGGCACGCGGGGGACGGACACCCCGTTGGGCACCACATGCACCCGGGCCGCGGCGACGCCGGCGGCGACCACGTCGTCGGCCGTCGTCCGTGACACCGCGATCACCGCCGTCGCCTCCCGACGCACGATGTCCAGCCCTCGCTCGAAGTAGGCGACGCCGTGGGGCGTGAAGTGGCCGGGGTCGTGCCGGAACGCGACGTCGTGCACGGTGACGACGAGCGGCGGCCCGGCGGGCGGGACGGCCCACGTGGTCGCGTGGACCAGGTCGGTGCCCGCCACGCGCCGCCAGGTGCGGGGCCGGCGCGTCCGGCGCCACGCCTCGTAGAGCGCCCGGCGGGGCAGGAGCGACGAGGCGAGCGGCAGCCGCTCGTCGGGCGCCCAGGCGGCCGGCGGCGGGCCGGGATGGCGCGCGACGAGGCCCACCGGCGCCACGTCACCGCGGTCCAGCAGCGCGCGCGTCAGCTCGACGACGTAGCGGCCGGAGCCGCCGGGCACCGGCTGCCAGAGCTGCTCGACGGTGAGCGCGACGACCGGGCCTGCGGTCATGTGGTCGATGTCGCCAGCGTGGCGACGAACGCCGTCACCTCGTCGT
>Ga0255338_1001838_pt1 | contig 36322 bp, 30 predicted proteins | sample MeOH1_35cm_T4_19_FD_203715 | JGI IMG/M metagenome (GOLD analysis project Ga0255338, IMG submission 203715) | Sandy soil microbial communities from University of British Columbia, Vancouver, Canada - MeOH1_35cm_T4_195 | ecosystem: Engineered > Artificial ecosystem > Sand microcosm > Unclassified ...
GCCGACATCCAGCTTCGCCGCCTGCACGATGCGCTTGGCGGTGGCCACGGCCTCGCGCGGCACCTCCGGGTAAGGATGGAACTCCACCGGCGGGGCCGCCACCGCTGCCGGCGCCGGCAGCTCGCACACGCCTTCGCCGTCGTCCGGGTTGCACACCGGCGAAGGGCACAGGTTGAAGCGGCCGTGCGTCTTCACGCGCATGGCATAGAGCAGTTCGCCACCCAGGAACTCCAGCCGCACGATGCCCTGCTCGGGATCGTGCGGCAGGTACTCCTGCAGCAGGAACAGGTTGTCCGGCAGCCAGACCTGCGGGTCGCGGCGGAAGATGTCCTCCACCTGCGCGAGCGACTCCACCACCTGGATGCGCGCGCCGCTGCCGCCCTGGTCGGGCTTGAGCATCGCGGGCCAGGCGATCCGGTCCTCGAAGGCGCGCAGCGCGCCGGGGTCGTTGAAGGTGATGGACCGGGGCGTATCGATGCCCAGCGTGCGCAGCAGCGTGGCCTGCACGCTCTTGCTCAGCTCGAGCGCGAACACGTCGGCCCCATTGAGGACACGGGCGCCCAGGCGCTCCAGCGTGCGCATGTACGCCAGCGCCAGCGGCACCGCCCGCTCGTTGCCGCGGATGTAGGCACTGGGGCTGGCCTGGTTGAAGTACAGGGCGGCCGGCGGCGGATCGAAATTGCTGAAGGCGGCCTGCGCCACGCTGTAGGGCGCGAAGTTCACGCCGCGCCGCTGCAGGGCGGCGAACAGGGGCTTCTGCCATTCGGGGTGTTCGTGGATGACGACCAGGTCGGGGCGTTCGGACTTCATGGCCCGCGATGCTAATCCTTCGCAGAGGGAATAATCGGCACAAAGGAAGAACCCATGCTGCTGGATGCCCAGGATTCCCAACTCGTGCTGGTCGACTACCAGCAGCGCCTGATGCCCGCCATCCACGAGGGCGAACTCGTGCTGGCCAACGCGATCCGGCTCGCGCGCATCGCGCAGCTGCTGCAGGTGCCGCTGTGGGCGACCGAGGAAAACCCGCAAGGCCTGGGCGGCACCGCGCAGGCGCTGCAGCCTTTCGTTGCGGGCCGGGTGCTGGAGAAGATGGCCTTCGACGGCAGCTCGGTGCTGCTGCCGCGGCTCAAGCCCGCGCCCAGGACAGCGCAGGGCGGCAATGCGCGCAGCCTGCCCAAGCACCTGCAGAAGGCCGCGCCGCCGCCGCCCCCGGGCCGCGAAAGCATCGTGCTGGCCGGCTGCGAGGCGCACGTCTGCCTGCTGCAGACGGCGCTGGGCCTGCTGGAGGAGGAACTGGAGGTCTGGGTCGTCACCGACGCCTGCAGCTCGCGCAGCGAGCGCAGCCGCGATGCCGCCTTCGACCGCCTCGCCGCCGCCGGCGCCGAACTGGTCACCACCGAGATGGTGGCCTTCGAATGGCTGCGGGATGCGGGTCATCCCCGCTTCCGGGACGTGTTGAGCATCGTCAAATAGCGTCTTCGGGGCCGTCAGCCCCGGGCAAGGCGCATGCCGACAATGGGCGGCGCCGAACATCGAGACGCAGGAGACAAGCATGACGGGTTACGCGGAGTTCTATCGCCGTTCCATCGAGGACCGCGATGCCTTCTGGGCCGAGCAGGCGAAGCTGATCGACTGGCAGACGCCGCCGAAGCAGATCTGCGACAACAGCAAGCCGCCCTTCACGCGCTGGTTCGTCGGCGGCCGCACCAACCTGTGCCACAACGCGGTGGACCGCCACCTGCGCACCCGCGGCGCGCAGCCGGCCCTGATCTACGTCTCCAGCGAGACCAACCAGGAGCGCACCTACACCTTCCAGGAACTGCATGCCGAGGTGCAGCGCTTCGCCGCGGTGCTCAAGGCGCAGGGCGTGGGCAAGGGCGACCGCGTGCTGATCTACATGCCCATGATCGCGGAGGCGGCCTTCGCGATGCTGGCCTGCGCGCGCATCGGCGCCATCCACGCGGTGGTGTTCGGCGGCTTCGCCTCGGTCTCGCTCGCTTCGCGCATCGACGACGCGCAGCCCAAGGTGGTGGTCAGCGCCGATGCCGGCTCGCGCGGCGGCAAGGTCGTGCCGTACAAGCCGCTGCTGGACGAAGCCCTCAAGCTGTCGAAGCACAAGCCGGGCGCCGTGATCCTGGTGGATCGCCAGCTCGCGCCCATGGACAAGGTGGCCGGCCGCGACCACGACTACGCGACGCTCGCCGACCAGCACCGGCACACCACGGTGGAATGCGAGTGGCTGGAGGCCACCGACATCAGCTACACGCTCTACACCAGCGGCACCACCGGCCAGCCCAAGGGCGTGCAGCGCGACGTGGGCGGCTACGCCGTGGCGCTCACGGCGAGCATGAAGCACATCTTCCTGGGCAACGCCGGCGAGACCTACTTCTCCACCTCCGACATCGGCTGGGTGGTGGGCCACAGCTACATCGTCTACGGCCCGCTGCTGGCCGGCATGGCGACCATCATGTACGAGGGCCTGCCGATCCGCCCGGATGCCGGCATCTGGTGGAGCCTGGTCGAGAAGTACAAGGTGACCTCGATGTTCAGCGCGCCCACCGCGGTGCGGGTGCTGAAGAAGCAGGACCCGGCCTTCCTGAAGAAGTACGACCTCTCCAGCCTGCGCGCGCTGTTCCTGGCCGGCGAGCCGCTGGATGAGCCGACGGCCCGCTGGATTTCCGACAGCCTGGGCCGCCCCATCATCGACAACTACTGGCAGACCGAAAGCGGCTGGCCGATCCTGGCGCTGGCCAATGGCGTGGAGAAGCAGCACAGCAAGTTCGGCAGCCCCGGCCTGCCGATGTACGGCTTCGACGTGAAGCTGGTGCACGAGAGCACCGGCGAGGAACTCAAGGGCCCCGGCCAGAAAGGCGTGGTGGTGATCGAAGGCCCGACGCCGCCCGGCTTCATGCAGACGGTGTGGGGCGACGACGAGCGCTACGTCAGGACCTACTGGGAGAGCATTCCCGGCCGGCAGGTGTACAGCACCTTCGACTGGGGCATCCGCGACGCGGACGGCTACTACTACATCCTGGGCCGCACCGACGACGTGATCAACGTCGCCGGCCACCGCCTGGGCACGCGCGAGATCGAGGAGAGCATCTCCTCGCACCCCAACATCGCCGAAGTCGCGGTGGTGGGCGTGGCCGACCAGCTCAAGGGCCAGGTCGCCGTCGCCTTCGCGGTGGTGAAGGACGCCTCCGGCCTGGCCGACGAGGCGGCGAAGCTGAAGCTCGAAGGCGAGGTGATGAAGGTGGTGGACGACCAGCTCGGCGCCGTGGCGCGGCCCGCCCGCGTGCGCTTCGTGACCGTGCTGCCCAAGACGCGCAGCGGCAAGCTGCTGCGCCGCGCGATCCAGGCGGTGTGCGAAGGCCGCGACCCGGGCGACCTCACCACCATCGAAGACCCGACGGCGCTGCAGCAGATCCGGGAATTGGTCACGGGCGCCTGAGCCATCCGTCGGGCCTTCGGGGCCGTCCGGCGGACCCGGGCGGGCCTGTAGCCAATAGTGCTTCGTTTGCGAGCGGCCCGCGCAGGGGGGTCGCTAACAATTCGTTGCATGAACAAGCTCCTCGCACCGGCCGTCGCGCTGATGGCGCGCCTGCGCTTTCGATCCAAGTTCCTGCTGTGCGGCGCGATCACGGGGGCCCTGCTGCTGTGGCTCGGGATCACCCAGGTGGAGCGCCTCGACCAGCGGGTGCGGATGATCGAGTCCGAGCGCAGCGCCGTGGCCCTGATGGCCACCCTCGTCGAGTGGAACAAGGTGCTGATCGAGAACCGCCGCATCGTGATCACCACGGCGCCCGACGACCAGGGCGTGCGCGAGCGCCTGAAGGCGCAGAAGGTGGCGATCGACAAGGTGCTGGCGCAGATCGAGGCCCAGGTGGCCGCCGCCCGGCCGCTGTACGACATGGGCGCCGAGACCCGGGCCCTGCGCCAGGGCTGGGAAGAGCTGCAGAAGAAGGTGGAGGCGCTGCCGGTGGACCGCGAGTTCGCCGCCAAGGGCTTTGCCGCCCACGCGCCCGAGTACGCGCGCCTCTACGCCTTCATGAAGGACCTGGGCAACCGCTCGCACATGGCGCTCGACCCCGACCTGGACCTGTTCTACCTCGGCTTCCCGCTGGCGAACAACTCGCCCAGCACGGCCGGCATCATCGTGCGCATCGCGGCCTATGCCACGCTGAACGTGCCGCGCGGCGAGATCAGCGCCAAGGACAAGATCTTCTACGAGGTCACGCAGGCCCGGCTGGAGGACACCTTCAGCGGCGTGGAAAACATGCTGAAGCAGTCGATGAACGTGAACCCGGCGGTGCAGGCGCGCCTGGAGCAGGGCTTCGACCGGCTCAAGGCGAGCTCCAAGGAGATGCTGGCCTTCATCCGCGGCAACTTCATCGAGGCCGCCGGCATCCAGGTGACGCAGCAGCAGATCCAGCAGGCCTCGGATGCCTCCGTCGACGCCGCCTGGGCGCTGGTGGAGGCGAACCGCACGCTGATGGACCAGCTGCTGGTCGAGCGCTCCGCGCAAGCCGCGTTCACCCGCAACGTGCTGGCCGCGTTGCTCGCCGCCGCCGTCCTGGTGACCCTGTACCTGTCGCTGGGCATGTACCACGCGCTCGACCGCGGCATCCGCCAGGCTGCCGAGGCGGCGCGGGCGCTCGCCCGCGGCGAGCTCGGTCGCATGCCGGAAGCCGCCACGCAGGACGAACTGGGCCAGCTGCTGGCCGAACTGCGCCGGGCCGACGGCGCTCTGGCCGCGATGGTGGCGCAGGTGCGTGCCGCCTCCGGCACCATGCTGGAAGCCACCGCGGAGATCGCCACCGGCAACGCCGACCTGTCGCAGCGCACCGAGGAGCAGGCCAGCACGCTGGAGGAAACCGCGGCCTCCGTCGAGGAGCTCACCAGCACCGTCAAGCAGAACGCGCTGAGCGCGCGCGACGCCAACCAGCTCGCGCAGTCGGCCTCGCAGGTCGCGCAGCGCGGCGGCTTGGTGGTGGACGAGGTGGTGGACACCATGGCCTCGATCAACACCGCCTCGCGCCGCATCGTCGACATCATCGCGGTGATCGACGGCATCGCCTTCCAGACCAACATCCTGGCTCTGAACGCCGCGGTGGAAGCCGCGCGCGCCGGCGAGCAGGGCCGCGGCTTCGCCGTCGTGGCGGCCGAAGTGCGCACGCTGGCGCAGCGCTCCGCCGCCGCGGCACGCGAGATCAAGGAATTGATCAACGACTCGGTGGGCAAGGTCGACGCTGGCAGCGAACTGGTGAGCCGCGCCGGCGGCACCATGCGGGAGGTGGTGGCCGGGATCCAGAAGGTCACCACGCTGATGGGCGAGATCGCCGCGGCCAGCAGCGAGCAGACCCTGGGCATCGAGCAGGTCAACCAGGCCATCGCGCAGATGGACCAGGTCACGCAGCAGAACGCGGCCCTGGTGGAGGAAGCCTCCGCCGCCGCTCAGTCCATGCGCGAGCAGGCCGCCCGCCTGGCCGCCGCCGTCGCCCAGTTCAAGCTGCGCGACGACGAAGCCGAACTCGCCATCGCCCACGCCCGCGCCACCAGCCGCTCGGTCGTCCACCCCGACCTGATTTCCTGACGCCCCAGCGCCCCAACACTCCGCCCCCTCTCCCCCTCCGGGGGAGAGGGTTGGGGTGAGAGGGTTCCTGAGATCCCCCGAAGGGGAAGGGGCCCTCGTCTGGTTGCATGCGCGGCGTGCCACGGAACGTGGCACAATGCGCGGCGCAACCAGACCAGGGTCCCTTCCCCACAGTCGCATCCGCTGATCGGTAAAGCCGTGCCGCGGAAGGTTCTTCAACCAGCTCCATGCTCCCTGAAGGGGGGCGGAAAGTAGCGAAATCGATGAGCGAGCCTAGCTCCGTCTACACGGCCTACGAGGGCAATTCCTATCTCTTCGGCGGCAACGCTCCGTACGTCGAGGAGATGTACGAGAACTACCTCGCCAATCCCGGCAGCGTTCCCGACATGTGGCGCGAGTATTTCGACGCGCTGCAGAACGTGCCCGCCGTCGACGGCTCGAATGCCCGCGACGTGCCCCACCTGCCGGTGGTCAACGCCTTCGCCGAGCGCGCCAAGGCGGGCGTCACCCGCGTGGTGGTCGCCGCCGGCGCCGACCTCGAGACCGCCCGCAAGCGCACCGCGGCGCAGCAGCTGATCGCGGCCTACCGCAACGTCGGCGCCCGCTGGGCCGACCTCGACCCGCTCAAGCGCGCCGGGCGCGAACACATTCCCGAGCTGGAGCCGTCCTTCTACGGCTTCACCGATGCCGACCAGGAAGCGGTGTTCAACACCAGCAACACCTTCTTCGGCAAGGACAGCATGTCGCTGCGCGAGATGCTCAACGCCCTGCGCGAGACCTACTGCGGCACCCTCGGCGCCGAGTTCATGTACATCAGCGACCAGGGCCACAAGCGCTGGTGGCAGCAGAAGCTCGAATCGATCCGCAGCAAGCCGCAGTTCAGCGTCGAGAAGAAGAAGCACATCCTCGACCGCCTGACCGCCGCCGAGGGCCTGGAGCGCTTCCTGCACACCAGGTACGTCGGCCAGAAGCGCTTCTCGCTCGAAGGCGGCGAGAGCTTCATCGCCTCGATGGACGAACTGATCCAGCGTGCCGGCGAGCGCGGCGTGCAGGAGGTCGTGATCGGCATGGCCCACCGCGGCCGCCTGAACGTGCTGGTGAACACCCTGGGCAAGATGCCCAAGGACCTGTTCGCCGAGTTCGACCACTCCGCCCCGGAGGAACTGCCCTCGGGCGACGTGAAGTACCACCAGGGCTTCAGCTCCGACGTCAGCACCCCCGGCGGCCCGGTGCACCTGTCGCTGGCGTTCAATCCCTCGCACCTGGAGATCGTGAACCCGGTGGTCGAGGGCTCCACCCGCGCCCGCATGGACCGCCGCGGCGACCGGCGGGGCAAGCAGGTGCTGCCGGTGCTGGTGCACGGCGACGCCGCCATCGCCGGCCAGGGCGTGGTGCAGGAGACGCTGGCGCTGGCCGAGACCCGTGGCTACTACACGGGCGGCACGGTGCACATCGTCATCAACAACCAGATCGGCTTCACCACCTCCGACCCGCGCGACACCCGCTCCACGCTGTACTGCACCGACGTGGTCAAGATGATCGAGGCGCCGGTGCTGCACGTGAACGGCGACGATCCGGAAGCCGTGGTGCTCGCGACGCAGCTGGCGCTCGAGTACCGCATGGAGTTCACCAAGGACGTGGTGGTGGACATCGTCTGCTTCCGCAAGCTGGGCCACAACGAGCAGGACACGCCCTCGCTCACCCAGCCCCTGATGTACAAGAAGGTCGCCGCCCACCCCGGCACGCGCAAGCTGTACGCCGACAAGCTGGCGGCGCAGGGCCTGGGCGAGTCGCTCGGCGACGACATGGCCAAGGCCTACCGCGCCGCGATGGACGCGGGCAAGCACACCGTCGACCCGGTCATCTCCAACTTCAAGAGCAAGTTCGCCGTCGACTGGGCGCCCTACCTGAACAAGAAGTGGACGGACGCCGCCGACACCGCCATCCCGCTGGCCGAGTGGAAGCGCCTGGCCGAGCGCGTCACCACGGTGCCGGAGAACTTCACCGTCCACCCGCTGGTGCGCAAGGTGCTGGAGGACCGCGCCGCCATGGGCCGCGGCGACATCAACGTCGACTGGGGCATGGGCGAGCACATGGCCTTCGCCTCGCTGGTGGCCTCCGGCTACCCGGTGCGCCTGTCCGGCGAGGACGTCGGCCGCGGCACCTTCGTGCACCGCCACGCCGTGCTGCACGACCAGAACCGCGAGAAGTGGGACGAGGGCACCTACATCCCGCTGCAGAACGTGGCCGAGAACCAGGCCGCCTTCACCTGCATCGACTCCATCCTGTCGGAGGAGGCGGTGCTGGGCTTCGAGTACGGCTACGCCTCCAACGACCCGCACAGCCTGGTGATCTGGGAGGCGCAGTTCGGCGACTTCGCCAACGGCGCCCAGGTGGTGATCGACCAGTTCATCGCCTCCGGCGAGGTGAAGTGGGGCCGCGTCAACGGCATCGCGCTGATGCTGCCGCACGGCTACGAAGGCCAGGGCCCCGAGCACAGCTCGGCCCGCCTGGAGCGCTTCATGCAGCTGTCGGCCGACACCAACATGCAGGTGGTGCAGCCGACCACCGCGGCGCAGATCTTCCACGTGCTGCGCCGCCAGATGGTGCGCCCGCTGCGCAAGCCCCTGGTGATCATGACGCCCAAGTCGCTGCTGCGGAACAAGGACGCCACTTCGCCCCTGTCCGAGTTCACCAAGGGCACGTTCCAGACGGTGATCCCGGACCAGAAGGCCGACCTGAAGGCCGACAAGGTCAAGCGCCTGGTCGTGTGCTCGGGCAAGGTCTACTACGACCTGGCCAAGAAGCGCGAGGAGAAGGGCTCCGACGACGTCGCCATCATCCGCATCGAGCAGCTCTATCCCTTCCCGCACAAGGCGTTCGCGGCGGAGCTGAAGAAGTACCCGAACCTCGCGGACCTCGTGTGGTGCCAGGACGAGCCGCAGAACCAGGGCGCGTGGTTCTTCATCCAGCACAACATCCACGAGAACATGAGCGAAGGCCAGAAGCTGGGTTACTCCGGCCGCGCCGCCTCCGCCTCGCCCGCCGCCGGCTATGCCCACCTGCATGCGGAGCAGCAGAAGGCGCTGGTGGAAGCGGCCTTCGCGAAGCTGAAGGGCTTCGTGCTCTCGAAGTAGGGATGGTTCCGACGCCTGCGGCGCGGAAATATCTCCGCGCGGTCGACACGGACGCTGGCGCGCCGGTCACCGCGCGGGATCACATGAACAGTTCCTGGAAAGAACACAAATGGCTATCGTTGAAGTGAAGGTGCCGCAGCTGTCCGAATCGGTGGCCGAGGCCACCCTGCTGCAGTGGAAGAAGAAGGCCGGCGAGGCCGTGGCGCAGGACGAGATCCTGATCGAGATCGAGACCGACAAGGTGGTGCTCGAAGTGCCGGCGCCAAGCGCGGGCGTGCTGGCCGAGATCGTGGTGGCCGATGGCGCCACCGTCACCGCCGACCAGGTGATCGCGAAGATCGACACCGAGGCCAAGGCCGCCGCCGCCGCGCCTGCGGCTGCCAAGGCCGCTCCCGCTGCGGCTGCCGCCACGGCCCCGGCCCCCGCCGCCGCCAGCGCCGGCGGCTCGAAGTCCGACGTGGCGATGCCCGCCGCCGCCAAGATGATGGCCGACAACAAGCTGGCCTCCGGCTCGGTGGCCGGTACCGGCCGCGACGGCCGCGTGACCAAGGGCGACGTGATCGGCGCGCTGGCCTCGGGCGCGATCGCCAAGGCCGCTGTCGGCACGGCGCCCGCTCCGCGTGCCGCCCTCACGCCGGTGGCCGCCCCCGTGGGCCAGCCGGACCTGGGCGAGCGCCCCGAGCAGCGCGTGCCGATGTCGCGCCTGCGCGCCCGCGTCGCCGAACGGCTGCTGCAGTCGCAGTCCACCAACGCCATCCTGACCACCTTCAACGAGGTGAACATGGCGCCGGTGATGGAGATGCGCAAGCGCTTCCAGGAGAAGTTCGAGAAGGAGCACGGCGTCAAGATCGGCTTCATGTCCTTCTTCGTCAAGGCCGCCGTGCACGCGCTGAAGAAGTACCCGGTGATCAACGCCTCGGTGGACGGCAACGACATCGTCTACCACGGCTACTTCGACATCGGCATCGCGGTGGGCTCGCCGCGCGGCCTGGTGGTGCCGATCCTGCGCAACGCCGACCAGATGTCCTTCGCCGACATCGAGAAGAAGATCGCCGAATACGGCCAGAAGGCCCGCGACGGCAAGCTGGGGCTGGAGGAGCTCACCGGCGGCACCTTCTCGATCTCCAACGGCGGCGTGTTCGGCTCGATGCTCTCCACCCCCATCATCAACCCGCCGCAGTCGGCGATCCTGGGGGTGCACGCCACCAAGGACCGCGCGGTGGTCGAGAACGGCCAGGTCGTGGTCCGCCCGATGAACTACCTGGCGATGTCCTACGACCACCGCATCATCGACGGCCGCGAGGCGGTGCTGGGCCTGGTGGCGATGAAGGAAGCGCTGGAAGATCCGGCGCGGCTGCTGTTCGATATCTAAACGGAGAAAGCACGGCCCCCGACGGGGCCGTGTCCTTCTGGCGGGCTTCGCCCGAACAAGACCAAGAACCCCTCCCATGGCCAACAAACAATTCGACGTCATCGTCATCGGCGGCGGCCCCGGCGGCTACATCGCCGCCATCCGCGCGGCGCAGCTCGGTTTCAACACCGCCTGCATCGACGACTGGAAGAACCAGCAGGGCGGCCCCGCGCCGGGCGGGACCTGCACCAACGTGGGCTGCATCCCCTCCAAGGCGCTGCTGCAGTCCTCCGAGCACTTCGAGCATGCCGGCAAGCACTTCGCCGACCACGGCATCGGCATCGCCGGCCTCACGATGGACGTGGCGAAGATGATCGCCCGCAAGGACACCGTCGTGAAGCAGAACAACGACGGCATCCTGTACCTGTTCAAGAAGAACAAGGTCTCCTTCTTCCACGGCCGCGGCTCCTTCGCCGGCGCCGGCGAGCAGGGCTACGAGATCAAGGTCGGCGGCGCGGCGGGAGAGACGCTGGTCGGCAAGCACGTGATCGTCGCCACCGGCTCCAACGCGCGCGCGCTGCCCGGCGTGCCTTTCGACGAGGATCTGGTGCTGTCCAACGACGGCGCGCTGCGCATCCCCTCCGTGCCGAAGAAGCTGGTGCTGATCGGCTCGGGCGTCATCGGCCTGGAGATGGGCTCGGTCTGGCGCCGCGTCGGCGCCGAGGTCACGGTGCTGGAAGCGCTGCCCACCTTCCTGGGCGCGGTGGACCAGCAGATCGCCAAGGAAGCGAAGAAGGCCTTCGACAAGCAGGGCCTGAAGATCGAGCTGGGCGTGAAGGTCGGCGAGGTCAAGCGCGAAGGCAAGGGCCTGTCCGTCGCCTACACCGATGCCAAGGGCGGCCAGAAGACGCTCCAGTGCGACCGCATGATCGTCTCGATCGGCCGGGTGCCGAACACGAACGGCCTGAACGCCGAGGCCGTGGGCCTGAAGCTCACCGACCGCGGCGCGATCGAGGTCGACGACGAATGCCGCACCAACCTGCCCAACGTGTGGGCGGTGGGCGACGTGGTGCGCGGCCCGATGCTGGCGCACAAGGCGGAGGAAGAGGGCGTGGCGGTGGCCGAGCGCATCGCCGGCCAGCATGGCCACGTCAACTTCAACACCATTCCCTGGGTGATCTACACCAGCCCCGAGATCGCCTGGGTGGGCCGCACCGAGGAGCAGCTGAAGGCCGACGGCGTGCAGTACAGGGCCGGCACCTTCCCCTTCATGGCCAACGGCCGCGCCCGCGCGCTGGGCGACACGACCGGCATGGTGAAGTTCCTCGCCGATGCCAAGACCGACGAGATCCTGGGCGTGCACATCGTGGGCCCGATGGCCAGCGAGCTGATCTCCGAAGCCGTGGTGGCGATGGAGTTCAAGGCCTCCAGCGAAGACATCGCCCGCATCTGCCACGCCCACCCGTCGCTGTCCGAAGCGACGAAGGAGGCCGCGCTGGCGGTGGACAAGCGCACGCTGAATTTCTGAAAGCGGACTTCCGGACGCGGAGGACGCAAAGGGTACGCAAAGGACGCGAAAAATTCATTCTCGAATGGCTGTTCCTTTGCGTCCTCTGCGTATCTTTAGCGTCCTCTGCGTCCGGTAGTTTTCTCTTCTATGTCTGTCAGAGCAGTCTACGAACACGAACTCAAATCCCGCGGCTACCAGCCGGATCCGGCGCAGTTGCGCGGGGTGGCGGCGCTGGAGCGCTGCGCCACCGACTGGTCGGGGTACAAGGAGCAGCGCTCCAACGCCTTCAAGAAGCTGATCAACCGCCCGCCCATCCCCAAGGGCGTGTACATGCACGGCGGGGTCGGGCGCGGCAAGAGCTTCCTGATGGACTGCTTCTTCCAGGCCGTGCCGGTGGTGCGCAAGACCCGCCTGCACTTCCACGAGTTCATGCGCGAGGTGCACCGCGAGCTGGCGGAGCTGCAGGGCACGGTGAACCCGCTGGACGCGCTCGGCGCCCGCATCGCCAAGCGCTACCGCCTGATCTGCTTCGACGAGTTCCACGTCGCGGACATCACCGACGCGATGATCCTGCACCGCCTGCTGGTCGCCCTGTTCGACAACGGCGTGGGCTTCGTCACCACCTCCAACTTCCGCCCCGACGACCTGTACCCCAACGGCCTGCACCGCGACCGCATCCGGCCCGCCATAGCCCTGCTGAACGCCAAGCTGGAGGTGGTGAACGTGGACAACGGCACCGACTACCGGCGCCGCACCATGGAGCAGATGCGGCTGTACCACACGCCCCTGGGGCGCGAGGCGGATGCGCAGATGGACGACGCCTTCACGCGGCTGGCCGAGGCGCACGATGAAGATCGCACGCTGCACATCGAGCACCGCGAGATCCGCGCGCGCCGCAAGGCCGGCGGCGTCGTCTGGTTCGATTTCAAGACGCTGTGCGGCGGCCCGCGCTCGCAGAACGACTATCTCGAGATCGCGACGCAGTTCCACACGGTGCTGCTGAGCGACGTGCCGCGCATGTCGGTGCGGCTCGCCTCCGAGGCACGAAGATTTACCTGGCTGGTGGATGTTCTTTACGATCGGCGTGTCAAACTGATCCTCTCGGCGGCCGCGCCGCCCGAGGACCTGTACACCGAAGGCCCGCTCGCGCACGAATTTCCGCGCACCGTGTCGCGCCTCGCGGAGATGCAGTCGGCCGAATTCCTCGCCCTCGAACACCGCACCGTCGATACCCGCCTGACATGAAAACGCTGCCTGCCCTGGCCCTGGCGCTGCTGGCCGCCGCCGCCGTCCACGCCCAGGGCGATCAGGCCGAGCGCGAGCGGATCAAGGCCGAGCGCGCCACCATCGACGCCCGCTTCGCCGCGCAGGAGAAGGCCTGCCGGGCCCGCTTCGCCGTGACCGACTGCGTGCAGCAGGCCCAGCGCGAGCGCAACGCCGCCGTCGCCGAACTGCGCCGGCAGGAGCGCGTGCTCAACGACGCCGAGCGCAAGCGCCGCGCCGCCGAGCGCCAGCAGGAGCTGGACGAGCGCAATTCGCCCGAGAAGAGGGCGCGCGACGAGGAGCGGCGCCGCCAGGCCGTGATTGAGCAGAACGAGCGCGCATTGCGCGCCGCCGAGAAGGCGCAGAAGAAGGCCGAAGACGAGGCGCAGAAGGCCGCCAAGGGGCCGCGCGAGGCGAAGGCGGCCTCCGGCCCGCAGGGCCCGCAGGGCAGTGCCCGCGCCCCGCAGGCCCCGAAGAGCCATGGCCCGACCGCCGAAGAAGCGGCCAGCAACCGCGCCGCCTACGAGGCGCGCATCCGGGCCGCGGAGGAACACAACGCGCAGCTGCGCGCGCGCAACGCCAAGCGGAGCAAGCCCGCCGCCTCGGGCCTGCCGGTGCCGCAGTAGCTCAGCTTCCCAGCGGCTCCAGCTTCACGATCAGCAGCGACAGGTTGTCGCCGCCCCCCTGGGCGCGCTGGCGCGCCTTCTCGATCAGGAATTCCGTCGCCTCGCGCGGCGACAGCGAGGACAGCACCGAGCCCAGTTCGTCCGGGCTGAAGTAGTGCCACACGCCGTCGCTGCAGGCCAGCAGCGTGTCCCCGGGCCGCAGCTGCGGGATGTGGTGCAGGTCGGTCGGCGGATCCTCCTCGGCGCCCAGGCAGCCCATGAGGATGTTGGACTGCGGATGCACGTTGGCCTCGTCCTCCGTCAGCTCGCCCCGGTCCACCAGCGTCTGCACGTAGGAGTGGTCCATCGTGCGCCTGACCAGCCGGTTGCTGTGGAAGTGGTAGATGCGCGAATCGCCCGCGTGCGCCCACCAGCACTCCCCGTCCGGGTTGATGATGAAGGCGGCGATGGTGCTGTGCGGCTCCTGTTCCGCGGAAATCGCGGTCAGCTTGATCACGAGGTGCGACTCGTGCACCATCTGCTTGAGCAGCGAGGGCGTGTCGTCGTGCTCGGGCGAGTAGCGCTCGAACAGCTGCTTGCAGGTGAGCATCACCTGGTCGGAGGCCTTGCGCCCGCCGCTGCGCCCGCCCATGCCGTCCGCCACCACGCCCAGCACGCAGCCGTTGATGCGCGGGTGGGCGACGAGGGCGATCTGGTCCTGCTGGTATTCGCGGTCGCCCTTGTGGATGCCGGTGGAGGCCGTGAGGCGGTAGCCTTTGCTGCTCATGGAGTTCTTGCGTGCCTGGTAAGGCGATGGCTCGATTATTGCCTGCGAAAGACGTATTATCGAACCGATCCCTGCAGCGGCGCCCCGCTTTCACACTTGGACTCCAACCTGCACTCCCCCGAACGGCGCCTCATCGAGCTGCGCATGGAGCACGCCGACCTCGACGCGCTCATCGACCGCACCGCCATGCAAGCCCCCATGGACGAACTCATGATGCGCCGGCTGAAGAAGCGCCGCCTGGCGCTGCGCGACCAGATTTCGCGGCTCGAGCTCGTGCTCGATCCCAAAGAACCCGCGTGATGATGGAGTCGGCAGGCGCGTGGCCCGCAAGCCACGGCGCGCCCGCGGGCGAGGACGGCGCCGGCTGGATGCCGCCGCCGCCGCCCGAGGGGCTGGAGGAGCGCACGCGGGCCGCCTTCCTGCCCACCGGCGTGCTGGCGCGGGCGGCCGAAGCGTTCCGCCCGCGCAGCGGCCAGACCGAGATGGCCGCGGCCGTGGCGCGCACCATCGAGCAGGGCGGCGCGCTCGTGGTGGAGGCCGGCACGGGCGTCGGCAAGACCTTCTCCTACCTCGTGCCGGCGCTGCTCAGTGGCGAGCGCGTGCTGCTCTCCACCGCCACCAAGACCCTGCAGGACCAGCTGTTCGCGCGCGACCTGCCGCGCTTGGCCGAAGCCCTGGGCCTGCCGGTGCGCATGGCCTTGCTGAAGGGCCGCGCCAGCTACCTGTGCCTGCACCGGCTCGAACTGGCGCGCCGCGACGCCAGCCTGCCCGATCGCACCGCGCTGCGCACGCTGGCCAAGATCGAGCAGTGGGCGCAGGGCACGCGCACCGGCGACCTCGCCGAGATGCCGGGCCTGGACGAGCGCTCGCCGGTGCTGCCGCTGGTGACCTCCACGCGCGAGAACTGCCTGGGCTCGCAATGCCCCAAGTTCCGCCAGTGCCACGTCAACGCGGCGCGGCGCGAGGCGCTGGCGGCCGACGTGGTCGTCATCAACCACCACCTGTTCTTCGCCGACCTCGCCGTGCGCGAGTCGGGCATGGCGGAACTGCTGCCCACCGTGCGCGTCGTCGTCTTCGACGAGGCGCACCAGCTCAACGAGACCGGCGTGCAGTTCCTCGGGCGGCAACTGGGCACGGGCCAGGTGCTCGATTTCGCCCGCGACGTGCTGGCGGCCGGCCTGCAGCTTGCGCGCGGGCTGGTCGACTGGCAGCTGGCCGCCGGCACCGTCGAGCGCGCCGCCCGCGAGCTGCGGCTGGTGGCCGGCCGCGGCGCCTTCAGCTCCCGCCTGCGCTGGAGCGGCGAAGCGCCCGAGGGCATCGAGCCGCAGGCCTGGCAGGACGCCCTGGCCGCGCTGGCGAGCGCGCTCGATCTCGCCGGCGAGGGCCTGGCCACCGTGCACGAGGCCGCGCCGGATTTCGCACGCCTGCACGAGCGCGCCGCCACGCTGGCCGAGCGCGCCCGCGCCTTCGCGCAGGAGGCCGAGCCCGGTTCGGTGCGCTGGGCCGATGCCGGCACGCACCTGCGGCTGGTGGAGTCGCCGCTGGACATCGCGCAGGCCGTGCAGCAGAAGCTGCTGAAGACGGGCGAGCCGCGCGACGAGGCCGCGCGCGAGCGGGCCTGGATCTTCACCTCGGCGACGCTGGGCGACGATGCGCGCCTGTCCTGGTTCACCGAGCCCTGCGGCCTGGCCGAAGCCGAAGTCCTGCGGGTCGCGAGCCCGTTCGACTATCCCGAACAGGCGGCCTTGTACGTGCCGCGGCAGCTGCCGCGGCCCAACGACCCGGGCCACAGCGGCGCCGTCGCGGCCCTGGCGCAGCGGGCCGCGCGCCGCATCGGCGGGCGCACCATGGTGCTCACCACGACCTTGCGGGCGCTGCGCGCCATCGGCGAGCAGCTGCAGGCGCGCTTCGAGGGCTCGGGCGAGCTGGAGGTGCTGGTGCAGGGCCAGTGGACCAAGCGGCGCCTGATCGAGCGCTTCCGCGAAGGCGCCCATGACGGCCGCCCGGGTTGCATCCTGGTCGCCTCGGCCTCCTTCTGGGAGGGCGTGGACGTGCCGGGCGAGGCGCTGCAGCTGGTGATCATCGACAAGCTGCCCTTCCCGCCGCCGGGCGACCCGCTGGTGGAGGCGCGCTCCCAGCGCCTGGAAGGCCAGGGCCGCAGCGCCTTCAACGACTACTTCGTGCCGGAAGCGGCGGTGGCCCTGAAGCAGGGCGCCGGACGGCTCATCCGGCGCGAGAGCGACCAGGGCGTGCTGGTGGTGTGCGACACGCGGCTGGTGCAGATGGGATACGGCCGCCGGCTGCTGGCGGCCCTGCCGCCGATGCGGCGGCTGCAGGACGAGGCGGAGTTCGACGCGGCGCTGGCGCTACTGGCCGGCGCCTGAACCCCCAGGCTCGCCGCTGCGCGGCGCCCGGCCGCCCAGGGGGCCGCAAGGAAACGTGGGGCGGCCCGGCGTTTCCTTGCGATCTACCAGAAGCGCCACCAGGGCTTCTGCCCCAGGCGCTCGCCGCCGCTGCCGAGCCAGGCGCTGCGGGGATAGTTCTTCTCCAGCACGCGGCGGGTGTCGTCGCGCAGCTGCGTCATGCCCAGCGCGTCGTAGGAGCGCATCAGGATGGCCAGCGCCTCCTCCAGCGCCGGCACGTCGCGGTAGTCGGCCAGCGCGCTCTGCGCGCGGTTGATCGCCGCCACGTAGGCGCCGCGGCTGTAGTAGAAGCGCGCGACGTGCACCTCGTACTGCGCCAGCGAGTTGACGATGTACGTCATGCGCGCCTTGGCGTCCGGCGTGTACCTGGAATCGGGGAAGCGGGTCGACAGCTCGCGGAAGGCTTCGTACGATTCCTTGGCCGCCTTCTGGTCGCGCTCGGACAGGTCCTGCTTGGACAGGAAGGCGAACATCCCGAGGTTGTCGTTGAAGTTCACGATACCCTTGAGGTACAGGGCGTAATCGAGCGCCGGGCTGGCCGGGTGCAGCTTGATGAAGCGATCCAGCGTGGCCAGGGCCTGGGCCTGCTCGCCGGCCTTGTAGTGGGCGTAGGCGCGGTCCAGCTGGGCCTGCTGCGCCAGCGGCGTGCCGGCGGCGCGGCCTTCCAGCTTTTCCAGCAGCGGGATGGCCTTGTCGTAGGCCCCGCCGCTCAATTCGTCCTTGGCCTCGGCGTAGAGCTTGTTCGGGCTCCAGCTGGCCGTGCGGTCGTCCTCCTTGAGCGAGGAGCAGCCCGCCAGCAGTGCGGCGAGCAACAGGGGGAGCAGGGATAATTTGGCTCGGACGACCACGCGCAACTCTCTCGACAAAGGGCGGATCATTATAGCGAGCGACCCATTGCAGCCGCCTTCGGAGGACCTGCTGGAGGAACCCGGCGCCGAGGCGGAAACCCGGCCCTTCGTGATCGCGCCCGCCCTGCACGGCGAGCGCCTGGATCGCGCGCTCGCCGCGCTCGTGCCCGGCTTCTCGCGCAGCTACCTGCAGCAGCTGATCGAGGAAGGCGCGGTGCGCCTGCGCGGCAGCGCGAGCCTGAAGGCCGCGCAGAAAGTGCGCGCCGGCGAGGCGGGCGAGATCGAACTGCGGCCCACGCCGCAAAGCCAGGCCTTCCTGCCCGAGGCCTTGCCCCTTGCCGTCGTCCACGAGGACGAACACCTGCTGGTGGTCGACAAGCCGGCCGGCCTGGTGGTGCATCCGGCGCCGGGCAACTGGAGCGGCACGCTGCTCAATGCGCTGCTGGCGCGCGACGCCGCGGCCCGCATGCTGCCGCGCGCCGGCATCGTGCACCGGCTGGACAAGGACACCAGCGGCCTGATGGTGGTGGCGCGCACGCGCGCGGCGATGGAGCGGCTGGTGGCGATGATCGCCGCGCGCACCGTGTCGCGCCAGTACATGGCGCTGGCCCACCGGCCCTGGGAAGGGGCGGCGCAGCGCCGGGTGGAGGCGGCGATCGGCCGCGATCCGCGCAACCGCCTGCGCATGGCGGTGGTCGATCCGCAGCGCCACCCGGGCAAGCCCGCGGCCACCGTGTTGCGCCGCATGCAGCAGGCCGAAGCCGGCTGCGCCGTGCTGTGCACGCTGGAGACCGGCCGCACCCACCAGATCCGGGTGCACATGGCCCACATCGGCCATCCGCTGGTGGGCGACCCCCTCTACGGCGGCGCGCCGGCCGCGGGCCTGCAAAGGCAGGCCCTGCACGCCTTCCGGCTCGCCTTCGCGCATCCGCTCACGGGCGAGCCGCTGGTGCTGCACAGCCCGTTGCCGGCCGACCTGCGCGCGGCCTGGGCCGGCTGGGGCCTGCGATACAATGAATCCGACTGGCTTGCGAGCCAGCCACCCGCGGCGGCAGCCTGATGGCCTGCCCCGCCCGGCCAGCGCGCGGCGCGGCCCCCGCAGGGGCGACGCCGCGGCGAGCCAGAAGCAAGCCCCAGGCAGAACCAGGCACCGCGCCGGATGGCGCCTTTTCCAGCACGACGACACGATGAATACGGCGGATGCCAGGCGCATCCTCGAAACCGCGCTGATCTGCACGCAGCAGCCGCTGACCGTGCGTGAGCTGCGCGTGCTGTTCAACGACGAGCTCGGCGCCGACACGGTCAAGGAGCTGCTGGGCCAGCTGCAGGACGAGTGGGCCCAGCGCGGCGTCGAACTGGTCTGCGTCGCCAGCGGGTGGCGCTTCCAGAGCCGGCCCGCGATGCGCGAGTACCTCGACCGCCTGCATCCCGAGAAGCCGCCGAAGTACACCCGCGCCACGCTCGAGACGCTGGCCATCATCGCCTACCGCCAGCCGGTGACGCGCGGCGACATGGAAGACATCCGCGGCGTCACGATCAGCTCGCAGATCCTCAAGCAGCTCGAGGACCGCGGCTGGGTCGAGGTGATCGGCCACCGCGAGGCCGCGGGCCGCCCGGCGCTCTACGCCACCACCCGCCAGTTCCTGGACGACCTGGGCCTCGCCTCGCTCGACCAGTTGCCCGAGTTGCAGTCGCCCGCGGCGGGCGACCAGAACCCGTTCGGCGCGCTGGTGGAGGCCACCGAGCCGCAAGCCGAACTGTCCATCGACGACGCGCCCGAACTGCCGCTGGAGCCGCCCGCGCCGGGCGAGCCGGCGCAGCCCGCGCCCCCGTCCGCCGAAACCGCCGCGGCCAGCCAGGGCGCGCCGTCCCCCGAAGTCGCCCCCGGCGCGAACGACGCCGGCATCGGCGACCAGGATGCCGAGCAAGCCATCGAGACCTGAAGCATGAACGAAGCCAACGAAGCCATGGCGGGTGCGCCGTCCGACGAGGAAACGCAGCACGACGCCCCGCGCGCACCCGAGGCCGAAGCGGCGCCGCCGTCGGCGCCCGACGAGGAGAACGATGCGCCGGCCGCCGAGGGCGCCGAGGACGAGGATGCCGACGACGAGGCGGAGGCGCCCGGCGCGGGCCGCAACCGCGAGGAAGCGGAGCAGGGCGCCGAGCCGGTCGTGCCCGCGGGCGAACCGGGCGACCGCTTCGAGGACGTGGTCACGGGCCGCTTCGACGCCGAGGAGGAGTCGCCGGAGGCGCCGCCCAAGCGCGTGCTCTCGCCCCAGGCCGAGACGCCCAAGCTGCACAAGGTGCTGGCCCAGGCCGGCCTCGGCTCGCGGCTGGAGATGGAGCAGCTGATCATGGAGGGGCGCATCTCGGTCAACAACGAGCCCGCCCACATCGGCCAGCGCATCCAGTTCGGCGACCAGATCAAGGTCAACGGCAAGCCGATCCGGGTGCGCATCGCGCCGCCGCAGGCGCGCGTGATCGCCTACCACAAGCCGGTGGGCGAGGTCGTCACGCACGACGATCCGCAGAACCGGCCCACGGTGTTCCGCAAGCTGCCCAAGCTGCAGCAGGGCAAGTGGCAATCGGTCGGCCGGCTGGACCTGAATACCGAAGGCCTGCTGCTGTTCACCAGCTCGGGCGAGCTGGCCAACAAGCTCATGCACCCGCGCTTCGGGCTGGAGCGCGAGTACGCGGTGCGCGTGCTCGGTGCCCTGCAGCCCGACGAGCGCGCCCGCCTGCTCGAAGGCGTGGAGCTCGAGGACGGCCGCGGCTCCTTCGCCTCGATCGACGAGGGCGGCGGCGAAGGTTCCAACGTCTGGTACCGGGTGACGATCAGCGAAGGGCGCAACCGCGAAGTGCGGCGCCTGTTCGAGGCGGTGGGGCACGCGGTCAGCCGCCTGATCCGCATCCGCTACGGCGCCATGGTGCTGCCGCGCGGCCTCAGGCGCGGCACCTGGATGGAACTGGACGAGCGCGACATCGGCGCGCTGACCCAGGCGGCCGGCGTGCCGGGCCTGGCGCGGGCGGAAAAGGGCCCGCGCGAGGAGGGCCGGGGCGGCGGGCGCAACAAGCGCCGCGGAGGCGGGCGTGGCGACGGCCCGCGGCCGGCCGGCGGTCCACCGGCGCGGCAGGCCCAGGGCCAGGGCGGCGGGCAGGGCCAGGGCGGCCAGGGCCGCCGCCGGTCCGGTGGCGGTGGCGGCGCAGGAGGTGGCGGCGGCGGCGGCGGCCAGCCCGATCCGATGAAGACCAGCTTCGGCTACATCGGTGCCGACAGCTTCAACCGCCAGCGCCGCCAGGGCAGCCCCGCCGGCACCGGCAAGCGCCGCGGCGGCGGCGGTGGCGGCCGCGGGCGGGGCTGAGGAAGACCAACTTCCGGACGCAGAGGACGCAAAGGGTACGCAGAGGACGCAAAAGAAAACCTCCAAGTTTTCTTTGTCTCTTTCGCGTCCTCTGCGTATCTTTCGCGTCCTCTGCGTCCGGCAGTTTGACTTCGACGGCGCCCGCTCAGGCAAGGTCACCGCACGCAAGCTAAAATGGCGGGCTTTGCCGAACTTTTCGCTTGCGGCAAAACCCTAGAAGACCAACCCCAGGAAACCACATGGCTATCGAACGCACCCTCTCCATCATCAAGCCCGACGCCGTGGCCAAGAACGTGATCGGCCAGATCTACGCGCGCTTCGAAGCCGCCGGCCTGAAGATCGTCGCCGCCCGCATGGCCCACCTGTCGCGCCGCGAAGCCGAGCAGTTCTACGCCGTGCACAAGGAGCGTCCCTTCTTCAAGGACCTGGTGGACTTCATGGTCTCCGGCCCGGTGATGATCCAGGTGCTCGAAGGCGAGGGCGCGATCCTGAAGAACCGCGACCTGATGGGCGCCACCGATCCGAAGAAGGCCGCCGCGGGCACCATCCGCGCCGACTTCGCCGACAGCATCGACGCCAACGCCGTGCACGGCTCCGACGCCGCCGAGACCGCGAAGAACGAAGTCGCCTTCTTCTTCCCGGCCATGAACATCCACTCGCGCTGAACACACATGCCCCGAAGCTCCACTTCGTTCCGCGGCCCCCCGAGGGGGCGCGGCACGCCTTGGGGCGGCCCGGCGGCGTGCCTGCAATGACGGCCAACCTGCTCGATTACGACCTCGAGGGTCTGGCCGCGTTCTGCGCGGAGCTGGGCGAGAAGAAGTTCCGCGCGACCCAGCTGTTCCGCTGGATCCACCACAAGGGCGCCTGCGACTTCGGCCAGATGACCGACCTGGCGAAGTCGCTGCGCGAGAAGCTGGAGGCCAACGCCTGCATCCAGGGCCTGCCGGTCATCTCCCAGCACGAATCCGCCGACGGCACGATCAAGTGGCTGTTCGACGTCGGCCGCGGCGACGCCGTCGAGGCGGTGTTCATCCCCGAGGACGACCGCGGCACGCTCTGCGTCTCCTCGCAGGCCGGCTGCGCGGTCGGCTGCCGCTTCTGCTCCACCGGCCACCAGGGCTTCTCGCGCAACCTGAGCACCGGCGAGATCATCGCCCAGCTCTGGTTCGCCGAGCACTTCCTGCGCCAGCACCTGGATACAGGGGGCGAGCGCGTCATCTCCAACGTGGTGATGATGGGCATGGGCGAGCCGCTGCAGAACTACCAGGCGCTCGTGCCGGCGCTGCGCATCATGCTGGACGACCACGGCTACGGCCTGTCGCGCCGGCGCGTGACGGTTTCCACCTCCGGCGTCGTGCCGATGATGGACCGCCTCGCCGAGGATTGCCCGGTGGCACTGGCCGTGTCGCTGCACGCGCCGAACGACGAATTGCGCGACAAGCTGGTGCCGCTCAATAAAAAGTATCCGGTGGCGGAACTGCTCGATGCCTGCAACCGCTACCTCGTGCACGCGCCGCGCGACTTCATCACCTTCGAGTACGTGATGCTCGATGGCGTGAACGACCAGCCGGAGCACGCGCGCGAGCTCGCCCACCTGGTGCAGCACCACGCGGGCCGCGGCGTGGCGTGCAAGCTCAATCTGATTCCCTTCAATCCTTTCCCTGCGTCGGGGCTGGTGCGATCCCCGCAACAGCGGGTGCAGGCATTCGCGAAAATCCTGAGTGATGCTGGTATCGTCACGACGGTGCGCAAGACGCGCGGCGACGACATCGACGCCGCCTGCGGCCAGCTGGCCGGCGACGTGAAGGACCGCACCCGCGTGGACCGGCGCATCGCGCAGCAGCGCACGATCGTGCTGAAGAAGGCGCCCGCGGACAGCACGAAGGAGGCTTGAGGAAATGAGCGCCGCACGGCCGCCCGAAGGCGCGAAGGCCCCCGCGGGGGGCAGCGAACTACACGAAGTGAGGAGCGGGGGGGCACTATGAAGATGGCCATGGGGAGGCGCGCACGCTCCGCGTCGCGCTGGGTCGCGGCTGCGGCGCTGGCGTCGGCGGCAGGTTGCGCATTGCTCGCAGGCTGCGCCGCGCCCATCGCGCAGCAGGGCGCCAGCGCGGACATCGTGTCGCCGTCCGAGGAAACCGAAGCCCGCAAGCGCGCCCGCATCCGGCTCGAGCTCGCGACCGGCTATTACCAGGAAGGCAAGACCGAGATCGCGCTCGACGAACTGAAGCAGTCGATCGCGATCGACCCCACCCTGGGCGACGCGTACAACCTGCTCGGGCTCGTCTACATGCGCCTGGGCGACAACCGCCAGGCGGAAGAGGGTTTCCGCAAGGCGGTGGCCATCAACCCGCGCGACGCCAACGCGCACCACAACTACGGCTGGCTGCAGTGCCAGCTGGGCCGCTACTCCGAGGCGACCCGCTCCTTCGAGCAGGCGATGGCCAACCCGCTGTATCCCGACAAGGCCAGGACGCTGATGGCCCAGGGCCTGTGCGAGGCCCGCGCCGGCCGGCGCGCGGAAGCGGAGCAGAGCCTGGCGCGCTCCTACGAGCTCGATGCCGGCAACCCGATCACGGGCTACAACCTGGCCCAGCTGCTCTACATGCGCGGCGAGTACCAGCGGGCCCAGTTCTACATCCGCCGCCTGAACAACAGCGAGCTGGCCAACGCCGAAACGCTGTGGCTCGGCATCAAGGTGGAAAACCGCATGAACGACACGGTGGCGATGAACCAGCTGAGCGACCAGCTGCGCAAGCGCTTCCCGCAATCGCGCGAGCGCCGGGCGCTGGACCGGAAGGCCTTCGATGAGTGAGAACCAGGCCGGCGTGGAAGACGGCGTGAGCGCCGGCGCCCTTCTGAGGCACGCCCGCGAGTCCGCCGGCCTGCACGTCGCGACCCTGGCCGCCAACCTCAAGGTGCCGGTGCGCAAGCTGGAGGCGCTGGAGGAAGACCGCTACGACGAACTGCCCGATGCGGTGTTCGTGCGCGCGCTGGCCTCCAGCGTGTGCCGCACGCTGAAGATCGACCCGGCGCCCGTGCTGCAGCGCCTGCCGCAGACGCCGCAGCCGCGGCTGGCCGAGACCGGCCAGCAGATCAACGCGCCGTTCCGCTCCCCCAGCGACGGCCCGGCGCCCGGCCTGCTGCAGCAGGTCTCGCGCCCGGTGGTGCTGATCGTGCTGGCCCTCCTGCTGGGAGCGCTGGTGCTGATCTTCCTGCCCTTCGCGCAGCGTGGCATCGACACCGTGATGCAGGCCAACCGGTCGGAATCCGAACCGGCCCCTGCGCCCACCACCGACGGGCGGCCCGAACAGCCCACCACCGCACCGGGGAGCGCGAGCGGCAGCATCGAAGGCCTGCCGGCCGCGCCGGCTTCGGCGGCCGGCCCCGTGCCCACGCCCGCGGCCGTGACGCAGGCGCCGGAAGCCGCGGCGCCGGGCAGGGCCCCGGCCACCAGCCCGGGCGCGACCACCACCCCTGGCGCCGCCACCCCCTCCGGCGCCGCCACCACCGCGGGCGCCGCCACCACCGCCGGTGCGGCGACCGGGCCGGCAACCGCCGCCTCCGGTCCCGTCGACGCCCGCAGCATCGTCGTGTTCCGGGCCCGCGCAGACTCCTGGGTCCAGGTGAAGGACGCCAGCGGCGCCACCGTGCTGCGCAAGCTGCTGCAAGCCGGCGAGAGCGCCGGTGCCAGCGGCGCGCTGCCGCTGTCCGTCATCGTCGGCAGCGCCCAGGCCACCGAGGTGCAGGTGCGCGGCCAGCCCCTCGACCTCGCGCGCCTGGCGCGCGACAACGTCGCCCGATTCGAAGTGAAGTGATGAAACCCGACTGCCTCCCGATCGAACCCGCCGCGCCCAGGGCGCGCCGCTCCGCCCAGGCCCGGGTGGCCTGGGGCGCACGCGTGGTCACGGTCGGGGGCGACGCGCCGGTGCGCGTGCAGTCCATGACCAACACCGACACTGTGGACGCGATCGGCACGGCGATCCAGGTGAAGGAGCTCGCGCTGGCCGGCTCGGAGCTGGTGCGCATCACGGTCAACACGCCCGAGGCGGCGCAGCAGGTGCCCTACATCCGCGAGCAGCTCGATCGCATGGGCGTCGACGTGCCGCTGATCGGCGACTTCCACTACAACGGCCACCGGCTGCTGACGGAGTTCCCGGCCTGCGCCGAGGCGCTTTCCAAGTACCGCATCAATCCCGGCAACGTCGGCAAGGGCGACAAGAAGGACCGCCAGTTCGCCCAGATGATCGAGGCGGCCCTGAAGTGGGACCGGCCGGTGCGCATCGGCGTCAACTGGGGCAGCCTGGACCAGGAACTGCTCGCCCAGCTGATGGACGAGAACGCGCAGCGCGCCGCGCCCTGGGACGCCAAGCAGGTCATGTACGAGGCCCTGATCACGTCGGCCATCCAGTCGGCGCGGCTGGCCGAGGAACTGGGCATGCGGCACGAACAGGTGCTGCTGTCCTGCAAGGTCAGCGGCGTGCAGGACCTGGTCTCGGTGTACCGCGAGCTCGCGCGCCGCTGCGACTACCCGCTGCACCTGGGCCTCACCGAAGCCGGCATGGGCACCAAGGGCACGGTGGCCTCCTCCGTGGCGCTGGGCATCCTGCTGCAGGAAGGCATCGGCGACACGATCCGCGTCTCGCTCACGCCGCAACCAGGCGAATCGCGCACGCAGGAGGTGGTGATCGCCGCCGAGATCCTGCAGGCGCTGGGCCTGCGCAGCTTCGTGCCGAGCGTCACCGCCTGCCCGGGCTGCGGCCGCACCACCAGCACCACCTTCCAGGAACTCGCCAAGCAGATCGACGATTTCCTGCGCGCCCAGATGCCGGTGTGGCGCGCCAGGTACCCGGGCGTCGAGAAGATGAAGGTGGCCGTGATGGGCTGCATCGTCAACGGCCCGGGCGAGAGCAAGCACGCCGACATCGGCATCAGCCTGCCCGGCACCGGCGAGGCGCCGGCCGCGCCGGTCTTCATCGACGGCCGCAAGGCCATGACCTTGCGCGGCGAGCACATCGCCAGCGAATTCCACCAGATCGTCGAGAACTACATCGAGAAGCGCTTCGGCCGGGCCGCCGCCGAGACCGCGTGAGCGACATGACCCACGAAACGAACACCGCCGCGAAGAAGGCGGAGAAGCTGGCCGCCGTCAAAGGCATGAACGACATCCTGCCGCCGTCCGTGCCGCGCACGGAGAAGCTGCCGGATTCCGCCCTGTGGCAGTGGTTCGAGACCTGCGTGCGCACGGTGATGGCGCGCTACGGCTACCAGTACCTGCTCACGCCCATCGTCGAGCCCACGGCGCTGTTCGTGCGCGGGCTCGGCGAGGTGACCGACATCGTGGAGAAGGAGATGTACTCCTTCGTCGATTCGATGAACGGCGATCGGCTGACGTTGCGGCCCGAGGCCACGGCCGGCATCGTGCGGGCGATGAACGAGCACAACGCCCTCTACAACGGGCCGCTGCGGCTGTGGACCGTCGGTGCGATGTTCCGCCACGAGCGGCCGCAGAAGGGCCGCTACCGCCAGTTCCACCAGCTCGACGTGGAGGCGCTCGGCTTCGCCGGCCCCGACGTCGACGCCGAGATGATCCTGATGGCGCGCGCGCTCTGGCGCGAGCTGGGGCTGGCGGAGGGCCGCGACGTGCGGCTGGAATTGAACAGTCTCGGCCAGCCCGGGGAACGGCGCGCGCACCGCGAGGCGCTGGTGGCCCACTTCCAGCAGCATGCCGATGCGCTGGACGAGGACGCCAAGCGCCGCCTGCACACCAATCCGCTGCGCATCCTGGACAGCAAGGTGCCTTCGATGCAGGCGCTGATCGAAGGCGCGCCGCGCCTGATCGACTACCTCGGCGAGGCCTCGCGCGCCCACTTCGACGCCGTGCGCGCCACGCTCGACGCCGTGGGGCTCGCCTACCGCGTCAACCCGCGCCTGGTGCGCGGCATGGACTACTACAACCTCACCGTGTTCGAATGGGTGACCGACCAGCTCGGCTCGCAGGGCACGGTGTGCGGCGGCGGCCGCTACGACGGCCTGATCGAGCAGCTGGGTGGCAAGCCAGCGCCGGCGGTGGGCTTCGGCCTGGGCATCGAGCGCCTGCTGCTGCTGCTGCAGGAACTGAAGCTGCCCATGCCCAGCGCCGCGCCCGACGCCTACGCCGTCGTGCCCGCGGGCACGCCGCTGCCGACCGTGATCGTCGCGCTGGAGGCGCTGCGCGCCGCCGGCGTGCGGGTGCAGCAGCACGCCGGCGGCCCCGACGGCCCCGGCGGCATGAAGTCGCAGTTCAAGCGCGCCGACGCGAGCGGCGCCCGTTTCGCCCTGATCTTCGGCGGCGACGAACTCGCGCAGGGCCAGGTCACTGTGAAGGACCTGCGCACCGGCGCGCAGCAAGCACGTCCCCTGGCCGACATCGCGGCCTGGGCCGCATCGTTGAGGTAACTACAATCCCGGCACACCGGGAAGCACCATGGCACGACATCTCGACCTCGAAGAACAGGAACAGCTTGACGAGCTCAAGCACTACTGGAACCAGTACGGCAACGCGATCACCTGGATCCTGATCGTCGTGTTCGGCGCCATCGCCGCGTACAACGGCTGGAACTACTGGGAGCGGCGCCAGGCCGCGCAGGCCTCCTTCCTCTACGACGAGGTGGACCGGGCCGCCAACGCGGGCGACGCCGCCCGGGTGGAGCAGGCCTTCAAGGACATCAAGGACAAGTTCGGGCGCACCGCCTACGCGCAGCAGGCCGGCCTGATCGCGGCCGGCGTGCTGGCCGAGAGGGGCAAGCCCGACGCCGCGAAGTCCGCGCTGCAATGGGTGGCCGAGGACGCCAAGGACGAAGGCCTGCAGGCGATCGCGAAGCTGCGCCTGGCCGCCATGCTGGTCGGCGCCAAGGACTACGACGGCGCGCTCAAGCAGCTCAACTCCGGCATCCCGCGCGAATTCGAGGCGCTCGCCGCCGACCGCCGCGGCGACGTCTACAACCTGCAGGGCAACAAGGAGCAGGCCAAGCTGGAATACATGAAGGCCTGGCAGGCCTTCGGCGCCGATTCCCAGTACCGCCCGCTGGTGGAGGTGAAGCTCACCGCCCTCGGCGTGGACGTGCAGACCCTCAAGCCCGCCGGGGAGACCGCCAAGTCATGACGGGACAGCGCCTCCTGCGCGCCGCCTTGTACAGCGGCGCGGCCGTGCTGCTGGCCGGCTGCTCCGTGTTCAACGCGCTGCCCTTCGTCGGCGGGGCGGAGAAGCCGAAGCCGGCCGAACTGCAGCCCAATCCCAACCTGATCGCGGTGCGCCAGGCCTGGAGCGCGAAGCTCGGCACCGTCGACTTCCCGCTGGTGGTCGCCGTCAACGGCAACGTCGCCGCGGCAGCCGCCAGCGACGGGACCGTGGCCGGCTTCGATGCCGCCACGGGCCGCGAGCAGTGGCGCGGCAGCGCCGGCGCGCCGCTGGCCGCCGGCGTCGGCTTCGACGGCAGCACCGCCGCCGTGATCACCCGCAACAACGACCTGGTCGCCTTCGCCAGCGGCAAGGAAGTCTGGCGCCAGAAGCTCGGCGCGCTGTCGTACACGGCGCCCCTGGTGGCGGGCGCGCGGGTGTTCGTGCTGGGCGGCGACCGTTCCGTCGCCGCCTTCGACGGCGGCACCGGCCGGCGCCTGTGGTCGCAGCAGCGCCCGGGCGAGCCGCTGGTGCTGCGCCAGGAAGGCGTGATCCTGGCCGTGGGCGACACGCTGGTGGTGGGCCAGGGCGGCCGGCTGGTGGGCCTGAACCCCCTCAACGGCAGCGTGCGCTGGGAGGCGCCGATCGCCACCGCGCGCGGCATCAACGACATCGAGCGGCTGGTCGACCTGGTCGGCCGCGTCAGCCGCGTCGGCGATTCGGTCTGCGCCCGCGCCTTCCAGGCGGCGGTGGGCTGCGTCGACGCCTCGCGCGGCGCCGTGGCCTGGACCCAGCGCGCCAACGGCTCCGACGGCGTGCACGGCGATGCGGCCAGCGTGTTCGGCACCGAGACCGACGGCAAGGTCGTCTCCTGGCGCCGCAGCGACGGCCAGCGCGGCTGGACCAACGACAAGCTGCTGCACCGCGGCCTCGGCACGCCGCTGGCCCTGGGCCGCTCGGTGATCGTGGGCGACGCCTTCGGCTTCGTCCACATGCTCTCGCGCGAGGACGGCACGCTGCTCAATCGCCTGGCCACCGACGGCAGCGCCATCGCCGCCGCCCCGGTCGCCGCCGGCAACACGCTGGTGATCGTCACGCACGACGGCAGCGTCTACGGCTTCGTGCCGCAATAAGGGAAGTTTCAAATGAAGCCGGTGATGGCCCTCGTGGGCCGCCCGAACGTCGGCAAGTCGACGCTGTTCAACCGGCTCACCAAGTCGCGCGACGCCATCGTGGCCGATTTCGCCGGCCTCACGCGCGATCGCCACTACGGCAACGCGAAGCACGGCCGCTACGAGTTCATCGTCATCGACACCGGCGGCTTCGAGCCGACCGCGGAGCAGGGCATCTACAAGGAGATGGCCAGGCAGACGAAGCAGGCGGTGGCCGAGGCCGACGTGGTGGTGTTCGTGGTCGACGCCCGCGCCGGCGTCTCGGCGCAGGACCACGACATCGCCAACTACCTGCGCAAGCTGGGCAAGCCCACGGTGCTGGCCGCCAACAAGGCCGAAGGCATGCAGGAAGGCGCCCAGCTCGCCGAATTCTACGAGCTGGGGCTGGGCGAGGTGCACCCCGTCTCCGCCGCCCACGGCCAGGGCATCCGCAGCCTGGTCGACATCGCCTTCGAGCCGCTGAACCTGCCCGAGGAGGAGGAAGGCGCCGACGAGCAGCAGACGGGTGTCATCAAGCTGGCGGTGGCCGGCCGGCCCAACGTCGGCAAGTCGACCCTGATCAACGCCTGGCTGGGCGAGGAGCGGCTGGTCGCCTTCGACCTGCCGGGCACCACGCGGGATGCGATTTCCGTGCCGTTCGAGCGCAGCGGCCAGAAATTCGAGCTGATCGACACGGCCGGCCTGCGCCGCAAGGGCAAGGTGTTCGAGGCGATCGAGAAGTTCTCGGTGGTCAAGACCCTGCAGGCGATCGAGTCGGCCAACGTGGTGCTGCTGCTGCTGGACGCCACCCAGGGCGTGACCGACCAGGACGCCCACATCGCCGGCTTCATCCTGGAAAGCGGCCGCGCCGTGGTGCTGGCCGTCAACAAGTGGGACGCGGTGGACGACTACCAGCGCGAGATGCTGCGCCGGCAGGTGGAACAGCGCCTGCCCTTCCTGAAGTTCGCCGAAATGCATTTCATCTCGGCCGCCAAGCGCCAGGGCCTGGGCCCGGTCTGGGGCTCCATCGCCCAGGCCTACAAGTCGGCCATGATCAAGATGAGCACCCCCGTGCTGACCCGGCTGGTGCTCGAGGCGGTGCAGTTCCAGGCGCCCAAGCGCTCGGGCATGTTCCGCCCCAAGCTGCGCTATGCCCACCAGGGCGGCATGAACCCGCCGGTGATCGTGGTGCACGGCAACTCCCTGGAGCACGTGACGGACGCCTACAAGCGCTTCCTCGAAGGGCGCTTCCGCAAGGAGTTCGGCCTGCAGGGAACCCCCCTGCGGGTCGAGATGCGCACCTCCAAGAATCCCTACGCCGACAAGGAATAGGCCGCAGCCCTTGAATTCTTCCCGAACGGCTGCAACTGGGCAGCCCGGGATTGAGCGCCCAGCGTCCTTGCTGTGGTAATGTGCAATCTCCAACAACACCGGAAACACGGAGAATATCGTGAGCAACAAAGGGCAGCTACTACAAGACCCCTTCCTGAACACCCTGCGTCGAGAGCACGTCCCGGTGTCCATTTACCTGGTCAACGGCATCAAGCTCCAGGGCCAGATCGAATCCTTCGACCAGTACGTGGTGCTGCTGCGCAACACCGTGACGCAAATGGTCTACAAGCATGCGATCTCCACCATCGTTCCGGGGCGGGCGGTGAACTTCTCGCCGAACGAAGCCGGGGAAGGCGCACCGAGCTGAGTCCGTTTTGCACCGGGGCCCGCCAATGCGGGCCCACCATCCGCCCTCCGACGGTTTGACCGCACCTTCCGAACGTCCGGCCGCCGCCACCATCCTGGTGGGGGTGGACCTGGGCCTCCCGCATTTCGACTCCGGCCTCGAGGAACTGGGGCAACTCGCCCAGACCGCCGGCATGGAGCCGGTGGCGCGGGTGACGGCCCGCCGCAAGGCACCCGATGCCGCCCTGTTCGTCGGGCGCGGGAAGGCCGACGAGATCAAGCAGCTGGCCGAGGAAACGGGCGCCAGCGAGATCCTGTTCGACCAGGCCCTGAGCCCGGCGCAGCAGCGCAATCTGGAGCGCCACATGGGCCTGCCGGTCAACGACCGCACGCTCCTGATCCTGGAGATCTTCGCCCAGCGCGCCCGCAGCCACGAGGGCAAGCTGCAGGTCGAACTCGCCCGCCTGCAGTACCTCAGCACGCGGCTGGTGCGGCGCTGGTCGCACCTGGAGCGCCAGACGGGCGGCGCCGGCGTGCGCGGCGGTCCGGGCGAAAAGCAGATCGAGCTGGACCGGCGCATGATCGACGACTCGATCAAGCGCACCCGCGAGCGCCTGGTCAAGGTGAAGAAGCAGCGCGCCACCCAGCGCCGCCAGCGCGAGCGCCGCGACACCTTCAGCATCTCGCTGGTGGGCTACACCAACGCCGGCAAGTCCACGCTGTTCAACGCGCTGGTGAAGGCCCGCGCCTATGCGGCCAACCAGTTGTTCGCCACGCTCGACACGACGACGCGCCACCTGTTCCTGCGCGACGAGGGGGCCGTCAACGGCATGGGCGGCCGCTCGGTCTCGCTGTCCGACACCGTGGGTTTCATCCGCGACCTGCCGCACGGCCTGATCGACGCCTTCCAGGCCACGCTGCACGAGGCGGCCGACGCCGACTTGCTGCTGCACGTGGTGGATGTGGCCAATCCGCACCATGCGGAGCAGATTGCCGAAGTCCAGCGCGTGTTGCACGAAATCGGCGCCGCGCAGGTGCCGCAGCTGCTGGTGTTCAACAAGCTCGATGCGCTCGAGCCCGGCCAGCGGCCGCGCCAGCCGGTGGATCATTTCGAGATCGAGGGGGTGCAGCATCCGCGCGTGTTCGTCAGCAGCCAGACGGGCGAGGGCCTGCCGGAGCTGCGGCGCGAACTCGCGCGCATCGTGGCCGAGGCGTCCCGCCCGGCCGAGGCCGAACCCCCTGGCTCATCCTGAGGTCAGGCGCTTTGGGCACAATGCGGCTGTAGATAACGAGAGATTCGAACGAATGAAGCTTCTTTTCCGCAGCCTGGGCCCGACAGGGTGGCCGGGCCGCATCCGGGGCATATTCAACCTGAACGATCCCCGCTGGGGCCGCGGCGAAGACAACAAGAACAACGACCGCGACCGTGACCGCGACCGCAACGACGGCAAGGGCCCCAACCAGGGCCCGCCGGACCTGGACGAACTGTGGCGCGACTTCAACCGCAAGCTCGGTGGCCTGTTCGGCGGCCGGCGCGGCGGCAGCGGCGGCGGCTTCGGCGGCGGCGGCAACTTCCAGCCGGACATGAAGAGCGCCGGCGTGGGCGCCGGCCTGATCGCGATCGTGGTGGTCCTGATCTGGCTGGCCACCGGCATCTTCATCGTGCAGGAAGGCCAGCAGGCCGTGATCACGCGCTTCGGCCGCTACAGCACCACGGTGGGCGCGGGCTTCAACTGGCGGCTGCCGTATCCGATCGAGCGCCACGAAGTGGTGTACGTGACGCAGATCCGTTCGGTGGACGTCGGCCGCGACAACGTGATCCGCGCCACCGGCCTGAAGGAATCGGCGATGCTGACCGAGGACGAGAACATCGTCGAGATCAAGTTCGCCGTGCAGTACCGCCTGAACGACGCGCGCGCCTGGCTGTTCAACAGCAAGAACCCGCAGGAGGCGGTGGTGCAGGCCGCCGAGACCTCGGTGCGCGAGGTGGTAGGCAAGATGAAGATGGATTCGGCGCTGGCCGAGGAGCGCGACCAGATCGCGCCGCGCGTGCGCACGCTGATGCAGCAGATCCTGGACCGCTACCAGATCGGCGCCGAAGTGGTCGGCATCAACCTGCAGCAGGGCGGCGTGCGGCCGCCGGAGCAGGTGCAGTCCGCCTTCGACGACGTGCTGCGGGCCGCCCAGGAGCGCGAGCGCACCAAGAACGAGGCGCAGGCCTACGCCAACGACGTGATCCCGCGCGCCGTGGGCGCCGCCTCGCGGCTGCAGCAGGAAGCCGAGGGCTACAAGGCCCGCATCGTGGCGCAGGCGCAGGGCGACGCGCAGCGCTTCAAGCTGCTGCTGGCCGAATACCAGCGCGCGCCGCAGGTCACGCGCGACCGGCTGTACCTCGAGTCGATGCAGCAGATCTACGGCAGCGTGACCAAGGTGCTGGTGGAGTCGCGCCAGGGCGGCAACATGCTGTTCCTGCCGCTGGACAAGATCCTGCAGCAGGTCGCCGCCGGCGGCGCCGCCGTGCCGCAGCCGCCGCACGAGAACGCCGCGCCGCAGCCTTCGCCGGCCTCGGCCCCGCCGTCTTCCACCACCTCCGCCAGCGACGCCCGCGCCCGCGACAACGGCCGCGGCCGCGAGAGGGAGTCAAGATAAATGTGCCCCCACACTCGTCACTACGTGTACTCGCTGGCCTTGCAGGCCGCGGCGCTGCCTGAGGCAGCGCCTCTTCGGGCTGTCCATGCCTGCGCAGGCAGGCATGGAGCCGCAGCCCTCAGCCCCTCGGGGGCGTCCGGCCTCCTTGAGGCGGCTCGGCGGAGGCCGGAATGAATCGCATCGGTTTTATCGTTTCCTCGCTGCTGGTTCTGCTGGCGCTCCTCAGCTCCATGCTGTTCGTGGTGGACCAGCGCCAGTTCGGCGTGGTCTATGCCTTCGGCCAGGTCAAGGACGTGATCAGCGAGCCGGGGCTGAAATTCAAGCTGCCGCCGCCGTTCCAGAGCGTCAGCTACATCGACAAGCGCCTGCTCACGCTGGACAGCGTGGACACCGAGCCCATGCTCACGGCGGAGAAGCAGCGCGTGGTGATCGACTGGTACGTGCGCTGGCGCATCACCGATCCGCTGGCCTACATCCGCAACGTGGGCCTCGACGAGGCCGCCGGCGCCAACCAGCTCAATCGCGTGGTGCGCAACTCCTTCCAGGAGGAGGTCAACCGCTTCACGGTGGGCGAGCTGCTGTCCGCGCGGCGCGAGCAGCTGATGGCCGACGTGAAGCGCGAGGTGCTGGAGGCCGTCAAGGGCGCCAAGCCCTGGGGCGTGGACGTGGTGGACGTGCGCATCACGCGCGCCGACTACGTGGAGGCGATCACCGAATCGGTCTACCGCCGCATGGAGGCCGAGCGCAAGCGCGTCGCCAACGAGCTGCGCTCCACCGGCGCCGCCGAGGGCGAGAAGATCCGCGCCGACGCCGACCGCCAGCGCGAGGTGACGGTGGCCAACGCCTACCGCGACGCGCAGAAGGTCAAGGGCGAGGGCGACGCGCAGGCGGCGGCCGCCTATGCGGAGGGCTTCGGACGCGACCCGCAGTTCGCCCAGTTCTACCGCAGCCTCGAGGCGTACAAGGCGAGCTTCAACAAGAAGAGCGACGTGCTGGTGATCGACCCCAACGGCACCGAGTTCTTCCGCGCCTTCCGCGGCGGCCTGACGGGCGGCGCCCCTGCGACCGCACCGGCCGCCGGCCCGCGCCGCTGAGCCTGGTGGACACGGATGTCTTCTGGGCCGCGCTGGCCCTGATGCTGGTGCTGGAAGGCCTGTTTCCGTTCCTCTCGCCGGGCGGCTGGCGGCAGACCTTCCTGAAGCTGATGCAGCTGAGGGACGGCCAGCTGCGCTTCTTCGGCCTCACCAGCATCCTGCTGGGCCTGATCCTGCTCTGGCTGGTGCTGTGACCGCGGTCCCCCGCGGGACGACGGAGCTGGCCCGGTAGAATCACGTTTTTAACACCCTCGCATTTCCATGTCCGCCTGGGTCCTGCCGGATCACATCGCCGATGTGTTGCCTTCCGAGGCCCGGCACATCGAAGAACTCCGCCGCGAACTGCTCGACACCGCCCGTGGCTACGGCTACGAGCTGGTGATGCCGCCGCTGCTGGAGCACCTGGAGTCTCTGCTCACGGGCACCGGCGAGGCGCTGGACCTGCAGACCTTCAAGCTGGTCGACCAGCTCTCCGGCCGCATGCTGGGCCTGCGCGCGGACACCACCCCCCAGGTCGCCCGCATCGACGCCCACCTGTTGAACCGGCAGGGCGTGACGCGCCTGTGCTACTGCGGCCCGGTGCTGCACACGCGGCCCGACAGCCCGCATGCCACCCGCGAGCCGCTGCAGTTCGGCGCCGAGATCTACGGCCACGCCGGCCTCGAGGCGGACCTCGAGGCGCTGCTGCTGGCGCTGGACTGCCTGAAGGCCACCCGCGTCGGCCCGCTCACGGTGGACATGGCCGACGCGCGCATCGTGCGCGCGCTGCTCGCGGGCCTGGGCCTGGGCGCGGATCGCCTGGCGCGCGTGCATGCGGCGCTCGCCACCAAGGATTCGACCGAGCTCGCCGCGCTGACCCGGGACTTCCCGCCCGCCGTCCGCGATGGCCTGCTGGCGCTGATCAACCTGTACGGCGACGTGAAGGTGCTGGACGAAGCGGCGCGCGTGCTGCCGGATTCGCCGACCCTGCGGCAGGCCCTGCAGCACCTGCGCTGGATCGGCGGCCAGATCGAAGGCGCGAAGATGCGCTACGACCTGGCGGACCTGCGCGGCTACGCCTACTACAGCGGCATGCGCTTCGGCATCTACACGCCGGGCGCGAGCGACACGCTGGTGCGCGGCGGCCGCTACGACGAAGTGGGCGCCGTGTTCGGCCGCAACCGCCCCGCCGTGGGCTTCAGCCTCGACGTGCGGGAGCTGGTGGGCGTGGCCGCGACGCGCCCGCTCAAGGCCGCGATCCGCGCGCCCTGGCTGGACGCCGGCCCCGGCGCCTCCGAACTGCGCGGCGCCATCGCGCAGCTGCGCGGCCGGGGCGAGACGGTGGTCTGCATGCTGCCCGGCCACGAGAGCGAAGTGGACGAATTCCACTGCGACCGCGAACTGGCCCGCGACGCGGCGGGCCGCTGGGCCGTGCGGGCGCTGGCATGAATACCTTCACCGCAGGGGCGCAGAGGGCGCAGGGGTGCGCAGAGGATGGCGTCGATTTCCCTCCGCGTTTGCGCGCGTCGTGCGCGCCTCTGCGGTGAATGCATTTTCTTTTCGTGGAACAGAAATGACGAAGACGAAGGGCCGCAATGTGGTCGTGGTCGGCACCCAGTGGGGTGACGAAGGCAAGGGCAAGCTGGTGGACTGGCTCACCGAGATGGCCCAGGGCGTGGTGCGCTTCCAGGGCGGCCACAACGCCGGCCACACGCTGGTGATCAACGGCGT
>Ga0255338_1001839_pt1 | contig 36302 bp, 30 predicted proteins | sample MeOH1_35cm_T4_19_FD_203715 | JGI IMG/M metagenome (GOLD analysis project Ga0255338, IMG submission 203715) | Sandy soil microbial communities from University of British Columbia, Vancouver, Canada - MeOH1_35cm_T4_195 | ecosystem: Engineered > Artificial ecosystem > Sand microcosm > Unclassified ...
CGCCAAGCTGGAGCCGGCCTTCAAGGTGCAGGGCGAAAAATACGGTTTCGACGCGGTGGCCGTGCAGCGCTATCCGGAGATCGAGCGCATGGTGCACGTGCACCACGCCGGCAACTCGTCGGGCATTGTGGACGGCGCGTCCGCTGTGCTGATCGGCAACGCCGAGGTCGGCAAACGGCTCGGCCTGAAAGCCCGTGCCCGCATCCGCTCGTTCGCATCGATCGGCAGCGAGCCCACCATCATGCTGACCGGCCCCTCCTACTCGGCGGAAAAAGCGCTCAAGCTGGCGGGCATGAAGGCGGCAGACATCGATCTCTACGAGTTGAACGAAGCCTTCGCCTCGGTCGTGCTGCGCTTCATGGAGGTTATGAACGTCCCACACGACAAGATGAACGTCAACGGCGGGGCCATCGCGATGGGGCACCCGCTCGGCGCCACCGGCGCCATGATTCTGGGCACCCTGCTCGACGAACTCGAGCGCCGCGACCTGGCCACCGGCCTGGCCACGCTGTGCGTGGGCGCCGGCATGGGCACGGCCACCATCATCGAGCGCATCTAGCCCCGGCACGACGCGGACCTCCTCACCGACCTGGACCATCACCATGACTATTGACTATAAGGTTGATGCCGACGGCATCGCCACCATCACCTGGGCCATGCAGGACGTGCCAATGAACGTCCTCAACGAACAATCGATTCCCGCGTTCGCCGACGCCGTGCAACGCGCCCGAGCGGACGCCGCCGTCAAGGGCGTGATCGTCACCTCGGCAAAAGCTGACTTCATTGCCGGCGCCGACCTGAACATGGTGCTGGCGCTCAAGGATGCCGCCGCAATGCTGGATTTTGTATCCACGCTGCACAGTCTGCTGCGCGGCATCGAAACGGGCGGCAAGCCGTATGTGGCTGCCCTGAACGGCACCACGCTGGGCGGCGGCTACGAGGTCGCGCTGGCCTGCCATCGGCGCATCTGCGCCGACAATCCCAAGGCGCTCATCGGACTGCCCGAAGTCACGCTCGGCCTGCTGCCTGGCGGGGGCGGCACGCAACGGCTGCCGCGCATGATCGGCGTGCGCAATGCGCTGCCTTTCCTGCTCGAGGGCAAAAAGCTCGCGCCGAGTAAGGCCCTGGAAGCCGGCCTGGTCGACGAGGTCGTGCCGGCCGACCAGTTGCTCGCGCGCGCCAGGCAATGGCTGCTGGCCGAGGGCGTCAAGCATGTCGTCAAGCCGTGGGATCAGAAAGGTTTCAAGCTGCCCGGCGGCGCGGTGCAAAGCCCCGCCGGCTACGAAACCTTCACGGCCGGCAACGCCATGCTGCGCGCCAAAACATTTGGCAACTATCCCGCACCTGAGGCGATCTTGAGCTGCGTCTACAACGGCTGCCAACTCGACATCGATTCCGGCTGCAAGGTCGAGATGCGCGAGTTCGCGAAGCTGGCGACGGGGCCTGAATCGAAGAACATGATCCGTTCGCTGTTCTTCGGCATCGGCGACGCGAACAAGCTCGCCTCGCGCCCCAAGGATGTGCCCAAGGCCAGCTACCGCAAGGTCGGCGTCCTGGGCGCGGGCATGATGGGCGCGGGCATTGCCTATGCGTGCGCCGAAGTCGGCATGCAGGTGGTGCTGCTCGACTCCAGCCTCGAGGCCGCAAACAAAGGTAAAGGCTACAGTGAAGCTCTGTGGGGCAAGCGCGTGGCCGCCAACCGCATGGGCGAGGCCGAGCGCGACGCCAAGCTCGCGCTGATCCAGCCCATGACCGATTTTGCGGCGCTTGACGGTTGCGACATCGTGATCGAAGCCGTGTTCGAAGACCGCGCCATCAAGGCAGATGTCACGCGCAAAGCCGAAGCCCAGCTTGCGCCCAGCGCCGTCTTTGCATCCAATACCAGCACCTTGCCCATCACCGGCCTGGCCGAAGCCTCGGCATACCCGGCGAACTTCATCGGCCTGCACTTCTTTTCGCCCGTGGACAAAATGCCGCTGGTCGAGATCATCCGCGGCAAGGCGACGAGCGACGAGTGCCTCGCGCGTGCCATGGACTTCGTCAAGGCCATCCGCAAGACCCCCATCGTCGTCAACGACAGCCGCGGTTTTTACACCAGCCGCGTGTTTTCGACCTACGTCGGCGAAGGCTTGGCGCTGCTTGCCGAAGGTGTGGCGCCGGCGCTGATCGAAAACGCCGGCCGCATGTGCGGCATGCCCGTTGGGCCGCTCGCGCTGGCCGACGAGGTATCGCTCGAACTCATGGCGCGCATCCGTAAACAGACCGCCGCCGATCTCGGCGCAGCCTACCAGCGCAGCGCCATCGACGATGTCTGCGACCGCATGGTGGACAAGCTCGGGCGCCTGGGCAAGAAAATCGGCAAGGGCTTTTACGACTATCCGCAAGGCGCGCCCAAACACCTCTGGAGCGGCCTCGCGCAGGAGATTGCGCAGGCGGCAACGCAGCCCAGCGTGGAAGACGTCAAGCAACGCCTGATGTTCATCCAGTCCGTCGAGACCGCGCGCTGCCTCGAAGAAAAGGTGCTGCTCGCGCCCGTCGATGCCGACGTGGGCGCCATTTTGGGCTGGGGTTTCCCGCCCTGCCTCGGTGGCCCGATCGGCCAGATCCACACCGTGGGCGTGGCCGAGTTCGTGCAGACCTGCGATGCCCTGGCGCAGCGCGTCGGCCCGCGCTTTGCCCCACCGCAGCTGCTGCGCGACATGGCCCAGCGCGGCGCCGCCTTCTACCCCCGTTGAGCGAGGGATAGCCCCCATGCCCGCCATCCAAAGCCAAATCGATCCGCAATCTGAGAGTTTCCAGCGCGAGCGCGAGCAGATGCTCGCGCTGATCCACCACTTTCGTGACTGCGAAGACCGCGTGCGCAACACCTCCAACAGCCAGGAATCCAAGTTCCGCGCGCGCAAGCAACTGCTGCCGCGTGAGCGCATCGCGCTGCTGCTCGACCGCGGCTCCGAATGGCTGGAGTTTTCCACACTCGCGGGCCTGCGCATGCACGACGACGATGGTGACAAAAACGTGCTCGGCGGCGGCATCATCACCGGCGTCGGCAGGGTGTCGGGCGTGCGCTGCGTGGTGATCGCGTCCGACAGTGCGATCAAGGGCGGCACCATCACGCCCATGGGCATGCGCAAGAGCCTGCGTGCCGAAGCCATCGCGATGGAAAACAAGCTGCCCGTGATCCGCCTCGTCGAGTCGGGCGGCGCCAATCTCATGCACGTGGGCGAGGTCTTCATTGAAGGCGGGCGTGGCTTTGCCAACCAGGCGCGGCTCTCGGCCGCTGGCATTCCGCAGATCTGCGTGATGCACGGGCATTCGACGGCCGGCGGTGCCTACCTGCCCGGCATGTCCGACTACGTGATCATGGTGCGCGGACGTGCCAAGGCGTTTCTCGCAGGCCCGCCGCTGCTCAAGGCCGCGACGGGCGAAATCGCCACCGACGAGGAACTGGGCGGTGCCGAAATGCACTGCACCACCTCGGGCGTGGCCGAATACCTGGCCGAAGACGACGCCGACGGCATCCGCATTGCGCGCGACATCGTGGCGCGTCTGCCCTGGAACGACAATCTGCCGCTGCGCCCCTCCAAGACCTGGAAGGAGCCGCGCTATGCCATCGACGAGATCGTGGGCACCGTGCCCGTCGATTTTCGCCACCCCTACGAAGTGCGCGAGGTGCTCGCGCGCATCATCGACGACTCCGACTTCCTCGAATTCAAGGCCCTGTACGGCAGCGCCACGGTGTGCGGCATGGGCGCCATCGAAGGGCAGCCCTGCGGCTTTCTGGGCAACAACGGCCCGATCGATCCGCAGGGCGCGACCAAGGCCGCGCAATTCATCCAGCTGTGCAGCCAGTCGGGCACGCCGCTCATCTTTTTGCAGAACACCACGGGCTTTCTCGTGGGCAAGGACGTGGAGCAGGTCGGCATTATCAAGCACGGCGCGAAGATGATCCAGGCCGTCACCAACGCCACCGTGCCGCGCATCACGCTGATGATCGGCGCCTCTTTCGGCGCCGGCAACTATGGCATGTGCGGCCGCGCCTACGACCCCCGTTTTGTCTTTGCCTGGCCCAACTCGCGCGTGGCCGTGATGGGTGGCGAGCAAGCTGCGACGGTTATGCGCATCGTCACCGAAGAAAAATTTGCCCGCACGGGCAAGACGCCGCCGACCGACGCCATGCAATCCATGCGCGAGGAAATCCTGCAGCGCTTCGACATGGAATCGCACGCGTTCTTCGCCACGGCGCGCCTCTGGGACGACGGCATCATCGACCCGCGCGACACCCGCCGCGTGCTCGCCACCGCCCTGGCCGTGTGCCGCGACGCCGCAGCCCGTGAACTGAATCCCAACACCTTCGGTGTCGGCCGGATGTGAGAAAGCCCATGCGTTTTACCAAGATCCTGATCGCCAACCGTGGCGAAATCGCCTGCCGCGTGATCCGCACGGCCAAAGCCCTGGGCTACCGCACCGTGGCCGTTCATAGCGAGGCCGACGCCCAGGCCCTGCACGTCGCCCTGGCCGATGAGGCCGTGTGCGTAGGCCCGCCGCCCGTGCGCGAGAGCTACCTGAACATGCAGGCACTGCTGCGCGCCGCGGCCAGCACGGGCGCTGACGCCGTGCATCCGGGCTACGGCTTTCTGTCCGAGAACGAAACTTTCGCGCAAGCCTGCCAGGACGCCGGGCTGGTCTTCATAGGGCCAGACCCCGAGGCCATCCTGAACATGGGCAACAAGGCCGGCGCCAAGCGCCTGATGCTGGCTGCGGGCGTGCCCTGCGTGCCCGGCTACCAGGGCGCCGACCAGTCCGACGCCACGCTGATCGCGCAAGCGCGCGAGATCGGCTTTCCCATCATGGTCAAGGCCGCAGCGGGCGGCGGCGGTCGCGGCATGCGCCTCGTCGCCAATCCCGAAGACCTGCCCAACGCGCTCGCGAGCGCGCGCTCCGAAGCGAAAAACGCCTTCGGCAGCGATGAACTGATCCTCGAGCGCGCCGTGATCGAGCCGCGCCACGTCGAAGTCCAGGTGTTCGGCGACCGGCACGGCAACATCATCCACCTCGGTGAACGCGACTGCTCGATCCAACGCCGCCACCAGAAAGTGTTCGAGGAAGCGCCCTCGCCCGCCGTCTCGCCCGAGCTGCGCGCGCGCATGGGCGCCGCTGCCGTGGCCGCGGCCCGCGCCGTGAACTACGTGGGCGCAGGCACGGTGGAGTTTCTGCTCGACCGCGATGGCAAGTTCTACTTCCTCGAAATGAACACGCGCCTGCAGGTCGAGCACCCCGTGACCGAGTGCGTCACGGGGCTGGACCTCGTCGCCTGGCAGCTCGCCGTGGCGCGCGGCGAGGCGCTGCCGCTGACGCAGGAGCAGGTGCAGCTGTCGGGCCACGCCATCGAAGTGCGCCTGTACGCCGAAGACCCGTACGCCGACTTTCTGCCGCAAAGCGGCGACGTGCTCGTGTGGCAGCCGCCCAGCGGGCCCGGCGTGCGCGTGGACCATGGCCTGATCGAAGGCCAGGCCGTAAGCCCGCACTACGACCCGATGATCGCCAAGATCATCACCTGCGGCGCAACGCGCGAAGAAGCGCGCCGGCGCCTGATCGGCGCGCTGCAAAACACGCAGCTGCTGGGGCTCGCGAACAACCGCTCCTTCCTCGAAGCCGTGGCCCAGCACCCGGTATTTGCCGCGGGCAACGCCACCACGGCCTTCATCGCGCAGAACTTCGACGCTGCGCAGTGGGTGCGCCCGCAGCCCGACTCGCTCGCGCTGGCACTCGCGGCTGTGCTCTGGTACGATGCCACCACGCCCGCGGGCGCGCGCCCCTGGCGCACCACGGGGCCGGCACGCTGGCCCATGACGCTGGGCGAAAACGAGCGCCGCCACCTCATCTTCGTGACCGCGCTGGACAAGCACGACTACCGCATCGAAGTGGGCGCGCAAGTGCACCAGATCCGCGTGCTCGCGCGCAGCGGTGCTCAGCTCAGCCTGCTCGCCGACGGCGTGCGCCAGCAGGCATTGGCCGCATTCCATGACCGCAGCCTGCACCTCGAATTCAAGAGCCTCAGCGCCTGCTTTGAAGACCTGACGTACGCGCCGCCCGCCGGTGCCGAAGGCAGCGCCGAGGCGCGCATCGTTGCGCCCATGAACGGCAAGGTGCTGGGCGTGTTCGTGCAGCCCGGCGATCGCGTCGAAAAGGGCCAGCGCGTGGCCGTGCTCGAAGCCATGAAGATGGAACACCAACTGCTCGCGCGCCGCGAGGGCGTGGTCGGTCAGGTGCTCGTGCGCGTAGGCGACCAGGTGCCGTCCAAGGCTGTGCTGGTGTCGCTGGTCGAAGAAGAAAGCGCGTAGCCGGCCGCCCGCCCCGCTCTCACAACCCTCACCACTGAAGCGAAGATTCAAGGAGACGCCCATGTCCACCACCGTCCAAGGAGCCAGTCCTTTTTACACGACCGAACATGCGGCCTTTCGCGACGCCATGCGCCGCTTCGTCGCGAAGGAAATCACGCCCTTCGTCGATGAATGGGACGACGCCGGCAGCTTTCCGCGCGAGCTCTACCGCAAAGCCGCCGAAGTCGGCCTGCTGGGCCTGGGCTTTCCCGAGGCCTATGGCGGCAACGACGGCGACCTGTTCATGACCATCATCGCCTCGCAGGAGCTCGCGCGCTGCGGCGCGGGCGGCGTGCTTGCGAGCCTGCTGTCACACACCATAGGCTGCCCGCCCATCGTGAATGTGGGCAGCGAGGCGCTCAAGCAGCGCGTGCTGCCGCCCGTGCTGCGCGGCGAAAAGATCAGCGCGCTGGGCATCACCGAGCCCTCGGGCGGCTCGGACGTGGCCCACCTCAAGACCACGGCGCGGCGCGCGGGCGAGCACTACATCGTCAACGGCTCCAAGACCTTCATCACCTCGGGCATACGCGCCGACTTTTACACCGTGGCCGTGCGCACCGGCGGCCCCGGGCCCGGCGGCGTGTCGCTGCTGCTGATCGAAAAAGGCACGCCCGGCTTCACGCAGACGCCGCTGCGCAAAATGGGCTGGCTGTGCTCCGACACCGCCACGCTGTATTTCGACAATTGCCGCGTGCCCGTGGAAAACCTCGTTGGCCCCGAGAACCAGGGCTTCAAGTCCATCATGAAGAACTTCAACCGCGAGCGCATCTTCCTCGCCGCGGGCGCCAATGGTTTTGCGCGCGTGTGCCTCGACGAGGCGCTGGCCTGGGCCAAACAGCGCGAGATGTTCGGCGGCAAGCTCATCGACATGCAGGTCACGCGCCACAAGCTCGCCGACATGGCCATGCGCATCGAAGCCACGCAGGCCATGCTCGAGCTGCTGGCCTGGCGCGTCGAGCAGGGCGAGCAGCCCGTGGGCGAAATTTGTCTGCTCAAGAACCAGGCCACGCAGACCATGGCTTTTTGCGCCAGCGAGGCCGTGCAGATCCACGGCGGCGCCGGCTTCATCCGCGGTGTCACCGTCGAGCGCATCTACCGCGAGGTTAAGGTCAACGCGATCGGCGGCGGCGCCGAGGAAGTCATGCGCGACCTGGCCTCGCGCCAGCTCGGTTTTTATGCATGAAATATGCCTCTAGTGCGCGTCTATCTTTCGTAGGCAGCTACATTTAACGTAGCAACCCATCGACCCACAATGCACTCCGTCCTTCCCACTGCAACCCCGGCCAGCACACCGGCGCAAGACTTGCACCGTGCCATGCACGAGGCATTGCAGACTGCGCCAGCCCTCGATGGCAGCGCCGGCTTTCCGCGTGCCTGGTGGGCCCACCTGGGCCGCTGCGGCATGCTGGGGCTGGGGTTTTCGGTGGACGGGCGCCCGCGCGCAGCCGACGCCGTGCAGGTCAGCGCGCTCGCGGGGCAAATCACGCACGCCACGGGCAGCCTGGGGCTGGGCATGGCCTGGATGATGCAGCAGATGCTCGGGCGCTACGTGCTCGGCCCGCTCGTGCAGCAGGGCGCATCGGGCGTATCGGGTGCACTCCTCACACAGCTGCTGGCGTCAATGGCTGCGGGCGAATGCCTGCTCGCGCTGGCCATTTCCGAGCCCGGTGTGGGCGCGCAGCCCAAGCACCTGCGCACGCGCGCCGTGCAGCCATCGGGCCCGGCGGGTGACGGCGGCTGGGTGCTCGACGGGCACAAAGCCTTCATCAGCAACGGCCCCGCAGCCGACGCCATCATCGTGCTCGCCGTGAGCGCCGAGCACGAGGGGCGCAAGCGCTTCGACGCCTTCTTGCTCGACGCCCAAACGCCCGGCCTCTCGCGCCAGGCGAATGCGCGCGTGCAAGGTCTGGCGCCGCTGGGGCATTGCGACCTGCTGCTGCAAGCCTGCCGCGTGCCCGCAAGCCGGCGCATAGGCCCGCCCGGACAAGCCTTTGAAACCATCGCGCGGCCCGTGCGCGCGGTCGAAGACGCGCTGCTGCTCGGCCCGCTGCTAGGCGCCATGCAGTGCGAGCTCGAAGCGCTGGCGCGTGCGCTCGGCATGGCTGCCGCAACGTCGGGCGATACCAGCGTCTCCAATACAGCCGCCACCGACGCCGTGCGCGAACTCGGTGCGCTGCAGCTCGAATGGCAGGCGCTGCATGCCGTGCGCGACGCCGTCGCCCGCCAGCTCGAAACGCAGGGCTACGAGGAAGCGCTGGCCTACTCCACCGTAGGCGCGCGCCGCCTGCTCGAACGCTGGCAGACCGCGTATGAAAGGGCCTGCGAAGCGGCGTCGCAAGCCGTGTCTCTCGCACCGCTCTTTGCCGAAAACAGCGCGCAAGCCGGCGCAGCGCCGCTTTCTCTCGCCCGTGATCTGCGTCTGGTGCTGGGCATCGCGCGCGGCGTCGCGCAATCTCGTCAACGCCAAACGGGGCAGCAGTTGCTCCACTCCATCTCCTCATGAAAACAGAGCATTCCGACCATTTCGCATCCATAGACCGCGTCGCCCAGAGCTTCGCTGCCGTCGACTACATCGCGAGCCCCGCGATCGCCACCTCGGTCTATCTGGGCTTTCAGCTCGAAAAGCCGATCCTGATCGAAGGCCCGGCCGGCGTGGGCAAGACCGAGCTCGCCAAGAGCATGGCCGAAGTCCTCGACGTGCCGCTGATCCGCATGCAGTGCTACGAAGGCCTGGACGAATCCAAGGCGCTGTACGAATGGAAATACGGCAAGCAGCTGCTCTACACCCAACTGCTCAAGGACAAGCTCGGCGAGATGATGCAGGGCGCCCAGGGCCTGGCCGAATCCATGGACAGGCTGCACGCGCACGACGACCTGTTTTTCAGCGAACACTTTCTCGAGCCGCGCCCGCTGTACCAAGCCCTGCACCAAGAAAAAGGCTGCGTGCTGCTGATCGACGAGATCGACAAGTCCGACCCCGAGTTCGAGGCCTTTTTGCTCGAAGTGCTGTCGGACTTCCAGGTGTCGGTGCCCGAGCTGGGCACCATCAAGGCCAAGGTCAAGCCCATCGTGTTCCTGACCAGCAACAACACGCGCGAGATGAGCGACGCGCTCAAGCGCCGCTGCCTGCACCTGCACATCAGCTTCCCCGAGCCCGCGCTCGAGCGCCGCATCCTCGAGCGGCGCGTGCCGGGCCTGTCCGAGACGCTCAACCGCGAACTGGTCGCATTCATCCAGGCGGTGCGCCAGCTCGACCTCAAAAAGCTCCCCTCGGTCAGCGAAACCATAGACTGGGCCAAGACGCTGCTGCTGCTCAACGCCGAGCACCTGAGCCTGGACTTGGTGCGCGACACGCTCAACGTGTTCCTCAAGTTCGAGCAGGACATCGCCACGGCGAACGAGCAAATGGGGAATCTGTTGCAACGAGCCCGCAAGGACGCAGAGGTGTCCCATGCAAGCCACACTTGAAGACTTTTTCAAGGCGCTGCGCGGCAGCGACCTCGAAGTGCACCTGAACGCGCAGGTCGATGCGGCGCGCGCCGTCGAGCTCGTCGGCTGGAGCGACCGCACCCTGCTGAAAAACGCGCTCGGCACCACGCTGGCCAAGACCACGGCAGACCGCGTGCTGTTCGACGAGGCCTTCGACCGCTTCTTTCGCTTCGATGCGTTCCAAAAACCGACGGGCAGCGCATCCGGCGCAGGCCAAGCCGTCCCGCAAGGCGCGGATCAAAGCAACCCTGACCAGCCCAAGGACGAGCCACCCCAAACGGGCGCGGGAGGCCCCGGCGGCTGCCAGGGCAGCGGCGGGCAGGCGCTGTCGCAGCTGCTGCTCTCGGGCGACTCGGCGGCACTCGCCAAGCGCATGCAGGAGGCCGCGCGCGAAGTCGGCCTGACCGACATCTGGTTCTTCACGCAAAAAGGCTACTACACGCAAAAAATCCAGCAGGCCATGGGGCTGGAGCTGCTCGACCGCGAAATCGCCGACGCCAAGCGCCAGACCTTGGCGCCAGAGCGCGCCAAGGAGCTCGAGCTCGCGCGCAAGCGCCTGTTCAACGAAGTGCGCAACTTCGTCGAGCGCAAGCTCGCGCTCTACGGCACCGCGCCCACGCGCCAGCTGCACGACGATTTCCTGCAGACGCAAAAGCTTTCGAACATCGAAAAGCGCGACTTCGAGCGCATGCACATCATCGTGCGCAAAATGGCCAAGCGCCTGGCCGAACGCCATGCGCGGCGCAAAAAGCAGCGCGTGCGCGGCCAGCTCGACTTTCGCAAGACCCTGCGCAAGAATGCGGCATACGACGGCGTGATGTTCGAAACCTTCTGGCGCTCCAAAGTCGTGGATAGGCCGCGGGTGGTGGCCATCTGTGACGTCAGCGGCTCGGTACGCCAGTACGCGCGCTTTCTGCTGCTGTTCCTGCACAGCCTGGGCGAGCAGGTGAGCGACCTGCGCAGCTTCGCCTTCACCAACCACCTGGTGGAGGTGAGCGAGACCTTCGAGTCGCTGCCGGTCGAACAGGCGGTTGACAAAGTGATGCAGGCGGTGGGCGGCAGCGGCACCGACTACGGGCAGACGCTGCTCGACATCGAGGCGCAGTTGCTGGGCGACATCGATCGCCGCACCACGGTGCTGATCCTCGGCGACGCGCGCAACAACCGCGGCCAAGCCCATGCCGAAGTCATGGAGCTGCTCTACCAGCGCGCGCGCCGGGTCATCTGGCTCAACCCCGAGCCGGTCTCGTTCTGGGGCCTGGGCGATTCGGAGATGAAACGCTACGCGCCCTATTGCCACATTGCGCGCGAATGCAACTCCATCGCACACCTTGAGCACACCCTCGACGCGCTGCTGCGCACCCACTCGGCCAGCGCCTGAGGCTCCCTAAGAGGACATCCACCGCATGATCCGCGCAGCATTGCAACTCCAACCCGCAAAGACGCCCGCCCCCGCGCACCCTGCCGCCACGCTGCTGCTTCTGCGTGACGGTGCTCATGGCGTCGAAGTGTTGATGACCCGGCGCTCCCCGAACGCGAGCTTTCTACCCGGCGCCTATGTTTTTCCGGGTGGGCGCATCGACCCGGCCGACCACCATGCACACTGCGCAGAGCGAGTGCCCGGCACGGCGAGGCGCCACCGCACCGCGGTGCAGGCGGCCCTGCGAGAAACCTTCGAGGAATTGGGCATCCTGCTGGCCGTGCAAGCCGACGGCACGCCCGTCACCACCGAGCATGTCCAAGACCTGGACCGCAATCAGGCGCTGTACCCGCAACTGCAATCCAGGGGCTGGTCGCTGGCGGTTGATCGTGTGCGCATGCTGGCATGCTGGACCACGGACCGCGGCGTTCCCAAGCGCTTCGACACGGCCTTCTTCGCCGCGCTGATGCCCGGCCAGCAGGAGCCGGCGGCCGACGAAATGGAACAGTTCGAGCCCGTCTGGGTCAGGCCCCATGACGCGCTTTCGCGGCACCAGGCTGGCCACTTTTTCATGATCTTTCCAACCATTCGAACCTTGCAGTGGTTGGCGGATTTCGAGCAGGCCGAGCAGGCACTCGCGGCTTGCGCCGAAGACGCTCCGCTGTGGACTTCCTGCCCACGGGGCGGGCTTGTTGGCGGTCAACCGCTGCGCTTCATGGAGCACGAAGCGCCATACGGCGAACTGGCGCTGGTATGCCCCGACGGGCAGCTCGAACACGCGCTCGACTGGCAGCACGAGCGGCCGGTCCCGCTGCTGCGGCACCTGCATCGCCTCACCGCCCCCAATGCCGGCGTCATGACGGGCCCTGGGACCAACAGCTACATTGTGGGCGGCGCTGACAGTAGCTACATCGTCATCGACCCGGGCGCCTTGCACAGCGATCACGTCGAACGCCTGCTCGCGCTCACCGCGGGCCAGATCAAGGCCATCGTCTGCACCCATTCACACCCCGACCACTCACCAGCTGCGCGGTCGCTGGCCGCAGCCTGCGCCCTCCTGACCGGCCGCACGCCACCGGTTCTGGGCCTGGCTTCGGCCGCCAGCGCGCGCGCAAATGCAACGTTCACACCCGACCGCGCCCTGCTCGACGGCGAGCGTTTGGTGTTGGATGACGGCGCGCATCCGATCACCCTGCGCGTGATACACACGCCGGGCCATGCCGCCAATCACCTCTGCCTGGTGCTCGAAGAGGACGGTCTGCTGTTCTCGGGCGACCACATCCTGAGCGGCAGCACCACCATCATCGACCCGCCCGATGGCGACATGAGCGCCTACCTCGATTCGCTGGATCTTCTGGCTGCGGCCTGCGAGCAGGAAAACATCGAATTCATCCTGCCGGCGCATGGCCATGTGATCGGCCATGCGGCACAGGCCATTGCGCAGTTGAAGGCGCACCGTCTGCGGCGCGAGGCCCGGGTGCTGGCCGCCATGCGATCCGCGCCGCTGGCCGGCTTGGACGCCTGGGTGGCCCTTGCCTACGACGACACACCCGAAGCGCTGTGGCCGCTGGCGAAGCGATCGCTTGCAGCGCATGTGCAACGCATCGAGCAACTGGCAATGCTTTGAATGCCCCTGCCCGACGAAGCCATCAACCCAGCGGAGTACCCCAATTGAATACTGATCCAGCCAAACTCAAGCGCATCGCCGACCACAAGCGGTGCTGGAACGAGAGTGCTTTCCTGCGCGCCCAGGGACTGACGGTGGAGGAAGTCGCCATTGGCGAGGTGATCGTGCGCTTGCCGCAGGCGCAGGACAGCCAGCGCGGCGGCGGCGGCTCGGCCCAGGTACTCAACGGCGGTGTTGTCGCCTACATGTTTGACGGCGCACTCGGATTTGCCATCATCTCCTCGCTGCTGGCAATGCCCGAGGCGCTGGAAATCGATCCGACCGAGCTGCGCCAGTTCACGATCAACCTGGACATCACCTACCTCGATGCCGCGTTTGGCGACCACTTCGAGGCGTACGGCAAGGTGGTGCGCGTGAGTCGCAGCACGGCCTTTGCCGAAGGCCGCTTTCTGGATGCCAATGGCAAGGTATGCGCCACGGCCAAAGGCATCTGGCGCGTGTTCTGGCCGCGCGCTGGCGCTTCCTCTCCATCCTGATTCACTCCCCAAAAACGAAAGGACACAAACATGAAACCCGGCATAAAACCAAAGACACTTCGCATCGGCAGCGCCTCCGGCTTCTGGGGCGACACCGAATTCGCCGCCGCCCAATTGGTGCAGCAAGGCAACATCGATGTCCTGGTGTTCGACTATCTGGCCGAGATCACCATGTCGCTGCTCAGCCGCGCCAAGGCCAAAGACCCGGCGCAGGGCTATGCACCGGATTTCGTGGCCACCCTCCAGCCCCTGATGAAGGAGCTGAAGTCGCGCGGCATCAAGGTCATTGCCAACGCGGGCGGCGTCAACCCGTCCGCCTGCCGCGCCGCGCTGGTTGCGGCGGCCCAGGCCGAGGGCGTCGACCTGGCGATCGCCGCCGTGCTGGGCGACGACCTGATGCCGCAGGTGGAGGCACTGCGGGCGGCCGGCACCCAGGAAATGTTCTCCGGTGCGCCGTTCCCGCAGAAGGTGATGAGCGCCAACGCCTATCTGGGCGCCTTCCCGATTGCGGCTGCGCTGCAAGCCGGTGCCGACATCGTCGTCACCGGACGCTGTGTCGACAGCGCGGTGACGCTGGCGCCGCTGATCCATGCTTTTGGCTGGACCGCCGACGAATACGACCGCCTGGCACTTGGCAGCCTGGCTGGACACCTGATCGAGTGCGGTACGCAGGCCACCGGCGGCAACTACACCGACTGGGACACGGTGCCGGGCTGGGACGACATGGGCTTTCCGATCGCCGAGTGCCGCGCCGACGGCAGCTTCGTCATCACCAAGCCCGAAGGCACGGGCGGGCTGGTCTGCCCCTCGACCGTGGGCGAGCAGATGCTCTACGAGATCGGCGACCCGCGCGCCTATATCCTGCCCGACGTGGTGTGCGACTTCACCGGCGTGACGCTCACGCAGATCGGCCCCGACCGCGTCGAAGTCAAGGGCGCGCGCGGCCGCGCACCGACAGACCAGGCCAAGGTCAGCGTCACCTACGCCGACGGCTTTCGCGCCATGAGCCTGTTCATGATCGGCGGCATCGACGCCGGCGCCAAGGCGCAGCGCGTCGGCGCGGCCATGTTGGCGCGCATGCGCCGCCACTATGCGCAGCGCGGCTGGCCCGACTTCACAGAAACCTGTGTCGAAGCCATCGGCGCCGAAGACACCTACGGCCCGCATGCACGGCCTGATGCGCGTGAAGTCATGCTCAAGGTCGGTGTGCGCCACCCACTCAAGGACGCGCTCGAACTGTTTTCGCGCGAAGTGGCGCCGCTGGCCCTGATGTCGGCCCCGGCCATCACCGGTTTCACGGGCGGCAGGCCCAAGGTGCAGCCGGTGGTGCGCCTGTTCTCCTGCCTCGTTCCCAAGAAACAGGTGGCCGCGAGCATCGACATGGGCGGCCAGACCGTCGCGCCGCCACCGTGGCACGGCCAGCCCTTCGATCCGGCGGCCCTGCCCCCGGTCGGCGGCCCCATGCCCCCCGCAGACGCCTTTGCGCGTGGTACCCGCACCGTGCCGCTGGTGCGGCTGGCGTGGGGACGCAGTGGCGACAAGGGCGATTCCGCCAACATCGGCATCCTGGCGCGCAGGCCCGACTACCTGCCCTTCATCCGCGCCGCACTGACGGAACAGGCGGTGGCGGCCTGGTTTGCCCACCTCGTCAAGGGCAGCGTGCAACGCTTTGACCTGCCCGGCACACACGCGCTGAACTTTCTGATGCACGAAGCCCTGGGCGGCGGCGGCATTGCTTCGGTCCGAATGGACTCGCAAGGCAAAGCGTTTGCGCAGATGCTGCTCGATTTTCCGGTACCCATCCCGGCCTGTATGGCACTTTGACAGCCCCACCACCCAACAGCACGGAGACCAATACCATGACCACCCCCTCTACCCCCACCGGCAACAACACCGCCGCCGCTCTGCGCGCGCGCATCCGCGACGTGCAGGAAGCCGCGCGCGGCGTCACCGCGCTGTACCCACGCAGCTACATCCTCCAGTGCATCAAGGAAGACCGCTTCCCTGATGAACTGTGGCAAAAGCTGGGCGAGTTCGGCCTGCTCGGCCTGTCGATCCCCGAAGAGTACGGCGGCTCCGGCGGCGGCGTGCTGGAGATCACCGCGCTCAACGAGGCGCTCGCGCTGGCTGGCGTGCCCACGCTGTTTCTGGTCGTCACCGGACTGGCCCGGGTGCCAATCGTGCGCCACGGCACGCCCGAGCAGATCCGCAAGTTCGTCACGCCGACCTGCACCGGCGAGACGAAGATGTGTTTTGCCATCACCGAACCGAACGCCGGCACCAACAGCTTTGCGATGAGCACACTGGCCACGCCTGACGGCGACGGCTGGGTGCTGAACGGCCAGAAGGTGTTCATCTCCGGGGCACGCGATGCCGACCACATGCTCGTGGTGGCCCGCACCACCAAGACCAGCGACGTGAAGCACCGCACCGACGGCATGTCGCTGTTCGTGCTGGACATGAAAACGCCCGGCATCCAGCTGACTCAACTCAACATTCAGGTCGAGACCGCCGAGCGCCAGTACATGGTGTTCTTCGACAACGTCAAGCTGCCCGCCGACGCGCTGATCGGCGAGGCCGGCAAGGGCGCCAAGCTGATGTTCGAGGGCCTGAACTCCGAGCGCCTCCTGGCCGCTGGCGCCGCCATCGGCCTGGGCGACTATGCGCTGGCCAAGGCGGTGGCCTATGCGAAGGATCGCAAGCCCTTCGGCAAGCCGATCGGCTCGTACCAGGCGCTGCAGCACCGCATGGCGCAGGCCAAGGCCCAGATCGAGGCGGCGCGCCTGATGACCTACAACGCCGCCGAACGCTTCGACGATGGCGAAGATGCCGGCGCACACGCCAACATGGCCAAGCTGCTGGGCTCGCAAGCTGCCGTGGCCGCAGTCGAGGCTGCGCTGCAAACCCACGGTGGTTACGGTTTTGACCGCGACTACGACATCGTGACGCTTTGGCCGATGGTGCGTCTGCTGGAGATCGCGCCAATCAACAACGAAATGCTGCTCAATTACATCGGCGAACACGTGCTGGGTTTGCCGAAGTCGTATTGAACCTGGAAACGGCAGTTGATCGGATGACAGCCATCCCCGGCATCAAGTACCCGGTCCGGTGCTCGCGGTACCGCGGCCGTCGGCTGCGGCTCTCAGAAAATCACCTGTTCGCACGCCGCTGCTTTTGGCAGATGTCGACACTTGCTTTCTGAACATGTGTGCCACTCACTCCCGACCCACTTCCGCAGCAGCCAAGCGGCCGCGAGGCCGACCACGCAAGTCGCCAGACCAGCGCGACGAAGGCAACCGCCGGAAAGACCTCATCCAGGCCGCGGCAAATTTGTTTCGGCGTCACGGCTTCCACGGTACGAGCACACGTCGCATCGCCTCTGCCGCCGGCATGCATTCCGGGTCGCTCTTTTGTCACTTCAAGAGCAAGGAAACACTGTTGTACGAGGTGATGCTGGAAGGCATGCGCAGCGCTCTGGCGCGCCAGACGATCGTCCTGCGTGGAAAACACGACGCTGGGACCACGCTGCGGCAGCTGATCCGTTTGCACTTCGAAGTGCTACTGGAATCGAGCAGCGACTTCATGTGGGCAGTGCTCTACGAGTTGCGCGCACTCAACACGCGGCAGCGTCGCCTCATCGAAGAGCTTCAAGGCAACTACGAAGCAGCATGGACATCCGTGCTCCATGAACTCGCATCAACCGGCTGTATGCGGGCCGAGGTACCCTTGGCGCGCCATTTGATCTTCGGCTCACTGAACTGGTCAGTACAGTGGTTCGACGCAAAGAATGGAGCTTCGCTGGATGACCTGACCGACGCGATGGTGACGCTGGTTATGCACAACACGTCGCGATAGCATATGACCACTGACGAACCTGACGACGTACGGTTGTCGCCGTCGTAAGGCTGCATTCCGTCCTTGACAGCAAAAACAACGAGGTCAGGGCCCGGTGACGACAGCCGCACCACTTGCCACCAGAGCCTCGATGTCGCTGGCCGAACAGCCGCCCTCGCGCAGCACGGCGGCGGTGTGCTCGCCCAGACGCGGTGCCGGCACCAGTTCGCTCACGTCGTGACCAACCCAGCGCGCGGGCACGCCGAAGGTGCGTAGGGGGCCTTCGCTCGGATGCTCTACATGGTGGAAGAAGCCGACGGCAGACAGGTGCGGGTCATCGAGCAGGGACTCAATGGTGTTCAGTGGCATGGCGGGCACGTCAATGCGTTCGAACAGCGCCAGCCAGTGCGCCGAGCTGCATCCGCGAAGCGTCTCGCCGAGAAAGCCATAAACCTCGTCGATGTGCCGGGTACGGCTCGCCAGATCGGCGAACCGTGGATCAGCCAGCAGGTCGTCGCGCTCGACGCTGCGCAGAAAACGCTGCCAGTGTCCGTCGTTGTAGACCAGCGCACAGATGTAGCCATCGCTGGTGGCGTACGGCCGCCGCCCCGGCGACAACAGCCTCACATAGCCGCAGCCGCCGCTGGGCGGCTCGAAGGTGTGCCCGTAAAGATGGTCGGAGAGCACGACGCTGGCCATGGTTTCGAACATCGGCACGTCGATGCGGCAGCCCCGCCCGGTTCGCTCACGCGCGTACAGCGCCATCGCAACGCTGTGCGCGGCGTGCAGCCCCACCATCCGGTCGGCGATGGTCAGCGGCACGTAGCGCGGTTCGGGCAGTCCGGCACGGCGTTGCAGATCGGCGATTCCGACCGCTCCCTGGATCAGGTCGTCGTAGGCCGGCCGGCCCGCGTAGGGGCCGTCCTCGCCATAGCCGTACATGCCGCACCAGACGATGCGCGGGTTCAGCGCCGAGACGCTCTCGAAGTCCAGTCCGAGCCGCTCGATCGATGCCGGTCGCAGGTTGTGGATGAACACATCGGCATCCGCAATCAAACGCCGCATGGCCGCCAGGCCGCCCGGCTGCTTGAGGTCGAGCACGACGCTGCGCTTGTTGCGGTTCAGGTGGAGGAACATCGGACCCATGCCAGCGTTGCGGCCGGGGCCGATGTGGCGCGTCGAATCGCCCTCGGGGGATTCGATCTTGATTACGTCCGCGCCATGGTCACCGAAAATCTGCGTCGCATACGGTCCCATCAGCACTGCGCTAAGGTCGATCACCCGTACGCCAGCCAGTGGTCCTGCGGGCGCAGCCTTGTCTTGTCCGTTCGTCATCAGCATCTCCTCCGATCGATTTGAGGCTTCCTCAGCGTCATGTTGTGAGGAAAACCCGGTTGACGGCTGTGCATCCTACCGCTATTCTCATATTTGAATGAATATTCCGATATCAGAACAAACAGGGGACATTGATCCAATGAGCATGTCAATAGCCTCCCAGCGGGAACGAACGGGCGTTGCGCACCGCGACCGCGTGGATCAGACGCCGATGTCGGTGACACGCGTTCTGCGACTGCTGCAGCTGGTGGCCGACCAGCCCGGTGGTCTGGCGCTTGCGCCCTTGTGCGTGTCGATGAATGCGCCGAAGACCAGCGTGCTCTCGCTGTTACGGGGCCTCACCGCCCATGGCTACCTGCAACGCAGCGACGCGGTGTATCGATTGGGCCCCGAATCGTTCTCTCTCGGGGCTTCGTTGGTGTCGGCACGCTCGCTCGACGTCGTGGTCATGCCGTTCCTGCACGAAGCGGCGGCGCGATCCGGCGAGACGGCCCTGATCGCCACGATCGACCGCACCGCTGGCCAACTCATCTACAACCCGATCGTCGAGAGCGCGAGAACGATTCGATACGCCGTGCCGGCCGGAACGACGCGACCGCTGTTTGCATCATCCGCCGGTCGCGTACTGCTCGCGTTCCAGGACGAGGCATGGCGCCGCGAATACCTGCAAAACGCCAACCTGCGTGCAATGACCGAGCACTCTGTCACCGACCGAAAGCAACTTGCGCGCATCATCGAACAGGTCCGGGTGGACGGCGTGGCCGTCACGATCGGCGAGGTAGCTCCCGACGTTGCGGGCTTTTCAGCCCCGATCTTCGAACCCGATGGGCGCGTGAACGCGGCGCTGATCGTCGCCGCGCCGCTTGAGCGCGGTCGCGCCGCGGCCGGTGACCTGCAGCGCCTGGTGGTGGAGTTGGCAGCCAATATCTCTCACGCGCTCGGATATCCGTGCGGGACAGGCATCGCGAAAGATGGCAGCTCGTCACGTCCGAAAACGAATCAAATCCGCCGCTTGCGGCATGACGAGGCGGTAAAGAACCGCGCAACGACTTGAAAAGGAGACTAACCCCATGAACAACGAACTTCTCTACGAGGTGAGCGACGGCATCGCCGTCATCACCATCAACCGCCCAGCGCGCCGCAATGCACTGAGCCGATCCGTGCGCGAAGGCTTTTTCGAGGTCTGGCGCCGCTTCGACGCCGACGCCGATGCCCAGGTGGCCATCCTCACCGGAGCCGGCGACAACTTCTGCGCCGGCATGGATCTGGTCGAAGCGGCCGATACCCAACTGCGCATTCCGCCGCCTGGCTTCATGGCCGTACTCGGCGACACCGTCGAAGTCACCAAGCCCGTCATCGCCGCGGTGCAGGGCTATGCCTATGCTGGCGGCTGGCTGCTGGCGCAGATGTGCGACCTGTGCGTAGCCGACGAGACCGCCAGGTTCGCCATCACCGAAGCCAAGGTCGGGCGCGGAATGCCGTGGGCTGCGCCGGTCATCCACATGCTTCCGCAGCGCATCCTGATGGAAGTCGCGATGACCGGCGACCCGCTGACGGCGCAGCGCGCCTATGAACTCGGTTACATCAACCGCCTGATGCCCAAGGGACAGGCGCTGCAAGGGGCCAAAGAGCTGGCCACCAGACTCATGGCCAACGCGCCGCTGACGGTGCGCGCGGCCAAGGAAATGGTCCGCATGTCCACCGAAATGGGGCGGACCGCCGCGCTACGGGCCTCCAATCGCGCGTTCGACGCCGTCTATCTCAGCGAAGACGCGCTTGAAGGTCCGCGTTCGTTCCGCGAAAAGCGCAAGCCCCAGTGGAAGGGCCGTTGAAATGAGCGCCCTCACGGCTACACGCATTCCATCGTCGGCCGCAGGCTTCACCCCCCGCATCACGCAGGAACTGGCCGCGCGCAGCGCCGCCCTGTGTTATGCCGATCTGCCCGAGGATGTGCGTCTGCGGGTCCGTCAGTGTCTGCTCGACTGGATCGGGGTGACGCTGGCTGGCGCGTGCGAGCCGCTGGTGCACATGCTTGCCGAAGAGGCGCGCGAGCAAGGCGGCCACGCCCAGGCCACGGTAGTTGGGCATGCCATGGCGACCTCGACCCGGCAGGCGGCGTTGATCAACGGCGCTGCCTCGCACGCGCTCGATTACGACGACGTCAACATGGCCTGCACCGGCCATCCCTCGGTAGTCCTGATCCCGGCCTTGCTGGCCTTGGCCGAGTCGCGCGGCGTGAGCGGACGCGACTTCATAACCGCCTTCGCCGCAGGCTACGAAACGATGTGTCTGTTGGGGCTGGCTACCGGCGAGGCACAGTACGCCAAGGGTTTCCACACCACGGCCACGCTCGGTACGATCGGCGCCGCCGCAGCCTGCGCGCGCTTGCTGCAACTCGACGCCGACGACACCGCCACCGCGTTCGGCATCGCCAGCACGATGGCCGCCGGGCTGAAATCCATGTTTGGCACCATGTGCAAGCCCTTGCACGCCGGACGCGCCAGCGCAGACGGTCTGCAAGCGGCTCAGTTGGCCGCGCGTGGTTTCACCAGCTGTGCCGATGCGATTGAATGTCCGCAAGGCTTCATGGCAACGCACGGCGGCAACGCAGCACTGGAAACGGCCGCGCCCGACGGCGGTTGGCACCTGCGCCACAACCTGTTCAAGTTCCACGCTGCATGCTACGGCACCCATGCCGCCATCGAAGCTGCACGCCGCTTGCGCCTGCAACACGCACTGCGGCCTGACGACGTGCGTCGTGTAACGGTGCGCGTCGGTGCCGCCAGTGAAGGCGTGTGCAACATCGCAGAGCCGCGCACCGGGCTCGAGGCCAAGTTCAGCCTGCGTCACACGGTGGCGATGGCGCTGGCCGGGGTCGACACCGCTGGCCTGGACAGCTTCAGTGACGACGCAGTGCGTGCGCCCGATGTGGTTGCACTGCGCGAGCGCGTGACAGTCGAACTCGCGCCACAATGCCCGGGGCTGACGCGCGGCGAGGTGGTGATCGAGACCCATACCGGCGCCATGCTGCGCCAGCGCCACGATAGCGGACGCCCGGCCAAGGACCTGCACGAACAGCAGCAACGGCTGGAGGACAAGTTCCGTCGTCTGGTCGAGCCGGTGCTCGACGCATCCGAGGGCGACGCGTTGATCGACCTGGTGGCCCGGCTCGACACCCTGACCGATCTCTCGCCGCTTGCAGGCATGCTGGCCCGCCGGGCGTGCGCCCGCCTGCTCTGAAGATACCGCCCGCCAGCGCCCGCATGTCCACAATGGCTTTCAGAAGATAGCTCGGCCAGACCTGTCCGACGAGCCGGTGCTTTTCCCGTGTCGATCATCGACCCGTCATTGGTTATTATTGATCCGGCCCTTTGATGTATCAACTTCCGTTCAGGCTGAGCTGGTCGAAGCCCTTCGACAAGCTCAGGGCGAGCGGTTCAAGCTTCACCGGGCCGGACCAATAGTCTGGGCCAGCCACAGCCTACAGGTCAGCCTGTCCGGTCAGCAGTTGGCGCGCGATGGTGCGGCGTTGGATCTCGCCGGTGCCGTCGGGGATGCGCATCACGCGCGCGAAGCGGTAGCCTTCTTCCAGCCGCAGTTCGTTGGTCAGGCCCATGCCGCCGTGGATCTGGATGCTGCGGTCCATGACGCGCCCGAGCATCTCGGTCGAGAACGCCTTGACCATGCTGACCTGCGCGGTCGAGGCCTGGCCGCTCTCGAGGCGCCAGGCGCAGTTCTGGATCATGGCCTTGGCAGCGTAGATGTCCATGGCGCTGTCGGCCAGCATGAACTGGATCGCCTGGTGCTCGGCGATCGGTACGCCGAAGGTCTTGCGCACCTTGGCGTATTCAAGTGCCTGGTCCAGCGCCCATCGCGCCAGCCCCAGGCACGAGGCGGCCATGCCCATGCGCCCGGCATTGACGCCGTCCATCGCCACCGCCAGACCGCGCCCGACTTCGCCGAGCCGGTGCTCGTCGCGCACGCGCACGCCGTCAAGCACGATGACACCGGTATCACCGCCCAGGTGGCCCATGGTGTTGATGACGCGTGGCACGGAAAAGCCGGGCGCGCGCGTGTCAACGAAAAAGCCGGTGACGCCGCCCTTGTGGCGCGCCGCAGCCTCGGGGTCGGTCAGCGCGAACACCATCGCGTAATCGGCGTAAGGCGAGTTGGTGATCCACTGCTTGGTGCCGGTGAGCACCCACTCGTCGCCATCACGCACGGCGCGGGTCTTCATGCCGAATGCGTCCGAACCGGCGTCGGGCTCGCTCAGGCCGAAGCACAGGGTCTTGTCGCCGCTGGCGATGCCGTCGCGGTAGCGGGCAAGCACCTCGGGGTTCAGGTGCCGCAGCACCGGCGAGAGGCCATTGGTAAAGGGCGATGGCAGCACGACCGTCTGGACCAGCGGCTGAGCGGGGCCGACGCGGTGGTTGAGGGCCTCCTGCACATGGACCATGGCCTGCGCGCCCAGCCCACCGCCGCCCAGATTCTCGTCGCCGAACAGGGTGTAAAAGCCGAGTTCGGCCGAACGCTTGCGCACCTGCTGGCGCAGCGCCAGCACCTCCGGGACGTAGCGGCCGCTGGCGTCGAATAGGGTGCGTTCGCTGCCCAGCAGGTCGTGATGGCGTTCCTGCAGCGGCAGCACTTCACGCTCGACGAAACGCAACACGGCCTCGGCAATCGCCACGGTATCGGGATCGATGGTGAAGTCCATGCGGGCTACCTCGACACTACAACAACCGGAACTTCGGCAGCGTAACCTCGTCCGTCACATCGTCATAGTGAACCGTCACGCGCTGGCCGATGCGCACCGCCTCCACATCGTCAGTGACGATATTGGTCATTATGCGCGCGCCTTCGTCGAGGTCGATCACAGCCACCACATAGGGCGCGTCGGCCTTGAAGGCCGGGCCGGCCGGCCGGCGCGCGATGGTGTAGCTGTAAATGGTGCCCGTGCCGCGCGCATCGACCCAATCGACGGCGTCCGAGTGGCAGTGCGGGCACAAGGCGCGCGGATAGAAATGGTGCTTGCCGCAGTCATGGCAGCGCTTGAGGGTAAGACGGTGTTGTTTCAGGGCGTCCCAATAGGGGCGGCTCTCGCCATCGATGACGGGCAGGGGTTTTTCGTACATGGTGTTCACTGTGTAGAGAGGATGCAAGTGGCGCCGCTGGAGAGCGTGCCGCCGGTGCCGTGGACCAGCGCGGTCACGGCGTCCTGAATCTGGCGCGGGCCGCATTCGCCACGCAGCTGGCGCACCGCTTCGATCAGCAGGAAGATGCCATACATGCCGGGGTGCGCGTAGGACAGTCCGCCGCCGTTGGTGTTGAGAGGAAACGCCCCGCCCGGCGCGGTGCGCTGGTTGGACACAAAGGCGCCCCCCTCGCCACGCTGGCAAAAGCCCAGGGCTTCGAGCGTCAGCAGCACGGTGATGGTGAACGAGTCGTAGACCTCGACCACGTCGATGGCATCGTGCCCGATGCCGGCCATGGCGAAGGCGTCGCGGCCGGCCACCTCGGCGGCCGTCAGGCGCGCCAGATCCGGCATGGCCGCAATGGTCCAGTGTGTGTGCGATTCGCCGTAGCCGCGCACGTACACCGGTTTGCGCCCGAGCGCCTTGGCGTGCTCTGCCGTGGTCATGACGACCGCGCCACCGCCATCGGTCACCAGGCAGGCGTCGAGCAGGTGCAGTGGGTCGGAGATCATCGGGCTTTTCAGCACGTCGTCGATCGACATCGGATCGCGCATCGTCGCGGCCGGGTTGAGCTGGGCCCATTTGCGCGTGGCCACGGCAATCTCGGCCAGTTGCCCGGACGTGGTGCCGTACTCGTGCATGTGGCGCATCGCCGCCATCGCGTAGCCGCCCACGGGTGTCGGCATGCCCCAGGGCGTTTCGTACTGCATGGTCAGCACCGAAGGCCGACCGGCCAGGTTGCGACTCATCTCGCTGCGCTGCAGGCTGCCGTAGGTGATCAGCGCCACCTCACAGCGGCCGGCCTCAATGGCGGTGGCGGCGTGCGCCACATGGGCCTCGAAAGCCGACCCGCCGATGTTGGTGCCATCGATGAAGCGCGGGGTGATTCCCAAGTACTCTGACAGCGTCACGGTAGGCAACTGGCCCGGACCGGGAACGCCCCACAGGCCGGCGGTCAACAAACCATCGACCTCGCGCATGGGAATGCCGGCATCCTTGAGCGCATCGCGCGCGACCAGCGCCTGAACCTGCAAGACCGACATCGGCGTGAGGGCCTTGCCGTCCTTCAGCGGCAAGTCGGCGACGCCGACGATCACTGCTTCTCGTTTTTTCATTGTGCTATTACTCCTTGGCTAGACTGTGGATTGCCTTGCATGTGTAGTGAGCTGACTTGGTCAGGTCAGCGACTTTTGGTTGGCCTGAGGCAAAAAGGTAATGGTTTCGGTGAAGTCAACGATGGTCTCGCCACGCTGATTGATCACCAGGTGCTGCAACTCCATCAGGGTATAGCCGCGCGAGGTCTTGGGGAGCAGTCGGGCCTCCCCTTCGACATGAATGGTGTCGCCTGGGAACAGCGCACCGCGCAGACGCGCCTGCACACCGGTCATGCCACCGAAAGGGCCCACCTCGCGACCTTCCAGCACCTGCTTGATGATGCCTGGCACATAGGTAGCCAGCAGCCCCATGCCGAGCGAGATGACCATGGGGCCAGGCGCGAAACGGCTGCGATGTGATCCGGTCATGTTCTCCCGGATGTATTCCATGTCGATAAAAAACGGTTCATGCAATCCCACCACATTGACGAAGGTGACGATGTCCGATTCGGTGATGGTTCGGCAGTGGGTCTTGAACCGAAGTTCTCCGGCGCGCTCAGTGTTCATGCAATGATCCTGGAAACGGCAGTTGAATGCGCTTGGCCAGTGCCGCAGCGTTCTTTGCTGGCCCCGAATCCGACGCTATCACCGGGGCCAGACGCAGCGGATTGATCACACCAGGCTGACATGACCGTCAAGCCCCGCCGTGCGCGGCCTTGACGGCCGCGCGGTCGATGTTATCGGCACTTGCCTTGGGCAGTTCCGATACAAACACCACATGCTTGGGTTTTTTGTAGCGCGCGATGCGACCGCCCACAAACTCGATCAATTCTTCAGAACTCAAAGTGTGCCCCGCTTTCAGCACACAGACGGCCTTGACCGCCTCGCCCCACTGAACGTCTGGCACACCGAACACCACCGCCTGCGCCAGCGCCGGGTGTTCAAGAATGGCCCGCTCGACTTCAGCTGGATAGACGTTCTCGCCGCCCGGCTTGATCAACTCCTTGGCCGGTGAGCGCCCGCTGTACCAGAGGTAGCCATCGGCATCGATGCGCCCCATGTCGCCGGTATGGTGCCAGCCGTTGCGCAGCGTGAAGGCGTTGTCTTCGTTGCGGCCCCAGTAGCCCAGAAACACCATCGGTCCACGCACCACGATCTCGCCGGTGGCGCCGACTCCCAGCGGGCGGTCCAGATCATCCAGCACCGCGACCGTGTTCAACAGGGTGGGGCGACCGGCACTGCCGGGGCGCTCATCAAAGGGCGCCTGGGTGACCGAGCCCGAGGTCTCGGTCTGGCCGTAGGCACTCCAGAAAGTCGCGCGGGGACAGCTCGTGCGCAGGCGCGCGATGGTTTCGGGCGCATCGATTCCCGACACCACGCGCAGGTTTGCGAGTTGCGAGCCCTGGGCCGCGGCAGCGTCCAGCAGTGCGCCGAGCATGGGCGGAAAGGTTCCGATCAGGCTGCCACCGTCCTCGTCGATATGTTTGACCAGGCTGGGCGGATCAAAACGTGTCAGCAGCAGCGTCGCCCCGCCCGCCTGCTGCGTGGCCAGCATGAAGCCGATGGCGGCGACGTGAAACAGCGGCAAGACCCCCAAATTGATATCCTGCGGCATCAGGTGCCAGGCCAGTTGCGTCTGCATGCCAGCAGCGAGCAGGCCGCCATGCGAGAGCAGTGCGCCGCGCGGCCTCCCACCCACGGCAGCGGTGTGGATGATGACGAACCCGTTGTCGTCGGCCACGTCTGGCGGGTCCGCCGCTGGCGCATGGGGCTCCAGATACAGCGTGCTGATGGATTGCCACGGGGCCAGCGCGGCGCCCAGCGTGTAGCGCAGCGTGTCGTCCAGGCCCTGTTGCGGCAGCAGTGCCTTGAATTCGTCGGCCACGATCAGTACACGGGGTGACACATCCTCGATGACATAGGCCACTTCTTCAGCGGACAGCCGCCAGTTGATCGGCACCACCATCGCGCCCAGATGCGCGCTGGCACCGAACAAATCGACGTATTCCAGGCAGTTGGGGGCCAGTATCGCCAGCCGGTCACCCGCGCGCACGCCAGCCGCGGTCAAACCGGCCGCCAGCCGCGCCGTGCGCTCGGCGTACTGGGCGTGCGTTACCCGCTGATCGCCAAACAAAAAAGCTGTTTTCGATGCGTGCAAGCGCGCGTTGCGCGCGATGAGATCGTGCAGCGTAAAAGATCGCAAACTCATGACATGCTCCTGGTTCAGTTTCCACCCACCGGGGCGGGCGTCGGCGGCATCACTTCGTGCAGAAAATCCACCACACTGGCGGCGAAGGCGTCATTGGCATCTCCGGCGATCATGTGGCCAGCACCCTTCAGGTCGACAAAGCGCGCCCGCGGCAGGGTTTGCACCAGCGCACGCGCATCTTCTTCGGATATGACGTCGCTGCGCTGACCGCGCAGCAGCAGCGTGGGCGCCTGCAGTCCGCGCAAGGCCCGCTCATAGCCGTCCGGGTCGCGGCGGTGATTGTGGTTGGCTTCGCTCATCAGGCGCGGGTCCCAATGCCACACCCAGCGGCCTAGCGCATTGAGGCGCAGGTTTTTCTTCAGTCCCTCGATGGGGCCTTCCATGGGGCGGCCACGGTAGGCTGCAATATGCAGCGCGGCCTCTTCGAGTGTTGCAAATCCATCGGGCTGCGCCCGCATGAAGTGCACGATGCGATCGACACCGGCTTCTTCCATGCGCGGTGCAATGTCCACCAGCACTAACGCGTTGATCGGTGGTGCGTCGGCGCGACCGACCGCAGCCATGCTGATGAGGCCGCCGAGGGATGCCCCCACCACAGCCAGCGGTGTCCCCAGTTCGCGCCAGATGCGGCACATGCACTCGGCCAGGACCTCAATCCGGTAATCTCCATCGGTCGCCCAGGCACTGTCACCATGCCCCGGCAAATCCAGGGCGACCGTACGCCAGCCAGCATCGCCAAGGGTCTGCGCGGCGCGGCCCCAGGCATGGCGCGTTTGCCCCCCGCCGTGCAGCAGCAACACCGTCGGCGCACCCACCGGCCCATACACGTCGGCGACAAGAACGCCACCGTCCAAGCCGGAGAACTCTCGTCGCTCGAAAATATTCATGCAAGAACCTTCCATGGCCGAACTCTGCCAACCTGCAGCGAAGTCTTCCATGGATGAAATCTCATCCGGGAAGGCCTAAAAAATCTTGGTTTCACCCTTTCAACTTCAATAAACATACTGGGAACCGCCGGACCTGACAATGGTCGATTCCACGTAAGTCGACCCATGGTGTTGCTCCGGTGCGAAGCGCAGAATGAAACCGCCCAAATCCATGGCCTTCGTGCTCTCGACGGCGCTGATGAACTTTTCGCGATTCAAGTCAGGACCCGCAAGCCGCAGTGCCTGGACCAAGGCTTTTGCCGAAACGAAACCGGTCATGGATGCATAGCCAACGTGCTTGTCCCTGTCGGCAGATTTCATCAATTGGCGATATTCGCGCGACACCGCGAGTTTGACGGAGAACGGCGACGGCATCGTCTGGGTGACAATCATGCCGTCTACATCCTTGCCTAACTGCTTGACCAGCAGATTTGTATCAGCTACCGACCACGTTAGCAGTTGCGCCGACACGCCAGTCTTCTTGAACTCACTAACGAATTCGATCGTTGCCTTGCCAGCCGTCGCGACGATGACCGCCTGTGGATGAACTCGGGCGATAACCTGTGCCGCAGCAGCGGCGTCCCGGGCGTCTGTTTCGATTGGTGCGACCGCGACCGGCACCAATCGTCGGTCTTTCATTGTCGCCTGGACCCCGCTAAGGCCCTCCTTTCCAAACGGATTGTTCTGATAGACCACCGCAATGGAAGTAATCCCGATTGTCGTCAGATGTTGGACCATCTTTTCGATTTCATTGCTGTACGACGCCATCACGGTAAACAGGTATCGGTTGGGGGTACTACGCAGGCTATCCGCCCCTGTGAACGGTGCAAACAAAGGCACACGCTTGCCCGCCAGCAAGGGCAACACGGCAATGACGTTGCCGGTTCCCAAATTTCCGGCGAGTGCGAACACGCCATCTTCGGTAATCATTTTCTCGGTGTTGGACAGTGACCGCTGGGGCACATACCCATCATCCATCAGCACGACCTTCAACTGGCGACCAAAAACACCTCCCCTGCGGTTCACCTCATCAATGTATGTCTTGAACCCTTCGCTAAAGTCGGTGCCAATCGATGCAAGGGGCCCGGTCAACGATACGCTCTGGCCAATCAGGATGGTTTTCGCCGTCACACCAGTTTCTGCCCACGCAAGCCCACTGGCTAACAACGTCGCACAGAGCGCGACAAAAAACAGCACAGCCTGGGACTCTACTAGAGCATTAGGCATTCGGAAACGAAGCGAAAGGGCAGGAATCTGAAACGGATTGAGAAATTTCAAGTCTCGCAATGTCATGGCTGCATCCTTTGAACGTTCAGGGCGTGGGGCTGGGTCGGCTCACTCTTTGCAAATCAAGATGGCCTATCTATCTCTTGCTCGAAGTCTGCAGCTCCGCCAACGGCTTTACCCCAGTCGGCCAATGAAACGTAGCTCTCCTTCCACTTGGCCAGCATCTCCTCGCGGGGCAGATCGACATAGGCGCCATGGTCCCGCACATACTCCATGTGACGTCGGCCGCTGACGTCAAATTCATGAAAAACTGAATCGGCGCTGCCGTCGAACTCCAGCGGCCGGATGCCGGCTTTCTCGCAAAGGGAACGGTTGAAGGCGGGCGTGGCCTTGATCCATTGACCATTGAGCCACAGCTCGGTGTAGCCGTGGAAGACGAACAGATCGGTGCCCATCATGTCGTACAGCCTCTTGCTGGTCAGATGGTTGCGCACGTCGGCATAGCCCAGCCGCGATGGCACACCCAACACGCGGGCGGCGGCGGCGAGCAGCGCCGCCTTGGGCACACAAAAACCGCGGCCCGCCGCGATCACATGGCTGGCCTTGAGGCCATCGATGCTGGTGTCGAAGTGGTAGGGGTCATAGAGAAACTCATCGCGCACGGCATAGTAGAGCTTGAGTGCAATGTCATGCGGCATCGTCGCGGTGCCAGCAACCCGGCGTGCGAACGATATCACCGCGGGATGGTCGCTGTCGACATAACGGCCAGGTGCGAGACAGTTCGACAGGTCGTTCGCATTCGTGGTTTTTGATAGCGTGTTCATGTCTCGATCATCCCTGCGCATCTTCGCCCAGACACTTGGGTGCCTGCGACAGTGTAAAACCGTTGAATGCCTTTGAGCGCTCGTGCGGTATCAGCTTCCACGTCGGTCTGGCATTGGGCACGCCGCCATCGACCCGAATGCATGAGCCGGTGATGAAGGCCGCTGCCTCGCAAAGCAGGAACACGATCGCCGCCGACACCTCGGACTCGGTGCCATAGCGCTGCAGCGGCACCTTGGTCTTCAGGCTGCGCAGCTCGGCCTGCATCTCGGCGCTGTAAGTGTCAAAGCCGCTGCTGGCCACCCAGCCCGGCGCCACGGCATTGACGCGCACACCCGACTGCGACCATTCGCAGGCTGCCGTCTCGGTGAAAGACAGCATGCCGGCGCGCGCCGCGCCGCTGTGCGCCATGGTCGGCATGCCCCCCCAGATATCGGCGATGATGTTGACAACGGCGCCGCCGTTGGCCTCCATGCTTTGCACATAGACTTCACGCGCGACCAGGAAGCCGCCGGTCAGGTTGTTGCGCACCACCGCGTCCCAGCCCTTGAGCGTGATGTCGCGCACCGGCTGCGGGTACTGGCCGCCGGCGTTGTTGACCAGTCCGTTGATGACGCCATGGCGTGCGATCACGTCGGCGACCATGGCTTTCACGCCGGCTTCGTCCCGAATATCGCAGGAATGGATGCTGGCCTGGCCGCCCGCGGCGGTGATCTCGGCCTGCACCTGCTCGAGCTTCTCGACGCGGCGCCCGACCAGCGCAACGGCCGCGCCCAGATTCGCCAGCTCATGGGCGGTGCAGCGGCCAATGCCGCTGCCGCCGCCGGTGACGATCACCGTCTGGCCAGCGAAGAGTCCCGGACGGAATACGGATTGATAGACAGATTGATTCATGGGTGCATTTCCTTGATGGTTTCATGCGTCAAGCATGAAGTTGCAATGGCCGAGTGCGATCGGCTTATCGGGACTCGACTGCCAGGCCTCAATGCGCAGGTTGGCCACGCGCCGTCCCAGCTTGACCATCACGACATTGGCGAAGGTGTCGCGCGGCTGACCGGTACGCAGGTAATCAATGTTGAAGTCGATCGTCTTCGGCAGGGTCTTCGTATCCATTTTCCAAAGCAGATAGAACAAGCCAGCACATTCCAGAAAACCGCCGGTTGCGCCACCGTGCAAGGCGGGCAGAATTGGGTTGCCAATCAACTTTTTCTCGAAAGGCAGGATGCAGGTGAACTCGTCACCCTTGATGTCGATGCGCAGATTCAGGAAGTTGGCGTACGGAATGGATTGCACCAGCGGGCCCAAATCACTGGACGCCCTGCAGCTTGTCAAGAGATCAGCAAATTTCATCGGGGACGCTCCTCGTTTTGAATCACAGTGGATCCGCTGGTGAACATATAGATACCTACTGCGGTGGCGATCGGATCGTCAGGTGACTCGTGGTAGGCGCAGCCGCGGACGAAGGCCAAATCCGGCGTCAGCTTGTAGCAGACCGCGCCACCCAGCACGGCTTTATCGGGGGTGGCTGGCCTGAGATAGTCAATACGCAGATCCAGCGTAGCCATCGGCCGAAACTGAGGCATCTTCACAAAGATCGAGAACCCGAAGGCTGCATCCAGCAAGGCGGTAATAACGCCGCCGTGCAGCACCCGCGTGTTCGGGTCGCCAACCAGGCTGTCCTTGTAGTCCACCTTCAGCACACACCAGTCCGGCCGCACGGAGTGTGGCAGCAGTCCGAGCTCCCGGTTGTACGGGGACACGTCCGCAAACTTCCGCCAGCGCTGGGCGAACTCCTCTTCAGGACTCATCATTTCTTCCATCAAAAACTCCATTCATTCAAATTTGGACCATCGGCTGCTCTGGTCGCTGGACGGGTGCCCAGCGCAACACGCCAGCGTCTTCGCTGGACCTGACATGACCGTCACTTTCGAGCCACAGCAGATGCGCCAGCGTCTCGCCCATGGACAAGAACCTGTGCAATGCCTCGGACTGTTTTCCGTAGCTCACTTCGCCAAGATCCACGGCACTCATGCCTTCACGCAAGCCTTCCTTGAAGCGCCGCAGCGCCCGCTGGTGGTGCGCCACCAGCCCATGCGCGCGCGTCTCACCCGCGTGGTAGACACGGTGATGCGCCGGCAACACATGTTCGATGGGTAGGCCCGCGATCACCCGCAAGCTGTCGATGTAGCGTGGCAGCGGATGGGTCTCGCCGTACGGCCAGACCCCGACATTGGGCGTGATGCGCTCAAGCAGCTGGTCCCCGGTGAGCAGCAGCTTCAAGGCTGGCTCGTACAAGCAGATTTGTGCGATGCTGTGGCCGCCCAGCACCAGCACGTCAAAACCGAAGTCGCCAATTTGCAGTCTCTGCCCGTTTTCCAGACTGGTGCCGGGCGGGGGTTCGTCGCAACCCAGGTTTTCCTGCAACACGCCGCTGACGATCTCCTCGGCCTCGCCCAGTGACAAGCCGTGACGCAGCATGAAGTCGATGCCATGCCGACGTGACGTTTCATCCAACATGCGGGTTGCACGCGCCACCTCCCGTTCCTCGGGACGCATCAGGATCTTCGCTCCGGTGATCTGCGCCAGCCACGCGGCCAGCCCGAGGTGGTCGGGGTGATGGTGCGAGACAATGATGCGCGTCAGGCCACCCACCAGCGGCCCCGCCAAGGCACGCAGCCACAAGGCCCGCGCCGCTTCGCAGTCGGCGCCGGTATCGAACAGGCACCAGCCTTCACCGTCGCGAATCAGGTAAATGTTGACGTGGTCGATGCCGTAGTCCACCGGCAGGGTGAACATCAGGATGCCGGGCAGGATTTCCTTGAGCGGCAGCTCGACCGGCAAGTCCATGGATGGGGTGGGGGACAAGGTGCTCATGTTCACAGGCGTTTGGCCACTTCTTCGAGCATCACTTCGGTGGCGCCGCCGCCGATGGCCTGGACACGGGCGTCGCGCACCATGCGCTCGATTGCGGCCTCGCGCATATAGCCGAAGCCGCCATGGAACTGCTGGCAGTCATAGACCACTTCGTTGAGCAGCTCGCCGCACAGCGCCTTGACCATCGACACTTCCTTGACGCATTCGCGCCCCTGTGCGTCCAGCCAGGCGGCGTGGTAAACCAATTGGCGCGCGGCCTCGACCTGCGCCGCGCGCATGGCCAGGCGCTGGCGGATCGCCTGCTTGTCCCACAGCGGGGCGCCGAAGGCCTGGCGCTCGCGCACGTAGGCCAGCGTCAGCTCGATCGCGCGCGCGGCCTCGCCCATCATCTGCGCGCCCAGCACCATGCGCTCGTTCTGGAAGTTGCGCATGATCTGGTAGAAGCCCTTGTTCTCCTCGCCCAGCAGGTTGGCCGCCGGCACGCGGCAGTTCTCGAACACCAGCTCGGCGGTGTCGCTGCACAGCCAGCCGCTCTTGTTGAGTGCGCGGCCGACGCGAAAACCCGGCGTGCCCTTCTCGACGATGAAGATCGAGATGCCCCGCGAGCCCTTGGCCGTCGGGTCGGTCTTGGCGGCGACGAAATACACATCGCCATGCACGCCGTTGGTGATGAACATCTTGCTGCCGTTGATGACCCAGTGGTCGCCGTCGCGCAGCGCGCGGGTGCGTATGCCGGCCACGTCGGAGCCGGCATCGGGCTCGGTCACGGCCACGGCGCAGATTTTCTCGCCGCGAATGATGGGCGGCAGGTAGTGCTGCAACTGCTCGGGCGTGCCGAAGTTGGCCAGGTGCGGCGAGGCCATGTCGGTATGCACCATCACCGTCACCGCGAAACCGCCGAAGCTCGAACGCCCCAGTTCCTCGGCCAGGATCGCGCTGTACACCGTGTCGAGCTTCGAACCCCCGTAGGTCTCGGCGTAGCGCACGCCCAGGTAGCCAAGCTCCCCCATTTTGCGCAGCACCGCGCGCGGCACCATGCCCACGTCTTCCCAGGATGCCGCCTGTGGCACCACCTCCTGCTCGACGTAGCGGCGCAGGTTGTCGCGGAACTGCCGGTGTTGCTCGTCGAAGTAGATCGGTTCGTTCATCTCGTTTTTCCTCGGTTGTCCTCAATGTCCATGACCACCAGCACATCGCCACCGCGCACCGCATCGCCGGTGCGGCAGCGCAGCTCGCTGACCCGGCCCGCGGCAGGCGCGCTGATCGTGTGCACCATCTTCATGGCTTCCATTTGCACCAGCGTATCGCCCGCATTCACCGTCATGCCCACGCTGGCTTGCACTTGCGTCACCAGGCCGGGCATGGGCGCGAGCAGGCGGCTGCCACCCCGCTCGTCCGCGGCCGCCGCGCCGGTGAGCGCGCGCTGCCAGCGGTCGAGCCGGCGCCAGGTACGCGTGCGGCCGGCGCCGGCCAGCCACAGACGTTCGCCCTCGCTGGCGTGCCGTTCCAGTGCCACCGTGAAGCGGGTCGTCACGCCCTTGTGCCGCAATTCCAGGGTGTCTGCGACCAGCGTCGCCGCAACCACCCGTTCCAGTTCGCCGACGCGCACGCGCCAGCCTTCGCCCTGCGGCGACACGCTGGCCTCGTGCACGCAGCGCTGCCCGTCTTCGAGCAGCACCCGCGTGCCGCCAGCGCCGCTGCCAGGCAAGCGCCAGGCCCCGAGCGATTGCCAGGCCGTGCGCCCGGCCGCGGCTGCCTGCGTGGCCAGCACGCCGTGCAACGCGGCAGCGGCGATGGCCAGCCCGTCGTCTTCGCGCGGCTGCCAGCCTGCGGGGAAAGCACGCGCGATGTAGTGCGTACTGAGCCTTTGCGCAAAGTGGTCGTGGCGCAGCAGATCGGCCAGGAAGCCGAGGTTGCTGTGCACGCCGAGCAGCACCGTGTCGTCCAGTGCGGTGGCGAGCCGTCGCGCGGCGGTCGGCCGGTCATCGGCATGGGCAATCACCTTGAGCAGCATCGAGTCGTAATACGGGGTGACCCGGCTGCCGGTGCGCACACCGCTGTCAACCCGCACGCCCTCGCCGCGCGGCTCGCGGTAGCCGACCACGGTGCCGATCTCGGGCGCGAAATCGGCCGCTGGATTTTCCGCGCATACGCGCACCTCGATCGCGCAGCCGCGCTGCGACAGCGCTGACTGACTGAAGCCGAGCGCTTCACCGGCGGCCACCCGCAACTGCCATTCGACCAGATCGATGCCGCAGGTCAGCTCGGTCACCGGGTGCTCGACCTGCAGCCGGGTGTTCATTTCCAGAAAGAATGTGTCGCCGCTGCGGCTGTCATGAATGAACTCGATGGTGCCGGTGCTGTCGTAGCCGATGGCACGCCCCATCGTCAGCGCGTGGCCAAACAGGGCCTCGCGCACAGCCGACGACAGATGCGATGCCGGCGCTTCCTCGATCATTTTCTGGTGGTTGCGCTGGATCGAACATTCGCGCTCGAACAGGTGCACCAAATGCCCGTGCTTGTCGCCCAGCAACTGCACCTCGAGGTGGCGCGGCTCGTCCAGGTAGCGCTCCAGCAGCACACGGTCATCACCGAACGACGCCTGGGCCTCGCGCCGCACGGTGTCCAGCGCGGCCATGAATTCGCCCGCGCTGCGCACCACCCGCATGCCCTTGCCGCCGCCCCCGGCCGAGGCCTTGATCAGCACCGGATAGCCCACGTCACTGGCAGCCGCCTGCAAGACCGCGCCGTCCTGATCGTCAGCGTGGTAGCCCGGCACCACCGGCACGCCGTGTTCCATCGCAATGCGTTTGGATTCGATCTTCGACCCCATGCGCCGGATCGCCTCGCGCGAGGGGCCGACGAAAATGAGCCCGGCCGCTTCGCAGGCCTCGATCAGGGCCAGGCTTTCCGACAGGAAGCCGTAGCCTGGATGGATGGCTTGCGCACCGGCGGCACGCGCCGCGGCCACGATCGCCGCGGCATCCAGGTAGCTGCGCGCAGCCTCAGGCGGGCCAATGCGCACTGCGGTATCACACTGGGCCACGTGCAGCGCTTCGCGGTCAGCGTCGGCGTAAACCGCCACGGTTCGCAAGCCCATGCGGCGCGCGGTGCGTGCAATGCGGCAGGCAATCTCGCCGCGGTTGGCAATCAGCAGAGTTTCAAACATAGTCATTTTGACCTCAGGTCTGCCGCCACGCTGGCAGGCGCTTGCCGAAGAAGGCGGCGATGCCTTCGCGCCCTTCTTCGGTTTCCCAGGCATCGGCCAGCTTGTCGGCGGCGTAGATCATGTTGGTGTCCAGGTCATGCGAATGCACGTAGGCGATCAGCTTCTTGG